>Ga0302288_1001570_pt1 | contig 14654 bp, 8 predicted proteins | sample III_Fen_N1_1_FD_194549 | JGI IMG/M metagenome (GOLD analysis project Ga0302288, IMG submission 194549) | Peat permafrost microbial communities from Stordalen Mire near Abisko, Sweden - III_Fen_N1_1 | ecosystem: Environmental > Terrestrial > Soil > Wetlands > Permafrost | place: Sweden: Abisko...
ATTTTTTCCTGTGATCCGAGAACTGTAGAAAGCCAGAAAAGACCAAAGAATTCAGGTATGATCTGCTCATAATTGGTTCGTAGTCGTTTTAATTCAATTTCATGATTTTCATCTCTGCTTTTAAATATCGCCGTTTGATTATGAAAATATTTTAAAGCATTAAACAAATCAGTTGTTGAATTGTATTTTTTTGTATGAGGATAATAGCGCTTTTGGGTATATTCATAATTGGACGAATTTCTTACTATAAGTTCTTCCCTGAGTTCTGAATTCAATACAAATATTTTTGCAATTAATTTATTATATACAGATTTACGCTGAGGATCTTCAACACCTGTAATGTAATAATGAAGTAAAAAACGATAATTTTGCTCTAAGTCATCCAACCGGTCGACATATTCGCCATTTTGTAACTCATTTACCAGAATCGTGATTCTATCAAATGCATTTTTCACCTGCCCTGAAACAAGGAAGTGTGAGATTGACTTATAAGCTGAATGAATCTGTCCTGCATTCATAATTTATATATTTATCGGGAATGTGAGATAGTTACAACACTAAAACCAACTTTGGGTAAGCTTGTTTATTTAGAAGGCTTAATTTACGAACAATTAGCAAAAGAAGAACCGAAAGGATGACCTGACTGTTTATCCCATTTTACTTATCTTACGAAGTCTTTCTTCATCTATTATTTTCAGTTTACGACCATCCATGGCAATGACATGTTCGTTAACAAAATTAGATAATGTTCGTATAGCATTCGAAGTAGTCATATTCGACAAATTAGCTAAATCCTCCCTGGATAAGTAAATGCTAATGGTAGCACCATCCTCCTCCAACCCATAATTAGTTTTGAGTAATAGAAGTGCTTCGGCTAATCTTCCACGAATGTGCTTTTGGGTAAGATTTACAGTCCGGGCATCAGAAGCGGCTAAATCAGTGGCCAATTCTTCCAGAAAACGATAGCAGAAGGCATTATTATGTCGGAGGATCGACAAAAATATTTCTGCCTTAATCATATAAACTGTTGATGCTTCGAAAGCTGTTACATTGGTGTTGTAGGTTTCATTGGCAATTATAGCTCTGTAACCAAAATGTTCTCCCGGCTTTAACATTCTGATAATTTGATACCGGCTTCCAACTCCTTCTTTGTAAACTTTCACCTTCCCACTTGCAAGGATCATCATATTTGTAGGAAGTTCTCCTTCACTATGAATCATTTCATTTTTCTTGAAATAGTGGACCGTGTAATTATTTCGAACAAATTGTCTTTCATCCGGAGTTAAAACATCCCAAACTGTTAGAATTTCCTCTAAGGGTTTGAGATCTGAAACATGCTTTTTTGCCATAAAATTTTTCTGAGAAATATGTTAGACAACAATGTTATAAAGCACAAATTTAGCAATTTTTCGAGATAAAAATGCTAAATATCAAAAAAATCCACATAAAAAGTGTGAAATTAAATTTTTTACTACATAATTCCTTTTACAAATATCCAATTCAGGTTTACGTATTAACTCCGTTAAAGCGAAACATTAAATCTTTTATTTAAATAATTAAATAATTAGAATTACTTTTGTAAAGCACTATAACATAATTTCAGATGAAAAGATTTTTTTTAATCACGACAATCCTTTTTTGTTTTTTAAGTACGTATGCTCAACAAATCTCAATAAGTGATTCTGCAGTAATTAGTTTGATTACATGCTCCCCGGGAGAGGAAGTGTATGCCAAATTTGGTCACACGGCTATTCGCATTAACGATTCAAAAAATGGCGTTGATCTGGTTTTCAATTATGGCATTTTCAGTTTTGAAACAGAAAACTTTTATTATAAATTTATTAAAGGCGAGACGGATTATCAATTAGGGGTATATGATACTAAATATTTTTTACCTGAATATGCTCAACGGAATTCAATGGTCTGGGAACAGATATTAAACCTTACAACTCCGGAGAGACGGAATCTGATAAATTTATTGTTAAAAAACTACGAAGCTGAAAACAGAACATACAGATACAATTTCGTGTTCGACAACTGTGCTTCACGTCCACGCGATAAAATATTTTCTGCCATCCAGGGGTTTGTAAAATTTCAACATTCTACAGAACCTAAAACATTTCGCCAATGGATAGGAGTTTATGTTGGTACAGATACCTGGCTCAAATTCGGGATTGATATTGTTTTTGGGATGGATGCCGACAGGGTCGCAACAACCGGTGAGAGTATGTTTCTTCCTGAGATTCTGATGAATGAGTTTCAAACGGCTCAAATTCAAACCTCAAATGGACAAATCAGGAAATTAGTAACTGAAAATAAAATTCTGGTCAATAAAAAAGAACTAAATACATTAGAAGATTCGTGGATTTTTAAACCAACAACCGTTTTTTGCTTCTTGTTGATTATTGGGATCTGCTTAACGATTTGGGATATTAAAGAACGGAAACTTCACTTTAAATATTTCGATACATTGATATTAATAATTAGTGGAATTGGTGGATTAGTAGCTTTTTATTTAATGTTTTTTTCATTGCATCCGTTGGTGAGATCCAATTTGAACTTACTATGGCTTAATCCTCTTAATTTAATTGTAGCTGGATTAATCTGGATTAAACCTATGCGTAAAGCCTTATTTTATTATGAAATAGTAAATATTTTGTTCCTGGTGGGTGCTTTACTGGCTTTTGCGCTATCGGCTCAAGCGCTTAACTTAGCAACTTTCCCGATTATTGTCCTTCTGTTAATGCGAAGTACAAGTTGGTTCGCTTTAACAAAAAGAAGACTTTTTAAAAAAAAAGGTGATTTTAATAAAGCAATTTCAATATAATGACAAAAATGACTCAGAATAAAGTACCAAATCCATTACGTTTTGTTTGTATAATTCCGGCACGCTTTCAATCAACGCGATTTCCCGGAAAACCTCTGGTGGATATTGGGGGGAAAACAATGATTCAACGTGTGTACGATCAGGTATCTAAAGTTATACCTGATGTTTATGTTGCAACCGACGACATACGCATTTTTGACGTAGTGATTGCTTTTGGAGGAAAAGCCATAATGACTTCCGACAAGCATAAAAGTGGAACGGATCGCTGCTATGAAGCCTTTTCCAAACTTGCTGAATGGTTTGATGTGATAGTTAATGTTCAGGGTGATGAACCGTTTATTCAACCCGAACAAATCAGTGAAATACGAACCTGTTTTGAAGATCAGGACACACAGATTGCAACCCTGGCAAAGAGAGTGACTGAAAGTGACGGTTTTAATTGCCTGTCGAATCCAAATAATCCGAAACTTGTTGTTAATTCCCGGAATGAAGCTATGTATTTCAGTCGATCTGTTATTCCATTTAAAAGAGGGTCAGAAACAGAAAACTGGATTTCGCAGCACACTTACCTGAAACATGTGGGAATTTACGCTTACAGAGCCGATATTTTAAGCGAATTGACAGTGCTTGAACAATCACCCCTCGAGATTGCCGAATCGCTGGAGCAGCTCCGTTGGCTCGAAAATGGTTACCGGATTAAAGTAGGTTATACCAATGTTGAAACTTTTGGCATTGATACACCCGATGATTTAGAAAAAGTGAAAGAACTCCTGGAATAAAAGAATAAAACAGCATTTGCTATCGCAGACGTATTCAGAAGAGGGTGTCCAACTATGTTGAACACCCTCTTCTGAATACTGGTAATAGTATGAATTACTGCGATTATTCTTTAATCATCTTCTGAGTGAAGAGACCATGGATAGTATAAACTTTTACCAAATAACTTCCTTTAATTAGTTGGCTCATGTCCAATGTTTTAATACTTCCTTCTTCCTTTTTCACCAAAACACCGTTCAAACCGTAAATCTCAACCTTCTTTACTTCAGCAACTGAAGAAATAGACAAATTGTTTAATACCGGATTAGGGAATAGTTTCAGTACTGAGAATTTGGCATCATTCATTCCGGTGGTAATGTCGTACGCAATACTCATGTAGTAAAGGTTCGTAGTAGATCCTTTGGCGATGGTAACAAAACCTGCAGGAATTGTTATTGTAACGATTCCTGCTGTAGCAGTATAGCTTACAGCATTCACTTTTACCGTTCCTGCAAAACTGGCATCAAATACAAGTGTTAGGGTACCTGTTTGTGTTGTAGTACAGGTAATACTTGTAGTGGATTCCATTTTCAAACACTGCGTTAGTGTCAACCCTGCATAGTTAACAGTACCGGGTGATGACTGCATATTTCCTGAAATGGTATAGAAAGTGCTATTTTTGCCGGATGTTGTAAAATTTTGTACCATACTACCTGCGGTTGAAGGAGTTACGGTGATGGTTCCCGAGCCTGTAACCGGTGTACCTGTAGTACCGATTGTGGCAATGGAGTAAGATACTGTAGCTGTTGGAGTCCCCGAGATAGTGATTGTTTGTGCTGTAGGCTCTTTAACAAAACTTAGTCCGGATGCTGGCAATCCTGTTACGATAGCATCTGTTGCATCACCTCCCCAGGTGAAAACTATTGGGCTAATTGCGGTACCACTCGATACAATTTGGTTGATATTAGCAGGTAACGTGAGCGTTTGACTGCTTAAAGGTGTGACTGTGATAATTCCCGATCCTGTTGCCGTTGTACCTTCAGTACCAATGGTAGCAATAGAATAAGATACGGTAGCCGTTGGAGTGCCCGAAATAGTGATTGTCCGGGATGAGGCATCTTTCACAAAACTTAGTCCTGAAGCTGGTAATCCGGTAACAGTAGCATCAATTGCTAAACCACCCCATGTAAATACGATGGTGCTAATTGCGGTACCACTCATCACAGTTTGGCTGGTATTGGCAGATGAAGTGAGTGTTTGACTGCCTTCACCCTGTACTGAAACCAATTTAGTTTTGTAATTCGTAATCGCAGCTTTTAATGGAGCATTTACAAGATACGAGGCATCATCTACAACATTGTTAAAATGCCATTTAAAATCGCCTCCTTTAATACGTCCTGCATAAATTGTATCTTTAGCTACCGCTACATCGGGTGCATCCGGAACAAAATTCTTCACATAGAATGCCGGATTGGTATCGAAATTATTATAGACATTGCCCCCTTGAAACGATTTCACAGTAGCAGGTACCTGTTCATCCCGCATTTTAGCCAGGTAAGCATCAAAATCGGTAGTCGAACTGATAATACCTGAAATATTATAAGCCGGATCAGGATCACCATAAGCAACAAAGCGCATATTGTTAGTCCCGGTTGAAGCATCAAATGTATTGTTGAATGCTTTAATAGTACCTCCATCTTCCCCTGAGAAGGTGCCCATATTACCCGGATCGTTCTTTTGTGTGCCAGAGTTCCATACATCTGTACCTTGCATCGAGGTCATCATTGGGTGCTTGGCATTGCGGTAATAATTACCCTCTACAAACAACGAGGAACCCATAGTAGAACCTGCACCGTATTTTGAAATACCATCTAAATAGTTATTATAAAAGTGAACTGTATAAAATCGCACACGCGGATGACGGGAATCGGAGTGATCGAACCAGTTATGATGATAGGTAACATACAAACCGGTGGCAGTATTTTCGTTCAGTCCTAAAAGACTGCTCTTTCCATTATCGTAGAAGTGATTATAAGATACTGTAACATAAGTCGATCCTTTAATATCCATAGCACCATCCCCCTTGATTTGGTCTGCGTCACTACCTGTATCGCCATAGAACATATCACAGTTATGAACCCATACATAACTATTATCCTGTTGTAATCCGAAATCGTCCCCGGCAGTACTGTTACAATTCATCGCCGCCAAATTTCTTATTTCAACATTTGTTGCTCCTTTAACTCGAAATGACCAGCCGTTGCAAACGGCATCGTCACCGACACCCTCAGTTGTAATATAACTTGATACGCTTTGGTTATTTGTAATTAGAATATCCCCATCCGCCATAACAGCATAGTCGGTAATATTTCCAATTAAACGAACAATCAAAGGGCGGGGATCTTTTCCTTTTCCAAAAGCCTCCATAATATTCTCCAATCCTACACACGGATTGGCATTTGCACCGGTTACCGTCATAGAAATATTATCCTTGGTTTTTTGTGTGATATAAAGAATTACCGCTCCATCTTTGGGTGTTCCATCTGCTTTATATGCACCAGGGACGCGTCCTTCGTTAAATGCAAAGCCATTACGATCATAGGATAATACAGTAAGTGTTTCTGTCGACTTTGCAATCCCTTCTATTCCTGAGATAACAGGAATAATTTTAAGGGTATAAGTACCGGCTGCAAGTCCCGGGACATCGGCACGGTAATAAGTGCCATAACTGCGGATAAGTTGGGTATCAATTTTCCTGTCGGTTATGCCCATACCGGTGTAATAGACATTGTAGCTAGTGGCACCTGTAACAGGCTCCCATTTTACATAAGCAGATTCAAGCCAACCTGCCGATTCTTTGATAACAACTGATTGAGCCCACATATGTGCAGAGGTTATAACAAAAACCATACTAATTAGTAATCTTTTCATCATCCTTTTTGTATTGTTTATTTTTGGGTTAACTGATTTATAATAATTTCAAGAACACAAAATTACTATTTGGTACTAATTACTATGTAAACAATTTGTTTTATAATGTGGAATTTTAAACTGATTGTCCTTTTTGGAAAAAAACATTTTAGTTCTCCTGACCCACTTGATTTTAGAAACCCACTTTATAGCTTTAGGAATAAGACTTCTTGTGCTCATAGACATGAATGATTTTTACAATATACTTTTTAATAATCAATATTTTAAACAATATAAATCGAATAAAAAAAAAAGTCTGTTAAACAAATAATTGCAATAAAGCTCCCAAAATTGAATGATACAACTTTGGGAGCTTTATTGCAATTAACGAATGACGATACCTAAACAATCTCAGCAAAATCGACTATATGTTCATCGACATACGCCGCAACAGCAGCAGTTTGCTTTTCCTCAATATCAAAATAGATTTCTTCCAGTTCATCAAATTCCTCAAAATCGACATATAGCGCATTAAATTCCTCGTCGGTTGTTTCGCGTTCGAGTTTTTCTTTGTTTGGATCGTAAATCTCCTTTGCTTTGTAAATTAATTTAGCCAGTTCTATCGCTCCAAACTGTTTTATGGCTTTAGCAAATGGATTTGAAAATATATAACCACCATATCCGTTTTGGATTAGTTGTACGAAACCACCTTCACTCATTTCTTTGGTAAAAAAATGATAGGCCAACAAAGTATGCTGACTCCCATTCAGTAATGGCATATTTTCTGCAGTCAATTTACCACCTACGGCAAGTAGATAAGCATCAGTGAAAACCTGTAAAAATTCGTCCATTCCTTTTTCAGCTGCTGCAGCTAATTCACTGTTTTTAATTTGAATCATATAGATGAGTTTGGTGTTTAGTGTTTGATGTTTGGTGTTTAGTGTTTGGCGTTTAGTGTTTTGTGTTTTGTGTTTAGTGTTTGATGACTTGCTTTGTGTCTAATGCCTTTGCTCTTTGTTCTTTGTTCTTTGATCTTTGTTCTTGGCTCTTGGCTCTTGGCTCTAAATCACAATAAAACCTCAGAACTGTAAGCCGGCAATTGAATGCTTATTTTGTGATTAGAGATTGCAAATTTACGATTAAAAATTGATTTGAGTCCTTCTGTATTCAACAGATCGGGAATTGAAATTTCAAATAATTTTGGTTTAGCTGAATTATTAATGAAAATAATCGCATTTTTATCAAAATACTTCCGTGCATACACCCAATTATCTTTGTTCGTCTGAATATTGATGAATTCGCCATAAACCAGTACCGGATTATTTTTTCTTAAATGAGTCAATACCGAAACTTTATTCCGAAGATTTGTTTCCCGGTTATTCAATCCATCAAATTTCATCATTCTTCGGCAATCCGGGTCATTTCCTCCGGTTAAACCAATCTCATCACCATAGTAAATAACAGGAATTCCCGGAATTGTCATATTAAAAGTTTGCATTAACAGCAATTTATCATACGCAGTGGAATCGGTTATGCCTATCACACGTTGCCAACCCGCAGTTTTAGAATCTTCTCCGAATTTCAAGTCTCCCGAAGCATAAGCCATGAACCTTGGTTTATCCTGGTTCCCCGAAATGTTGCCCATTAAATTATGATTTCCATAAGTATATAAACTTGAATTCAGAATGGTATTGACCTGTTGCAGGTTGCTTCCCCCAACTCCCGCAAAAGTGGTATTGGCAATATCAAAAACATTAAAATCGAACTGTCCATCAAGCATTCCTGTTGTCAGGTAGCTGCTGATTAATTCCGGACTGCCGTATGTTTCGCCAATTTGGTAAAGACTTTTCCCATTATTCTGGACTTTAATTTTATGGGTCAGCTCACGCCAGAATTGCTCGGGAATATGTTTACACGCATCATGACGGAATCCATCGACTTTGAAATCTTTTATCCAGAACATAGCCGAATCAGTCATCATATCCACTACCTGAGGTTTCGAAAAATCGATGGTTGGTAAAAAAGTATCAAACCAGGTAGTAAGTCTGTAATCGTTCCAACGTTCGGTGTTCATAGTACCATCCGGGAGGTATAAGGAAGTCGTAAACTGTGGATGGAGTTTATAAAAAGGATGATCAATGTGCACATGATGTGCTACATAATCGAGCAGGATATTCATATTTTTGTTGTGGGCATCGCTGACCAGGTTCCTGAATTCAGTATTGGTACCAAAACGGAAATCTACTTTTGAAGAGGATATGGGCCAGTAACCATGATACCCTGAAAATTTTGTTTTCATGGGTGCATAATAGCCGTAAGGTTCAGTCGGATTCTGATTCAGTGGTGATATCCACAACGTATTCACTCCCAGTTTTTCGAAATATCCATCATCAATCTTTTGTTGCAATCCGGCTAAATCGCCTCCCCAATAATCTACTTTATGATTTACATCCGGACGGTTCATGGGATGGTTATTTGTTTTATCTCCATCTTTAAAACGATCGACCAACATAAAGTAGATGATCTGAGCCCGCTTATCCGTTCGTCTGATGTCTTTTGAATCGGTCAGTACTTTTCCTTTTTCTAATGGAATCAAGACATCGTTGCTTACCCCAAAATCATTTGAAGCCCATACCCGCATAAAGGAACGGTCCTGTTTACCGGCTTCAGCAGGAATATCAAAAATAATTTTACCTCTCTCGCGTTTGATAAATTTATCCGGCAAGCGGTAATTCTGGAAATATACAAATACATGACTTGCTTCCTGCTGAACCAATAGTGTAATGTTTTTTCCTGTAAATTCAGAGGTATATAGGATAGGTAATTTATCTTTTTGACCTGCTACCTGTAAAATTGAATTGAATTTTCCATATCCGTTATCCACTTTGCTGGGATTATTCGCATCATGATTCTGTTGTCCATCCAGGCTCATTTGATATAAATAAGTGCCGGGACTTAAATTCAAGGTTACTTCGTAAACGCCTTTCTGGTTCAGTTTCAAATCAGGAGATAACGCTGGAACCCAGTCATTCATTTGTCCTGCAATCTGTACCTTTTTGTAGGCTTTACCCTGCGGATTGAATGTAAACTTATAATCCAGCTTATCAGTTTTGCGGCAGGGTACTGAATATGGAATCCCTTTTGTCCAGAGTTTCACATCAACAAAATGCTCCATGTCAGGCAATACTACTAATTCTGCATTCACTCGATGACTATCAATCCGGCATACAAGTTTAGTCGATGAACTGGTTATTGAATCAATTTCAGAAGGATTCATTATAAAATCCTGAAGTGACAAAACATTGTTACCGATTTTCAGTGTCAACAGCGAATTGAGGTTTTTATTATTTACCGAATCCGAAGGAAAATCGAGACTTGATTGTTTACAGGCTGTACTTCCGAGAACAATCAACAGGATAATATACAATTGGTTTTTCATACTTTATTTTTTCGTAGATTATTAGTAAGATCAGTTGTCAATAGAAAAGATATCCTTTGAAATTTGAAATTATTATTTTATCATGTATTTTATCAAACATCACATTGACAGATGTTATTATCAATTTATAGTCTTTACCTTGTATCGTTAACTCTTCTTTCGTAAATTCATCATCATTGTTTGTTGTTTTTTCTCTCACAATTGCTTTTAATATATCGTTCAACGAAATTGAAAAGCCGGACATTTCTTTCAATTTATTTTTAATAATCAACTTATTATTTTCCATGCTAACAACTACTTTTTCATCTTCATATTTCATGTTTTGATCCCCAAACATATATAATGACAGAAATGAATGGTATTGGTCAGTATCTACATATACTGATTGATTTTTTAAATGGATATAAGAAAATTGCTGATTATTCGTGAAGTTCTCCATTTTAGTCAGTGCCAGGATCTCTGTTTGTGACTTATCCTTTATTGAAATTGGGTAAAACTTCTGAATACTTTCATTCCCGTAGGTTTTCGAAAGATATTGTATGGCTCCAACCAGTTTAATTTGTGTTATTGAATCTACTTTCGAAGTTCGATCTTTGGCTATAATTATTTTACCGTTGTTTAATAAATGTGCATCATTGAGTTGTTTTTCCAATTGGGTAGTCAGTGAGCGCTTGGTAATGTGATATACGCTCCAGGGTCCGACAGAACTAAAGAATGCAACCAGGGCAAACGAAATGACAATCCATTTTACGTGTTTTGATTGAGAGAGCAACAGGTAGATACTGATCAGAAACAGCCAAAAATTCAGTATGAAAACATAACAACGGTTGATAGTCAATCCGTAATCACCGATTCTTCGAAAAATTCCAACAGACATAAGTACTAACAACGGGAATAACAGTACCGGAAAGTACCGGGAGAAAACTTCAACCGGTTTATTTTCTTTCATTCGTTGGAGAGGGTATAGAATGATGATACATAATAAACCAACCATTCCAAGTACTGAAACCAATGTTGATACCCATCCGTTTGGCAGTTCCCATTTAATAATTATCCTGAAAAGATACACATATAGAATGAGGGTATAAGCAGCTAAAATAGGAAGTAAAATATACAATCCGAAAATTTTCAATATTTTATTGAAAGAAATTTCCTGATTCCTTTTTTCTGACTCCGATGGGATATTTGACAAAAAATAGACCGGTGCAAAAATCACATAACATACCACCGCCAGGTTCGAATAGATCTCTTTATTGATTTGTATAGCAAACAATTTATCGAGTGATAAAATAGCAAGGCTTATTCCGGCGAACAATACATTTGAGAAAACAAACGTAATGAACATGTCAATTATGCTGTCACGACTAAAATTCCAAAAAGGGATTTCGTTATTTTTCTTCAGAAATGAAACAAAAAAGGCAGATAAAACGAATACTGTTCCAAAAGCAATCAATTGATAATGCTGATATTCGAAAAGCTTTTCCGGTAACGTGAAACAATAAACTGCCAGTAAAACTATTGAAAGGACATTTAACAAAATCCTGAGATGCCACTTTTTAAATTCTTCCAGATATAACGAAACGGCAACATTTAAAAGAGTTCCCAATACAAAAAAAGCCCATAAACCAGTTTTTATTTCAACTTTCACTTTTTGAATTGACAAAAAACAAAGGATGGATAAACCAATCAGAAAGATTAGGGTGAAAGGAAATCGCACAAGAACCAATTTTAATTTATTGATCCATTCTTTTAATGATGTCTTTTTCATATCTATAGGTATAACAGGTTATTAATAAATATCGACTATATGAATTCTTACTTTAAATCCAGAATTAAAACGGTCTTAGCAGGAATTGTCACAGGACTTTTTAGAGAATAGGTTTTAGAATTTGTAATTTCAATCCCGAAAGATTTCCCGGCTATCATTTCATTGAAACGATATACATCTAACTCCTTATCTTGCTCATTATTATTTGCGATAATCATTATTGTTTTTTCAGTGTTATACCTGAAACTGACGTAGATTCCATTTTCAGGGACAAACTGCTTCATGGATCCATTTTGTAACACAGAGTTGTGCTTACGATAATTCAATAAATTTTTCAGATACTTAAACACTTCATTTTCAGCTTTTGTTCTTCCCTGTGCTGTAAATGCATTTCTTTCATCAGTGATCCACCCACCGGGGTAATCAAATCGATGGCCCTGATAATCTCCCGCTTTTCCATCCAACATGATTTCAGTGCCATAATAGAGTTGAGGATAACCCCGTGCAGTAATCAACATAGCTAATGCCATTTTATATTTACGAATATCCCTTTTTACAACAACTGAATATCTGTCAATATCGTGATTATCCAGAAAATTCATAATCATTGATGGATTTGAATATACAAAGTCCTGTGCATACAGCGAGTAAAAACGCGACATTCCGGTGTCCCAACTATCGGGTTCATTGAATGCCGAACTGAAAACATCCTTGAGGCAGAAATCCATCACGCTTGTCAACCTTGAATCGAATCCATCTTTATTATTATTCCCCGATTGATAATAGGCAATTTCTGCCGGCGATTTAACCCAACATTCACCAACAACATTCATATTCGGATATTCGCTCCTGATGGTTTGAATAAACTTTGCCGCCGTTTTAATATCGTTGTATGGATACGTATCTACCCGCATTCCATCAATATTGGCAGTTTCTATCCAGAAAATATAAACCTGACTCAGATAATCGAAAAGCAGTGGGTTCTGTAGATTTAAATCAGGCATGTTTGGAGCAAACCAACCCTTCGTCAGCCTGATTAAATCAGCTTTTGCTGCATGCGGATCAGTCCATGCTGTCATTCGGTAATTGGACGAGGTGTATGTTGGCCAGGTGTTAAACCAGTCCTTTGCTGGCATGTTTTTCAACCACCAATGGTTTGAGCCGCAATGATTCGGAACAACATCAATGATCAGTTTTAAACCGTTGGAATGACATACTTCTGAAAGCCTGGAATAATCTTCATTTTTCCCCAGGCGTGGATCAACTTTATAATAATCGGTACAGGCATATTGATGGTAGGAATATTGGGTATCATTATCATCCAAAAGGGGAGTTGCCCACAAGGCAGTAATACCCAAACCGGCAAGATAAGGGACATTCCTGATAATTCCCTCTATGTCTCCACCATGACGAGCACCAGGAATCTCTCTATGCACTCCCTGATAATAGCCACGAATGGAATCATTCTCTTTATTCCCATTAGCAAACCTGTCGGGCATAAGCAAATACAAGGCATCAGCTTCAGTAAAACTCTTCCGGACAGACGATTCTGATCTTCTTTTTTTCAACTCATAAACAACAGTCTGGATTTTTCTTCCCTTCTTCAATTCAATCGTAAATTTACCGGGCAATGTTTCTTTTGCTACGCTCAGATATAAAAAAACAAAGTTCGGATTATCGGTTGTCTCTTTTCTCACAATAGTAATACCTGCCTGATGGATGGATATTACTGCCGATTGCAAATCTATACCCTGCAGCATTAGCTGAAACTCCTGCTGATTCATTTCAGTCCACCAGTTAGTAGGCTCAACCCGTTGAACCCATTTCTGATCCTTTGCGTTAAGATGAATAGTTAAGCAAATAAATACTATCGGTAATAAAAAATACTTTTTTATCATATCTGTTTTTTTGAGACCACTGACTGAATACCTTCTAGGTATGTAAATTAACCCCTTAATTTTTGTTTTGAATAGGACTAACATTTCCTAAAAATATTTTACTGCTTTTTTTCAAACTTGCATTGAAATCTGAGTTCAAATATTTATTTTTGTAACCGAATAAGCAATTAAGACGACAGTTTAACTTGCTATTTAAAATTTTGAAATTTCCAGTCGCTTTTCATGAATTATTCGTATCCGGCAAATTAAAAAAGCATCTATCGATCATCTAAAAACCGCAAACTTTAAAACAATAAACGACTTTTCCCTTCCTATAATCTATATTATACTTCTATCCCGTTTTTGATTTGGTCTTGGTTCCGTCTTGGTTCCGTCTTGGTTCCGTAGGTATCGCCACTTATCAGCCATAACACATTCACTTATTAGCCATAATACAACCATATATCTATAAAGGTATATGGCATTTATAGCAATCAGATATTAGTAGTGAATCGTATTAGCCTCGGATGCAAAACCGACCTAAAACCAATCCAAAATCAATTATAGAACATTTCTGAACTGGAATGCGGAGATCAGTGAATTAAAAAATAGTCCGTCCGCAATTCATCAGACTTCATTACTTATTATCAATAACTTATCATTCTATAACCTGAAAATTCTTAATAAAAAAGGTCAGTTATCTTTCTAAAATGTCATTATTGACTGAAGTTTAGCTTTCCATTTTTTCTGCCATTGCAACCTTATGTTCTTCAAACAATTTATTCCATCCTTTTTGTTTAGATTCCAATGCCTGGACGCAGGCTTGTTCTGTCAGCTCTGTACGTGGATGATTCAATGAATTGAGAATTGATAAATATTTATTTAATCGAAGAGTATCACCTGTTTTTACGTCAGCTCCAACACTAAATCCTGCAATTTTTTCCTTTTCTATTTTTATAGGGTTAATATTCAGATGCTCATTATTCTTATAAATTTCATAAGTTACAGCGGTGCAGATATGGAAATCCGTATGGCGGGTTTGGGTCCATAAATGAGCAACATCATGCTGGGTTTTTG
>Ga0302288_1001571_pt1 | contig 14650 bp, 9 predicted proteins | sample III_Fen_N1_1_FD_194549 | JGI IMG/M metagenome (GOLD analysis project Ga0302288, IMG submission 194549) | Peat permafrost microbial communities from Stordalen Mire near Abisko, Sweden - III_Fen_N1_1 | ecosystem: Environmental > Terrestrial > Soil > Wetlands > Permafrost | place: Sweden: Abisko...
TTGAAAATCCAGCCATAATATTTTATTTTTAGAAGCTCGAAGCCAATTTAAAATCAGGGTCTTGCTTTATTTATTCAAATGAAATTGTTGATTCGTTGAGTAATAAAATCTAAATCGGGAAAATTTAACCACCATCCCTCTTCAACTTGCATTGAAGAGAAACGATGGGTAAAAAACACAATAAACTAAAACAAAATAAGAATAATAACCACAGCATCGAAGGTTTAATTGTAAACATTTTGACTTTGTCATTATTCGTAGTAATCACGCGATTCACATCGAACGAAAACATTAATTAGTTCTAACATTAATCAGAAAATTAGGTATCCATCCAATCAAAAGTATATTTGGAAATTGCCTACCAATTGTTTTTCCGCGATTGGCATCGAAGAAAAACAATTCAGTAAGCCAAATTAAACGAAAGAACTGTATGATTGTGAAATTTAGATTCAATTCGGTACTCAACGTTTTGAGTATGGATAAAAAAACGCAGCCGATCAATGTTTACTGACCGGCTGCGTTTTTGTTTTTTGTAAATTCGTTTTATGAATTAGCACAAGCGCCCTGACGGATCATTGAAATGGCAATGACAGCAACACATATACATGTACATTCTTAATGGATTCATAAACTATAATTTACAATTGCTTTTAAAAATCTTTTCTTTGAATTATCTTTATACTGCAAAGATAGTGGGGTTACGCCGAAACCGAAATACCGTTTTAAGGGCATTTTTAATACCTTTCTGTAGGTATATTTTCATATTAAGTTTTGGGAGAAAGGGATAAATGGGTTAAACGGAGATTGAGAAAGTGAAGGGGCAACTACAAGCGACCCCTTCACTTCTACTAGAGCAGTATGCGCTTATTTCACAGCACTATCAATCTTATCCTCAAAAACCTTTGAAGGTTTAAATGCCGGAACATTATGTGCCGGAACAATCAGGTTGGTGCCTTGAGAGATATTGCGGGCTGTTTTTTCCGCCCGATGTTTAACCTCGAAAGTGCCAAACCCTCTCAGGTAAACATTTTCTTTTTTTGTTAACGAATCTTTTACGATTGCCATAAACGATTCCACAATTAAAAGCACATCCGGTTCATCCACTTTAGTGGTATTGGATATGCGGGTTACAAGGTCTACTTTGGTCATAGGGGTAAGTTTAAAGTAAAGAATAATAGGTGATTATTTACTTTGATTAGGCACTTTGAATTTTGTAACATCTATTTCTTCAACAGCCACTTCAGAATGAGAAGCCCCTTGTGGCACCCAATCGTAAGGTATTGGTTGGGCTCTGTAAACAGTATTATTGAAAGATTTATTTTCGCCTTCTTTTGTTTTGCTGATATATGGGCTCACGTACTCCCACACTATCTCTCCTTGCGGTGTTACCTGAAAAAAACGACCATTCATACCTTCGTTTATCAAAGTATTCCCATTGGGTAAGCGACGGGCACTACTAATATATGAACTAAAAAAAGAACGATCGGAATTCCCTGATAAGCTACCCTTATATTCCCATACAATTTGCAGAGTTATGGGATTTATTTCCAGTACCCTAGAAGTGGAACGAACGTCCACAGGCGGGTATCCGGCACTTCCCTGATTGTCAAACAGCAAGAGATTTCCTGCTCCGGGTAATCCTGCAGCAATGATATGAGCATCGTGTTGTCCGGCAATCTGATCGACCGTACGTAATCCTTTATCTTTCGGAGTTATTATCTTAGTATCAGGAAAATTAGGTCCGAGTCTCCAAATTATTTTTCCGGTTTGTTTATCAATGATAGCTACAAAATTAGCATTTCTCGAATCGAATACAATATTTGAAGGATTAAATCTTACCTCACCCGCTTTGAACCAATGATTATCGCCAATTACGTGCATATCATTGATGTGTAAATAGTCTAATGATCGATTTGATTCGTTTGATTGAGCCAAACGCTTTTTGAGGTACTCAATTCCTTCGGGAGAAATACCAAATTCATTGATATGTTCGGACGCAATCCATTTCCAAACAATAGAGCCGGCGGGTGTCACTTCATAAATTACATCATCAGTTACATTGCTATATCCAAAAACCACACTTTTAATATGGGATAAAACAAGTGTGTTGCCATTAACTAACCTGTACCAGTCATGGTGTTGCTGTGCTTCTCCATCAGGAGCTTGTTTACCCCACTGCCAAACAATGTTATTATTCCAATCAACTTCCCCAATTTCTTTATTATTAAAACTGCCAACTCCATTTTTGAGTTGCACAAGAACATGACCCAATTTCCCGCCGGTTACGTTGGGATCCAGAAGTTCACTGGGTTGCCCCGGATAAGGCCACGAATGAACATCATTTCCATTCATGTCAATCAGATGTGTTATGTCATCGGCACCTGCAAAAAGCACATAACTATTGTAAGCTTTTGTTGGGTTATACAAAGTGACTCCTGTGGGAAATATTCTTGGCGAAGCTCCAACTAAAGAATAATAAAAAACTGATAGCACGAATGCTAGTAAGCGAATACTTAATTTCATATTTCTAAATTTAAAATTTAACTTGATATAATTCTGAATTATTTCGACTTTGTAGGTATTCGGAATTTAGTAATATCGATTTCCTCAACCGCAATTTCAGAATGTGGAGTACCTTCCGGAACCCAATTATAAGGAACCGGCTGTGCCCTGAAAACCCAATTGGTAAAAATACTTTTACTCTCTTGCTGATACTTTGTAAAATATGGACTAACATACTCCCAAACTATTTCACCGACTGCAGTTATTTGAAAAATGCGACCATTCATTCCTTCATCTATCAAAGTATTACCATTAGGTAAACGGCGGGCACTGGAAATATATGAACTGAAAAAATCCCAAACAGGCTGTTCTGAATCCAATGCAGTATATTGCCATACAATTTCCTTTTTTATTGGGTCAATTTCAAGAATCCGCGATCCATGTTGCGTGCTAATCCGCGTTGGAGGATAACCTGAGGGACCTTCGTTGTCAAAAACCAACAAATTTCCTTCGCCCGGTAATCCTTTTGGAATAATATGAGCATCATGTTGTCCACTGGTTTGGTCAATAGGTCGAGGAACTTTATTACTAAGTGTTGGTCGTAACGATGGCGATGTTGCAAAATTTGCATTCACACCATTTGTTTCGATTCCCTTACCATAATCGCCACCGATTCGCCAAACTATTTTTCCAGTTTTCTTTTCAATAATTGCTATAAAACTTGCTTCACGAGAATCAATTACAATATTATCCGGATCGAATCGTTTATCTCCTCCATCAAACCATTTGTTTGAACCAATAGGTTGCATATCGTTGATAGTAAGGAACCCATGACCTTTACCACCGTTTACATAAACTTTACGTAACAGCTCACGTCCTTCGGGATTGATTCCAAATTCGTCAATATGATCACCGGCATTCCAGCTCCAGACTATTTTGCCGGCAGATGTGACTTCATAAATTGTTTGGTCTGCAATTGGTTTTTCACTCACTCCAGAAACGGTACGGTCTACTGTTACTACAAACAAAGTATTACCATTAGTAAGTCTGTTCCAGTCATGATTTTGACGGGCTTCTCCTCCCGGAGCTTCTTTACCCCATTGCTAAACAACATTTCCATTCCAATCAATTTCACCCACTACTTTATTATTGAAAATTCCGCTGTTTCCACCAATTCCATTTTCAAGTTGAAGCATCACATGCCCTTTCTTACCTCCGGTTACTTTTGGATCGAGCAACTCGCTGGGAAAACCAATATAGTCCCATTTGTGAACTTCATTACCATTCATATCAATCAAGTGAGTTTTTGCGTCTGGCGACGAAAAGATAATGTAGCTATTGTACGCTTTTGATGGATTATAAACTGTGACTCCTGTAGGATAAATCTTCGGTATAGCCATTAAAGAAAGCCCTGAAACAAGTTGAACCAACACCGTTGCAAGCAGAATCCTATTTGAAGTATTATTAAATACTTTTCTTTTCATTTTTTTAATATTAAATAATAAACGCCTCAATATCTGATTGCAAACAGACGTTGAGACGTTTACATAATTTGAAATACCAATTAAACATAGTAGAGATTTTATCTCTTTTTATCAGGCGTTATTTTCAGGTTTGCAAAATGACCATCTTTTATATCAACCCAAAGTCCGACTTTGCCTTTTCCATTTGGGGTAATACGTGCTACCGTTAATGCCGGCGACTTACTGTCATTCACAAAAACAAAAACTTGTTTTTCCGTTATTTGAATTTTAGCTTTGAACCAACCGTTCGCATCCACTACATTCGATACCGGTTTTTCATACGTCCACGGAGTCTCTTTACGCAACCTTTCCCAGGGATAATCTGGCCATGCAATGTATTGAACGGCACGTTTACGAAACAGTGAATCGGAAACATTAAAATTGAATGGACGAAAATAAATAGCCTCGAAGTGTTTTTCATCCCTACCATTAAACGCTATGCCTAGAAAACTCTGTTGTCTTACATCTTTCCCTTTTAATTCTATCTCTATGATACCTGTAGAAAATTCAAGATTATTTACCCAAGCTATACCCAGATTACTTACATTGCCAACTTCTTTTCCAATTGAAAATAGCTTTACAACATTTCGTTCGTCCTCGGAATAAACACTATCTGTTACATTCACAAGTGTCCAACGTATTTTATTTTCAATTTCGGAAATATTTGGTTTAATTACGGCTTGTCTTTTTTGAGAAAAGCTGGTTAGTGCAATTAAAACATAATAAAAAATTAAATAACTGCGTTTCATACATTAATTTTTTATTTTTTATTCATAACCACTCCTAGGAGCATCTTGCAATTTACTTTCACGATATTTCTTCATAGTAATAGGTTCCTTACTCTCAAGTTCTCCAAAATCAACCACGCCAGTTTTATTGGCCCATTCAAAATACTTTTGTGACAGTTGACTTACGATGTCGTGATTTTGTGCAGCAACATTTTTTGTCTCGCCCCTATCTGTTTCAACATTATACAATTCCCAAGCATAACTTGGATAATGTGACTCCAGTTTCCACTTTCCTAATCGAACCGCCCGGTTTCCAGCTCGTTCCCAAAACAAAGGCTCAGTACGCTGCACTTCTGTTTGCTCTCCAAGTAATACAGGCAATAAACTTTTACCTACCAACTCGTTGGGTGTTATATTTTTATATTTCTGAGGATATTTGGCTCCTGCCAATTCATAAAAAGTCGGAGCGATATCTATAATGTGACCTGTACCTTTAGCAATAGTTCCTGCTTTAATTTTACCTGGCAACCAAGCTATAAAAGGGGAACTAATACCGCCTTCGTAAACATAATCCTTGAAATCTCTAAACGGAGTATTTGACGCATAAGACCAGTTTTTACTTTGAGATTCATAGGAACCAATTGTGCCAACTGGACCTGAATTGCGAATAGCACCATCATGCCATTTTACCAAGTCTTCAGCAGGTGCTCCATTATCCGAAATAAATACAATCAAAGTATTATCATCAATTTTAAGCTTTTTCAATTGTTCCAATACTTTTCCAACTCCCTGATCGAGACGATCGACCATGGCTGCATAAACTTCCATTTTCTTTGCCCAAAGTTGTTTCTGATCGTATGACAATTTACTCCAATTATATATATCTTCATTTTTTTGCGAAATTTTAAAATCAGCATCAATTATGCCTAATTGCTTTTGACGTTCAAATCGCTGTTTACGCAATTCATCCCAACCAACATCATATTTGCCTTTGTACTTTGCAATATCTTCAGGACGAGCATGCAAAGGCCAGTGTGGCGCTGTATATGCCAGATAAAGGAAAAATGGTTTGTCATGTTTGCTTTCTTCATTAATAAACTGAACAGCTTTATCTGTAATGACATCTGTTTGGTAATATGATCCTGCTTCAAGAGGATATGGTTTACCATCCAAACGATACGGAATTTTTTTATTTTTGAATGGTTCAATAACATTATCCTCTCTTTTGTCATTTGTTTCAGCCACATAATCACCTTGATCGAAGTAACTACCATTGTTGGCATAAAGCGAACGATCAAAACCACGCTGCCAAGGGTTGCTGACTTCTTTACCATCAACGACACCCGACACATGCCATTTACCGGATGACAGAGTTTTATATCCAGCTGTTTGAAGCACTTCACCTAAGGTTAATGACTCCTGATTAAGATACCCTTGGTAAGCAGGCAAGCCCAGATTATCAGAGAAATAACCTACACCAGCTTTGTGCTGATATTGCCCAGTGAGCAAAGATGCTCTGGTTGGAGCACTAATGGAATTATTATAAAATTCACGAAAACGAATTCCTTCCGAAGCCAGTTTATCTAAATTTGGGGTCTGAATTTCAGATCCATAAGAACCTAAATCCGAATAGCCCAAATCATCAGCCAGAATAAGTATAATGTTTGGTTTTGAGGGGCTGGCAGCAAATACTGTAGCCGATGTAGCTAAAGCCAGTGGTAATATTATATTTTTCATTACTATGAATTTTAATGTTAGAAAATATCTCTTCTTTGAGACTGAATATTCAACTGATTCACTACTTTGGGACGAAGTTTATTGTAGTCGACAACATCGTTTTTCTTTGCCCAATCGGCATATTTAGCTTTTAAACCGGCAACTATCTCAGGGTATTTATCAGCCACGTTATTGTTTTCTGCACGGTCACTTTCAATATCATACAACTCATCCTTATTTTCGGGAAAAGCTGAAACATATTTCCATTTTCCTTCGCGAACGGCTTTATTTCCACCGCGTTCCCAAAACAATGGTTCACCACGTTGTACAATGTCATTCTTACCTGTAAGTACTGGAAGTAAACTCTTCCCTGGTAATGCATTAGTTTTTACACCGTGGTAAGTGGTTGGATATTTAGCACCTGCCAACTCGTAAAAGGTTGGAGCTAAATCTATCAAATGACCAATCCCGTCGGTAATAGTTCCGGCCTTAATTTTTTCTGGATACCATGCAATGAAAGGCGCACTGATTCCACCTTCGTAAGGAGTAGCTTTGTAGTTGCGCAACGGAGAATTTCCGGTTTGCGACCAATTGCTATTTTGCGTTTCGTATGAGCCTGGGGAACCAACCGGACCGGTATTTCGTTGCGTATAGATGCTTGTACCATTTCCACCTTGGGCACCATTATCCGAAATGAAAACAATCAGTGTATTGTCATCTTTTTTCAACTCTTTCAGTTTCGTTAGCACACGACCAATTTCCTGATCCACTCGGTCAATCATGGCCGCATACACTTCCTGACGACGTTGCCAAAGTTGTTGTTCATCGTAGGTCAGTTTATTCCAGGGTTTCACAGCAGCATCATGACGAGTAAGTTTCTGATCTTGACTAACAACACCAAGTCTTTTTGCATTTTCGAACCGTACCTGACGCAATGAATCCCAACCAATTGCATATTTACCTTTATATTTTTCAATATCCTGAGGCAAAGCTTGTAATGGCCAATGAGGCGCATTAAAAGCTAAATAAAGAAAAAACGGTTTTTGTTCTTTGTTCTGTTCGTCGAGAAACTCGATGGCATTGTTGGCAATTTCCTGTGTCAGATATTTACCCTGTTCAAGTTGATAGGGTTTGTTGTTTTTGATAAGTGCAACTTCATTTCTACCTTTTTCACCAATATTATAATAATTACTTGCACCCCCTATAAAACCGAAAAACTTATCAAATCCACGTTGGTTTGGCCACTGATCTTCATCGTCACCCACATGCCATTTTCCAGACATAATCGTGCTATAACCACCTTGTTTAAGAACCTCTGCAAAGGTTAGCGATTCCTTATTTAAAAACCCCTGATAGGCCGGAAGTCCCAGATTCACATTAAAATAACCTACACCTGCTTTGTGCTGGTATTGACCGGTAATAAGCGAAGATCTGGTTGGAGCACTGATCGAATTGTTATAAAATTGACGAAAACGAATTCCTTCCTTGGCTAATCGATCAATATTTGGGGTCTGAATTTCAGACGCACCATACGGACCAACATCTGAAAATCCTAAATCGTCCACCATAATCATAATGATATTTGGCTTTGATTCCTTTGGTGTAGCTGCTTGAGCGTTAGCAGCTACCATCAATCCAGTTGTCAACAATCCAGTTTTACCGATAGTAAAATAATTTCTTATATTTTTCAGTTTCATAATCAGTAGAATTAATAGTTCACCCAATCTGGGTTTTGCTTTAAATTAGGATTCAAATCAAGTTCTCGTTGGGGTATTGGAAAATGGATATGACGAGGTGCCGCATTTGTTTTTCCTGCGGCTTTAAGCGTCTTGACATAATAATCTGCTCCACGACGAACAAGATCATACCAACGTTGATATTCGTATACAAACTCCTTACGTCGTTCCTGAAATACCGAATCACGAAACTGATCGGTACCTAAAGTAGGAGCTATATCTTTCAATTTAGGAATTCCTGCACGAAACCGAACTTGGTCTATAGCTGCATAAGCTGCATCTGTAGGTACACTATTTACTTCATTTAATGCTTCTGCATAGATCAAAAGAACTTCAGCATAACGAATGATAGGTAGATTTTTGGATGACTGTCCTTGATTTCCAACAACAGAAAGATCATAATATTTATTAAAATGAGGGTCAAATTTGTAAAGTTTTCCGTCTGTCGGACTTATCATTTGACTCACAAAAGTGACCGCTTTTCTTTTATCAGTAGAACTATAACTTTTGTACAACCCTCCAGCTGTATGAAGGGCATCACCATAGTCACCATTTATTCCGGGAACTTCGTTTGGTGCAGATCTGGAGGCTAAACTATTTCCAACAAAATTAAAGTTCCCTTTGAACTGGGCTGAAAAGATATGTTCCTTCCCATTTTTTGTAGCTACATTAAACACATCAGCAAAGTCATTAAATAAACCGTACCAATTCGAATCTATTACCTCTTTACTTTTATCTGCTGCTTTCTGCCAATCCTTATGAGTCAGATAAACTTTTGCAAGTAAACTCTTTGCAGATCCTGCAGTAGCCCGACCGATGTCTGTACTTGCATATTCACTGGGAGCCGGCAAATTTTCAGCATCTTTCAAATCATGAATTATCTGATAATAAACTGAGTCCTGCGGAGCTTGTTTTACATAAAGATTTTCTCCCGTTAAAGAAGTTGTTTCATGCAATACAATCGGGACATCTCCAAACCATCGAACTAAATTAAAGTAATTGACAGCTCTTAAAAATTTAGCTTCATTGATTGTCCTGTTTCTAATTTTATCAGAAATATTCGCTTTATCGATAAGTGCAATCCGATCAATGGCTATATTCGAACGATTGATTAAGTCATAACTTTGTCTCCATAATTCTTGCATGCGGTCATTTGTGGCATCGTGAGCTAGTATAGAAAGTGCTCTCACATTGGTATTTCTGGCACGTGGTCCGGCTTCGTAATCATCTGTTGCCATCTCCATTCCAACTTGTTGCAAACCATTATAAGGTGTTTGTCCACTTGAACTTATTCCGTTGTAAATTGCATTTACTGCAGCAATCGCATCAGTCTCAGTTTTGTAAAACTGCTGGGTTGTAAGACTTGATTCGGAAATTTCCGTCAAATCAGTACAAGAAAATAATGAAAATATCAAGAATGATATTAGATATATATTTTTTTTCATAATGAATTTCTTTAAATATTACTAATGAGGTTAGTTAGAATGTTATATTTATCCCTGCATTAAAACTCCTAGATACTGGATAAATTCCTGAATCAGTTCCCTGAGAAACTGTATTATCTCCTGATGTAATTTCAGGATCAAATCCTGTATATTTTGTCCATGTCAATAAATTTGAACCTGAGACATAAACTTTCAAATTTGACAATTGAAGATGTTTAATGATTTTCTTCGGAAAAGTGTACCCTAAACTTATAGTCTTAAGTCTGACAAAAGATCCATCTTCAATATACCTGTCAGAAAAAACAGGAGCTGGATCTAATTTAGCTCTTGGAATGGTATTGCTTGAATTTGTAGATGTCCATCGGTCTAAAGCAGAAATATCTGCATTTTGCTGGCCACTAAACAGTTCCAGAGTTTGTTTATTCCCGTTTAGGATTTGATTTCCTATAGAACCTTGGAATAATAATGAAAGATCAAATCCTTTCCATTCAAAATTATTGCTAAAACCAAAAATAAAATCTGGCTGAGCATTACCAATAATTGTTCTATCGGAAGTACTATTGAATGTTTTATCTCCGTTAACATCTTTATATAATCTATCTCCTGCTTTCGGTGTTGCATTACCTGTATAGACACCTTTAGTTGCTACATCAGCGGTTTGTAATACACCATCAGTAACGCAACCATAAAAAGAACCTAGCGGCTGTCCTATTTGCACAATATAATTTCCACTTATATATGAGTTAGCTAAACCTCCGATACTAAGAACTTTATTTCGATTAAATGATATATTGAAACCTGTATTCCATTTGAAATTTCCGACAAGATTTTGTGTATTTAAGGTCAGCTCTAAACCCTTGTTCTCAACAGATCCATAATTCTGCAAAGACGTTGATTGTCCTGTAGTCCAAGGGATTTGAACGTTGAGTAATAAATCAACAGTCTTTTTCGAATACCCATCTATTATTAATGATATACGATCTTTCAATAAACTGATATCTATACCGGCATCAGTTTGGTAAGTTGTTTCCCAACCTAGATTATCATTTGAAATGCGAGCAGGCGTGAATCCTGTAACTAAACTGTTTCCAAATAAATAGTTTGCACTCGTTAATGTTGATTGAGACTGATAATTACCAATCTCTTGGTTTCCAGTTTTTCCATAACTAATCCTCAATTTTAGATTGTTCATAATTGAGAGTACTGGTTTATAAAACTTCTCATTACTCACCAGCCAAGATGCTCCTAAAGATGGGAAAACTCCCCATTTTTTATTTTTCCCAAAACGTGAAGAGCCATCATCACGAATACTTGTAGTGAAAAAATAAGTTTGATCATAGTTGTAATTAATACGTCCTAAGAAAGAATTTAATACGGAATTCTGCGAATCTGAATAAGGCGTTGTGATTACTGACCCACTTTGTAAACTATTATATGTCAGATTATCTGATACAAAATTAGAAGATCCTGTTCTCACAATATCGGTAGTAGTCTTTTGTTGGGTATATCCAAGTAAAAAATCGAAATTGTGCTTTTTCCATAGTTCTTTACTATAAGTCAAAGTGTTTTCGTTTAACCAAGTAGATGAATTTAACACCCCTAAAGAAGCTTGCCCATTCACTAAAGATCCTTCATAAATAGTTTTTGGGATATAGTTACTTTCTTTGTTATTATTGATATTAGCTCCAAATAATGCTTTAATTATGAGACCTTTAATAATTGCATATTCACCATATGCACTTCCCAACAATCGATAGCTGGTTGATTTATTTATTTGTTCATTAAGTGACGCAATTGGATTTGAGAAAATATTCTCGAATGGATTCCTGAGAGTGTAACTACCATTTGGTTCATAAACAGTTGCAGTTGCAGGCATTAACAATAAGTTTCCTACAATTCCTGCAGGAGCAACATCTGCATCTGATTTACTTCCAGTGATATTTATTCCTACCTTAAATTTTTCCGAAACTTGTGATTCAATATTTACTCGCGAACTAAATCTTTTGAGATCAGTATTTTTTATTATCCCATCCTGAGTAAAATAGTTTCCCGAAATGGCATAATGAGTTTTCAGACTTCCACCAATAATTGAAATCTGATGATTTTGAGTAAATGCGCTTCTAAATGCTTCGTCTTGCCAGTCTGTTCCTTTTCCTAATTTATCTATTTCGGCCTGTGATAAGTATTGATATTGACCTAAAGTTGGATTAGTATCATATAAGGCATTGTTTCGAAGAATTGCAAAATCATGCGCATTTAAAAGGTCTATTTTCTTTCTTAATGATTGAATTCCAAAACTGCCTTCATATGTTATTTGTGTTTTCTCACCTTTTCCTCTTTTTGTAGTGATTATAATTACTCCATTAGCACCCCGAGATCCATAAATTGAGGTAGCAGATGCATCTTTCAATACATTAATTGATTCAATGTCTCCCGGATTTATCGCTGACAAAGGATTCGTACTAGTTCCACTAATAACACCTGCTGTGGCTGTATTATTGTAGAAAGGAAAACCATCAATAACATATAATGGCTCATTTCCCCCTTGTATTGAACTCCCTCCTCTTATTCGTATACTTACGCTTCCTCCAGGTTCACCTGAGGTTTGGGTCACTTGAACACCTGCAGCTTTCCCTTGCAATGCGTTATCTAGTGAACTTACAGGTATTTGCTTATAGGAATCCGTTGAGATAGTTGAAATTGAACCGACTAAATCACTTCTTTTCTGTGTTCCATAACCAATCACTACCACATTACTCAGTCTATTTTGATCTTCAGCAAGATAAATAGTAGTAGGTTCAGCTTCGTACACATCAATTTCTTGATTTTTATATCCCACAGATGATACATATAAGGTTGTAGGGAGAGATTTTACACTGATTTTGAAATTACCCTCTCTATCAGTAACAGTACCTAATTGTTTTCCTTTTCCTTTTACAGTAGCTCCTATAACAGGAACTTTTGAATTATCTTCCAGTACTTTTCCTTTGATCTCAATCTGCTGTGCAAATGCAGATAATGCGGAAGTGGTTGCAAACAGGATAATTAGCCCGATTTTGCGCACAGAGAGCGACGGAAACTTTTTGTAGTTTCCAAAAAATAATAGTAATTTTGTCATACAATTTTTTGAATTGTTACGAGTGTTCCCTCAATCAGTTTGCCGACGGAGAAGGGGGAACGCTCGTTTTTTGTTTATAAAATGATTTTTGTTTCAATCTTTTCTCTGAGCTCAAAACTCTGAACTCAGAACTTCTTTCCTATTTCAAGGATAGTAACTTTTCCGATAACCTGTTTTCCTGTTCGGCCAACGCTTGTTTATCCAGATTGAGGAATCCCTTTTCGTGGTTAAACTTCTGTCCATCAGTCAACACCCATTTCAGAAATGCAGTGAGTTCTTTCTTTGCATTTTGATAGGAATAAATGAATCCAATTTTTTCAACCGGCACGGTTTCTACTTTAGTCGATTCTAAAACGCTTAATACTTCATCCAGATTACCGGTCAGAATTGGCCTAGCGTCTCTCTTTAAATCGAGAGGTAACAAGGCTACATCTGTTTTCAGTTTGCGTGAATTCACGTCATACAAATAGCCCAGATTATTAAAGGTCAACCCAATAGAATCTTTTTTTACCGCTGAAATCAGGTAAATATCATCGCCAAAAACTTTTTTTCCTCTGATTTCGGAGGATTGATGTCCGAAGTATCCTGCTAAAGCAGTGGAAGCACATGACTGGTTTTCGCGGGAATAGATAGTAGCTCTGAATTTTGATTTGAGAGCAGGTTCATCACTTTCATAATCCACTACCTCGAAGAAAAGTTTGTCAAGTTCCTTTTTATTCAAACCCTTTTTAGCAACAGCAGCTAAAATAGGATTGTTATTATTAGTTACCGGAAGCAAGGCATATCGACCGGCGTAAACTATTTCCTGATTCGATTGCAGTTCATTTTGCACAGGTTGGTGTGCAATAATGTTTAAATCGACAGCCTGATCGGAAGTTGTCTTTGCAGCCAGCTTAATATTTACATTGGGATTCACCTTTGCATATTCGGCAATCCATTTTTCGATTAATGGATAGGTGAATTTGGTTCCGCTAATTACGATCGATTCTTTAGCCACATTCTCAGCAGCAAAAGCTGTTGTAGAAATAAACAAGGCTAAAAGCACTTTGAATAAATAATTTGTCTTCATATTTGTAATTGTTTATTGGATATACTTATGAATATATCAGATTGATTTTATCTGATTTTTTTAAACTTAAATGGTTGTGAATTTTTCTCTGTAGAAAGAGAAGGTCGAAATTGGATGGGTGAAATCAGCACGAAGTGCAACAACACATTCGAACGGCTGAAGGGAAGCTATTGGAAGCAGAATTCTGTGAGAAAATAAGTTGAGCCAGCGATAAAACCCGGTTACTATCCGGTTGCAGCTCTCGGTTTTGCCTCTGACTGGACAATACGCGTTGAGTTGTGTAATAAATACCTGTGTTCATACTATACCTTTTTTATTTATTGAATATGATGTTATCAATCACGATGCAAAAGTATAGGATAATCATAAGGGCTGAAATACCGTTTGAGGGTCATTTATATACCTTTTTTTAGGTATTTTATGGCTATAAAACAGGCTTTTAAATTAAATTCATTCAAAAAGGGTAGATTAACCGTGAATTAAATGTAAAATTCGGACTTATCTGCTAAAGCCAATTTAAGTTCCATAAATATATTACATCGACTGTGCAATTCGCGGTTATTTTCAACTTTGTTAAGCGGTACTTCCTGAAAACCAAGTTTTCGATAGAGTAAAATGGAAGCTACCATTTTTGTATTGCCTTCGAGTATTACGCGATTGAATCCACGCTCACGGGCTTTTTCAACGAGGGCATTTCCCAGCAATAAACCAATACCTTTACCCTGAGCCGAGGGATCAACAACCATTTTAGCCAATTCACAGGTAAATATATCGTGAACAAGCAAAGCGCAACACCCGACTACTCTTCCATCC
>Ga0302288_1001572_pt1 | contig 14634 bp, 8 predicted proteins | sample III_Fen_N1_1_FD_194549 | JGI IMG/M metagenome (GOLD analysis project Ga0302288, IMG submission 194549) | Peat permafrost microbial communities from Stordalen Mire near Abisko, Sweden - III_Fen_N1_1 | ecosystem: Environmental > Terrestrial > Soil > Wetlands > Permafrost | place: Sweden: Abisko...
GTTACAAAAAGTAGTCCAAGACGCGTTCGATGTAGCGTCGTAAAAAATGCCTTTTTGTATTTGGATAGGCTCGCCGGGAACACCTGTTGCGCCGGGATACCTATAAATGTTTACCATTTTGGATGTAACTAGCTGAAGTTCGTGTATACACTTCAAAACCAAAGTGCTACCAGCCTGCATGTTCTCTTGGTATGACACAACACCATAAAGGACGTTCATCCAACTTGATTGCGCTAGACCGCAATAGGAAAGCAAATCGGCAACAGAAGATATTGTAACGTAGGGGGAAATTAAAGTTGTTGTGCTAAATGCTTTTTTAAAATATTGAACCGAAGTTCCAACGCACATCGCCTTAATCATGGCCCTAGCTAGATTGATTTCGGTGTAGGTTATGGCGTCATCGCGTATCTCGGTAGGCAACGCTGACAATCCGGTAGCTATGCCCAGCAGCGTCTTGCGTTCATTCAGACACAGTGCCACATGCCGATAGTGCCACGTAGGGCCAAGCCTTGAGAAGTCGTTTTGCCCTGAGTTGTCAGGCCCGGAAATCGGCGGCAGTGCTGAGTATGCGAAACCCATGTCAGACTCCTTTGTGGAATATTCCCCATGCGATTGCTGCGGCTGAGACTAAAACAGAACCTATCACTGTAGCTATTTTTCCGCCATTCTCCTTGATAAGATACCAAGTAATCGAACCCAAGGCCAGTTCAATTTGATTCTCCCTTGCACTTTCTATTGCGGCTTTGAGAACCGAAATGTCTATCTCGTGAGTCCTCAGTGTTTCCTTGATTTTTACAAACTCTACATTGCCATCAGCAAGCTGTTTCTTTATCTCATTCTGCTCCTTGCTTATGTCATTGAGCTTTTCCACTATGAACCCGTATTGAGTTTGTATCTGACCAAACATATACGCCGGACTTGATTTATCAATATGCTCAGCCATTGACACACCCCGTTATTTCGGGCCAAGGGTTGTCGTGCGAGGCCAATATGCAAAGGAAATCAAGGTTGTATTTCTTCAGGGCGTCAACTTCGCTGTCCTTGTGGTTTGCCCATACTATACCGCCACCACATCGAACTGCCGAATAGATTGTGTTGCGGGTTATCCACCATGCCCCTAGCTCCTGCAGGGCCTCAAGCAGAATCCAGTCGCAAGTGGCCCTGTCAAACGCTTCGGAGGCGTAGAGCCAGTCATGTAGGAGGTAGGCTGGCCCATAGTCACCATCGCGCTTGAATAGGTTCTGGAACACGGTGGGGATGGAGCCGTAGTCGGTTGTCCACACAGGGTGCGCCACCATGTCCTCAAGGTTGCCAATGCCGGAGGCTGGAACGTAAATCCTGTCTCCATTGGGCCGGACGTATAGGAACGGCTGTTCCAGTATCCAGCAATCTCCATCAAGTTGCTGCGTCGCTGGCATCGGTAGCTTGTCTGTGTAGTAGAACGGCATGGCAACTCCTAGTGTTTGCTGGCAGAGTCAGGATTACAGGATGCAGGCATGATGGAATATGTGTCGTAGGTATTTCCGGTAGCTGACCATAGACTTATTCCGCTCTTCTCGGAATACATCTGCGCCGCCTGCGCCTGCTGGATTACCTGCATTTGGTGATGGATAAGCCCAAACCTGAGCTTTGGCATTGGCGATTCCGCGCCAGCTACCGAACCCATCGTTTCGACTTCAAGGCCAAGGACAGTTGTCTGCCCCTGATACGATGCGCCGACGCATCCGCCTAAAGCGAGTCCGAACACTGCGACTGTGATTGCAAGTAGCTTGGTCATAATGCCTCCTATGGAGTTGAATATTTGTTGTCGCGACACCCTGCGTCCGCAAGGGCTTTTGCCGCCTGCAATATCTCATCCGAACGGGCTTGCGTCAAGAGTCCTTCCAGAACCAGCGTAGGCATAGCTATGCCAACTTTGTTTCCATATGGTTCAACTTCGCTTGCAGATATTACGTTTGTCCAGCCAACAAGTATATCGTCATTCGTTGAGCGAAGTATAGACGCTTGTTCCGACGTCGTAAAAAGCTCCTCCTTAATTAGAGATTATTGTTGAGAGTAAAGTTTCAGCGGCTACCGTCATATCCGTTATGGAGTGCGGAAGCTCCCCGCAGGAAGTGAAGTCCAAGTCTGGCAAAATGTCTGGATTTGCGAGAAGGTCGGCTTTCCTTGTTCGATAGACTGCCCAGATGTTCTGAAACCAAGCGTAGTTTTCGTCTACCTCCATACAAGTTGAAGACAGTTTTCCGGCTATCTTCAGCATCTGAATAGACTGGAAATAGCCTGTCATGGCGATAATCCCGTTGCTATCGCTTTTCGAATTCTGGTAATCGGTTGCCGCGACACAAAGCTTTTTAGTTCGCTCTGCTACTGTCCCAAGTGCGACTTTGGATTCCAAATCAGGGTCTTTGAGAATATCATCCACCGCTTGCTTTTGCGCATCTGTGGCGGATGGCTCCCATTGATTAACGTAGATTGTGTCTCCGCAACTAATGCTGACCACTATTCCCGGCAAGGTGGCATTGATGTAATCGATTATTTGTCCAGCATCCATTGTTATTGACTCCTAATAAGTGTGTGTGAATTCAGAGAATGTGTAGGATGGAGCGCTACCACCATACCATGTAGTAGTTCCAGACGCAATGGAAAGTTCCAGTTGCATCAAATAGGAATACCCTATTGGCGGCAAAATATTTGCAAAACAGGTAGCTGAACCTACCACCTGAGAATAGACGATGGATAAACCTTCACCAACTTGCGGACTGTTGTCTGCTCTATTTAAGCCAAAACAAATTAGCCATCCAGTCAAAGTAGAACTTGCTACGCGAGTTGAATAAGAGCCTCTAATTCTATCTTCGCTTAATCCAATCACAAACATGAATTTATTGTTGGCTGAACCGTTTGTTGGGCGCCATGCCTGTGTCGTGTAAGCCCAAGACGCAGTGGCTTCCATGTTAGTGAAAGAGCCTTCCCTACGATTATACATATTCCATATTGGGCATCTAGGCAACGAACCTCCAGTTGCGGCGGTTTTTCCGAAACAAAGATTCATCACCCCAGTTGTTCCGCTTATCATTATTGTTCCGATATACCGATAATTATGATGGTCAGTATGGACGACAACATTGTCTTGATAAACTAAAACCTTATTGCGTGCTGATGTTCCTGCGCCCGCACTAGTCCATGCTTCAGTAATTAGCGTTGGGGTTGTTCCATTGATATATACAAACACATCATAAAGTCCAGAAGCGGTATATCCAGATATAGATAGCGAGAGTTCGCCTACGGTATATTGAACCCACACTGAATTGACGGTATCATAGAACCACATCTTATCGCCGCCACCATATGGAACCGCGTAGATTGTTGTGGCTCCCAATACATCTGCGGTGTGAATGAATACGCCAGATGCCAGAGATATGCGATACGGACAGAAATCTATTGGGTTGTTGTCGAGAAGAACATGAGCTTGCGCAACCGTTCCATCAATGGCGTTCGCCACACCTGTTGTGTTGTTGATTTTAACGGTATTGGCTGGCATCTGTGCCAGCAGTGCGTTCGTTACAGCGTTGGCTCCTATTGGAGGAGCGCCATCGGAACGCATGAAAGTAGAGGCACTGCCATTGACAACAGCTGCCCCTATGGATGCTGTGGGATTAGCACCTGCTGGCAACTGAGCAGTGGTGGCAAGAGTTCCTGAAACAGGCAAGGTTACTGCCGTATTGCCCGTAGCCGTAAGCGTAGTGGTGAACGCTCCGCTTGTAGTGAATGCGCCGCCTAGCGCAATGGCTACGTTTCCTATCTTGGAAACCGTAACCGCGCCAGTATTGGTAATCGATGCGTCGCCGGACATGGCAACTGCTGCCGCCACATTGGACGCATTTCCTACTATGATTTGCGCTGAGGTCAAGACGTTGGATATTGGGGTGAAACCTAAAGACGCCTGCTTGCCGTAGAATGTATTCCAGTCAGAAGAGGTTAGGTAGCCAGCGTGGGTAGTGTCAGCCGCTTGGACTGTGATAGTCAACCCTGAGCCTACTATTGCCCCTGTCCCACCAGTTATCGTAAGGATACTAGACGTTGTTTCAGTTAAGTTACCAAGCGTCAATGCTGCTTGTTTCCCATAGAATGTTGCGAAGTCCCCTTGGGCAAGGTATCCGTCAACGCTTGCCGTAGCCTTAGCCATTGAGATTGCTGGAGTTGTTCCGCCGGACGAAGCAACGGGCGCTGTTCCTGTAACAGATGTTACCGTTCCTCCGCTTGTAGCTGGAACTGCCCACGTGCCATCGGCCTTTATGAACTTGCCAGCCGCAGCATCCCCTGCCGATGGAGCCGGAACTAATCCAGCCACGCCACCAGCACCACTATCTCCAGTAAAATTAGGACATGCTATTGTGGGAGTTGTTCCACCTGTGGAAGTTAATGGAGTTGTTCCTCCAACTGACGTAACGTAGGTTCCAGTTGGCTGAAATCCCGTTATGGCATGGGTATGGGTATTGGTAGTTATAGCATTTGTTGTAGACGCTGTAATCGTTGAAGGCGTTCCCATTGCCAGAACATGCGAGGTTAATGAAAGTCCGCTGTCTGTGGCTAGTGAATCGTCGCCAGAGTTTGTTCCGCTAGTGTTGCCAAGCAATGTAATATTAGCATCTGTAACGTATCGTTTGTTGGTGGAGTCGGATATATCTGCGGTAGTGGCATCTGCGCCTGAAGTGATAAGACCCTTGGCGTCATAAGTTATCTTGGTTTTGGTGGCTCCTACAATGGCGGTATTGGCAGTCGTGAAGTCGGACGCCTTCTTGCCGCTGTCCTTCAACACCTTGCCTGTGGTATCCGCGAACGAGGAGAAGTTGTCAGTAATAGAGGACGCTGGCCCTGAAACGTATCCAGTTAGGCTTGGAGATGCAATCCATCCCCTTACGCCTGAGCCGTCTGTTCCATAGTATTTCGAGTTGCCGGGTGCCGCTGAATCGTTGACAAGCTCAAGCGTCCTGTTTGCGGACAGGTCGCCACCGCCTGTGAGCGATTTGGTTCCAGTGATTGTTGTAGTCTTGTCAGCCTTGCCAGCTACGTCTGAATTGGAAACGTTTATGTTGGCGTTCAACGCCTCATTGAGTTGGGACAACGCCAGCTTGACGCCCTGCGAATATTGCAGGACATTGTCATCCATGCCGTTGTAGGTTATTTGCGCAGCGTTTATGACCGACTGACTCATTTCCTAAGCTCCTTGACCAATTCAGGATGTGCTACAAGATACTTCACCTTCTCGGCTTCGGCAATCTTGGAATACCGTTTTTCCACTTCCTTATAGACCTCAAGCGCAAACCGTTTGTCCTTTGACTTTTCAATTATGTCATCGCCTAGACTGTTAAGCGCATTGTGCCGCGCTTGGTTTGTCTTCTGCTCAAGTTCCCAACGCTGTTTCTCTGTGAGCCTTACGTTATCTCCTTTATAGGATAACACGATTGGAACACGTGCTGGAATGACGTTAGTCCTATCCTCGTTATCCTTTAGGGAGTCGTAGAGATTGACCACAATCTGCGTGGCCTTGTCCCGGTTTATCTCATCGGTCTTGAACACGTCAATCAAACGAGTCCAAGGCTTGTCTCCCGGTGAATACTTTATGGAGTCTCCCCACATGCCTAGCTTCGGCAATGAGTTGTCATCCCAAGCCCCCATGTTGGCCCAACCCCAACGCATTGCAACTTCGTTCTTCAACTGCTCAAGCGAGTTTTCAGTCTTCGCGCTGCGCAATGTATTCTCTGCGGCAAAGGAAATATCCTGCATGAGATTTGGCGCACCGGGAGCGATTGCCGTTGTCATCATAGCATTGAACATCTGTTTGGCTTTGTTGGCGTCGCCAGTGGCAAGGACTTCAAGCGTCTTGGCTCCTGTCTGCAACATGGACAAATCAAAGAACGTCGAAGCTGATGCGCTTAGCGCACGTGTCGCATTGTCAGTCATGCCGTTTAGGATTTTTCCGTTGCTTTTATCGGACTCCTTTTGAGCCATATCCTTGTCGTTTGCCGCAAGCATTATCGCCATGCCCGGTATTCCGAACTCGTTCAAATCAATTATGGTGTCGCCATTCTTGCGCTTGGATGAATCAGGCTCCTTGTTATACCAACGCTTGAGCATGGAAAGATTTACGCTATTCGGGCGTTGGTCGGCAAACTGTTCATCGGCCCTCTTGTGTTCCCTGTCCGTTTTTCCAGTTGCCATGCCCTGATTTACAAGGAATGTTGCGACATAGGACAATGCAACGGAGGTAACGGCAAGCCCTGCGTTCATCTCGAATCGCCGTATTTGGTCGTTAAGTTGTTCACGAATGCCAGCCCTATTGCCAGCTTCCTTTGTTGAGGCAAGCTGCTTATAGAGACTGCGAACCTGATTGGCATTAAACGCCATTCTCAATACTGGTATGGCGGGGAAGTGAAGGCTAGTCGCAAGTGCCATTGCGGTAGCGGAGCCATAAGCCAAGCCCTTGGACGCCATGTTTGTCGGGGTCTTGAGGAATAGCCCTCCGTTGAGCCGGAACATGATGTTTGACATTCCCATCATAAAGTCAGCCATTGGAGCGGGTATGCCATTCTTTCCATAGTCGGCGTTCTTTATGGCGTTGCCTATCCTGTCAATCATGTCGCCCATGATAGTGGGGTCTTGGAATACGGTGTATCTGGATTCGTATTCAGCCACACGTTCAACCTCGGCGGGCGGATTCTCAATGAAGTTGCGCAGGTCATCGCCCTTGAGTCCGCGTCTTTGGCCCTCATCATCCAACCACTTGGACTTGATGAACTCGCGCGGGATAACGTCGCCAAGCCCAAGCAGACGCAGATTGTATTCGGACAACAGGGAAGTTGTTGCTTCCATGACTCTATAAAAGCGGTCTATTTTGCGAACCTTTCCATCAAGTCCAACTGCCAAATCGGTTCCATAAAACGCTTGTATTATTGAATCAATCGGCCTATTGGATGAATCGCCGGAGGGAGTCCATGCTTCCTTGAACCCTTGTTTGACCTTGGCGTACCAGCGTTCCCTTGCGCCTTTACTCATCTTCCCTAGTGGACTGCTAACAAGTCGCTGTTCGCCCGTGGCTGCGCTGCGCATGGCATCTACGATAGCTGCAACCGCTTGGTCGCCGCCTCGGACAAGCATCATTGACAAGTTCGACACAACATTGACGCCTTGTGATTTTGGCGTAAGCACCGCGCCTTGCAGGGCGGCTACATAAATCTTCCACCATTCCCTGCCATTGATGTTGTGTTCCAGTTTGGCTAGTTCACGTATGGCATCGCCAAGCTCCTCATGCAGAGTCTTGAGTTTGTCCCTGCCTTCCTTGTCCCACTTGCCAGCCTGTTTTGCCCTCTCTTCCTGTATGAGCGATTGAATATCCTCCACGCGTTGAGTCCTAGTGCGCAAATCGCGTTCAGTTTCAGGACGCAGCTTTAGCCCCTGCTTTTCAAGGCCAGCCTTCAACAATGCCACCTTCATCTCAGGTGTGGCCTTTATCATTTGCATCATGCGCAATCCAAGTCCGAACACATGAGAGTCGGGCGTCAAAGATTTCAATGCCTCGCTTGCCCTTGAGTCGCCAGCCCTTGTCAGGTTGTTGAGAATTGAGATTCTAGCAAGGACGCTTTCAGGGCTGTTGTCCTTATAGCGTGGAAGGTCATCGTAAAACTCGTTCTCATGGCGTGAGGCTATATCCTTTATCGAAGTAGGCTCGTTGAAGTTTTCATAATCCTTGACCATTTTATTGAACGATTCAGCCGTGGTGTTTGCGTCCAGCATGACGCGTCTGGCGGTTTCGTTCAACTTGCGTCCTGCAGGAGTCTCCTTTTGGATTTCAGCTAGACGCCGTGAATATTCCCCATCGGGAAACTTGGCGGTTGTCTTGCGTGTGTAGTTTCCAGCAAGGGATGCCTTGACGCGCATCTCGTCTTCAAGTTGCTGGACGCTCAATCCAAAACGCGAAAGCTCATCGTCCATTGCCCGGCGCGACATCGTATCGTTTCGGACGGATTCATTCTTGAAACGTGAAGCTATTGAGTCTAGCACAGGTTTGTCAACACCATGTTGTTCAAGCATCTTCTCAACAGTCTGCCCCGGCTTGGTCTTGCTCTTGGCCTCTTCCATCCCCTTATAGGCTGCAGCCTTTGTTCGCTTGAGCATTTCACGTATGGCCTTGTCATCGAAGTCATGTATTCCAAGATTTTCAAGTTGTTCCTTGACCCATTTGACAACATCTCCTAGCCATGTCGGTTCATGTTCGGATATGGAGGCAAGAAGCTCCTCTGTTATAGCCGCCCTGCCCTCTGGCGTCTCAGGGTCATACTTCTTATAGGACTCAGCCTTTTTGTTCCAGTCCTTTGTCCATTCCTCATTGCTGGACATCTTTTCATGCAATCCATTCATCTCTGCAATACGAGTGGCATCGTCCTTGAACAAATTTTCAACGCCGTAGTGCGTCTCGAACTCATGCCGGACTAGGCGCCCTAATTCGGTCTTCATCTCGCCTACGGTTGCGTTATCGAACAAATTGGATATGATGTAGGTCTTGCCGGAGATAGGCGAATGAACAGCACGTGGTGTCTTGCCGAACTTTTTGGCAAACATAACTGTGCTTATTGCCTCTGCGGTTGGTAGTTGGCTTATGTTGTCAACTATGATGAAGTCCTTTGCAACTGGCATGTCCTTGGCGATGTTGCGGATAAAACCAGAGGATTCCTTGCCCTTTCCTGATTCCTGCCTGAGCATATCAAGTATGCCCGGTATGTCCATCGCCTCTTTACCTTCTAACTGCAATTCCGGATGCTTGGCTATTATCTCCTTGGACATCTCAGCTATAGTGTTTTCGAATCTGCTCTGACTCCAGTGCAAGTCTTTGGCTGTAATCTCCGCGCTTGGATTGGCGGCTATGCGTTGAGTCAAATGCGCCACGTCCTTGTTTGGGTGGTCGCGCATGGAGCCTATGGCTTCCACTATGCTTATCTCTTGAGTTGCTGGAGCTTTCGCGTTATTGGGCTGTTCGGGTGTTTCGCGTTGCATAGGCTCTATGCTCTTGCCTGCGCCTTGCTCTTCGGTGAACCCTGTATCTTGAATTTGTTTCTCATCGATGCGTATGCCTCCGGATTGAGTCTCCTTTGGCTGTGCTATTTTTTCTCTAAGTTCATATATTGCGTCGTTGGGCGTTTTTCCGTTTGTGTCAACTCCATATTTCCCCATGATGCGTTTGAGATTGTTGGTGAAAAAAGACGGAACGCCACCGCCGTCTACTGAATCCAATAGGTCTTTCAGCTCAGGGTCAGCCGATTTTGCCGCAGCTTCACGTTCACCTTTGGCAATAGGCTCACTGGCATCGGTGAAAGTTTTTGGCTTCCAACCTTCCATTGCGTCTTCTATTGCGTAATCGTCTACGCCCATATCCTGTAGCCGCTTGACTTCTGCCTTACGTGCGCGTTCATATACTGCGGCCTCGGCCTCTTTTCTTGCGTTGACGCTTGCAATATACTCAGGAGACTGCTGTTCTAGCTCAATGCCCTCTTCTGGAGCAGTAGAGGTTGCTGGCTCTTTGGGCTTGGAATCAGGAGAAACCTTGTCCCTGCCGTATGCGTCTTTTGGCGTCCATCCCTCCATTGTGTCAGCTATTACGGATTCATCCACACCAAGCGAACGCAACCTTTTGATTTCGACTTCCCTTGCAGTCTCAAGCCTTGCTTCATTGGGAGTCTTGGCGTTAATGTCGCCAGTGAAAACATGCTCTGCGCCTTCACTTGAATAGGACATCATGCTTTCAGTAACGTTGTCAACGGCTTTTTCAAAGTCGCCGTCTGCCGCTTCAACTGCGTCAACTATTTGCTGTTCGGCTGGTGTCTTCTGTGTCTTAGCCTTGGCTTTTTCGTAACTAGCCTTGAGCATACGGGAAGCTGAAAAACCTGATTGCATTGCGCCCGAAACCAACAACGCAGTGGCACCTGACTCACGCAGGAAAGATACGGCGTCCTCTGGCAGTCTCCCTAATTTGGGGTCAGTGAATTGCTTGAGCATAACATCTGAAACGCCCATGTAGAAGGTGTTTAGTTCCGCCTCCGTCAAGTGTTTCACAAGGGAATTCGCCATTCCGGGAGACATCGCCTTGTTGACCGTATCGGCAATCTTGGCGGTCATTCCTTCATTCACGAAACTCTTTCCAAGAATCCAGTTCATAGTTCCGATTGTTGCGCCACCCAATATCTCGGCAACTTGGCTCTTGGGCTTGCCCTCGGCTTCACGTGAATCAGCCACTTGCTGCTTTGCCTCAAGCATGAATAGAGGGGCAGAGTATGGCAGTTTGGATAGTGCGCCCATGAGGACGCCAGTAGGAGCCATGCCAGCCGCTTCAAATGCCACGTTCTTTGCGAAGCCGCCCCATGTTGAAGTGTCGGCGTTATCAAGCGAACTCGACTCCATCGCAACGCCCTGTTCAATCTGTTTGGCTTTTGCGATTGCGCCTTTCGGGTCAGCTAGTCCTTTGGCAATCTTGAGTTTTGACGCTGCGGTCAAGTCGCCAGACTTTTGCGCATCTGCCAGCAGCTTGTCAAAGTCCTGAGCCTTGACGCCAATCATACTATCGCTTTGCTTGTCCTTCATCATCGCTGCGGCAAGTTGAGCGGAGGATAGTTTGTTGACATCATCAAGAGTCATCTTGCCCTTGAGTTTGTCTATTAACAGCGTGGGCAACATGATTTCGCTCTTGAGCATGTTCACATAGCCACGGCCTATGTTACTAGCGAATCCTGTAACGCCTTCACCCATTCTCTCGGCAAGTTTGCCTATCGTAGAGCGTTCCTGCTTGGGTTCAGCTTGAGACTGGAGGTTTTCTGCCACCCCTGCCATGAACGCATCCCCCTGCCCTGCGGACTCGGCTTTCTGGTATGCCGCTACAAACTCCTCGTCCTTGCCAGACTGATATGCCCATGAAGCATTCTTGCCTTCCAATTTGGCTGTGGCAATAGGCTTGAGCTTGTGGGACATGTCTATTATAGTGTCCCGTATCTTATCGTGGTTAACATTCTTCATCGACTCGAAGTTGCGCATTTCCTCGTTAAGGACTTCATCGGGTTTGTCTGAAGAGGCAATGCGTTCAGCCGCAATTACGGCATATTGATTGATTTGATTAGAAAGCTGGCGTCCGTCGTATTCCAGCCTATCCTTTACGCTGCCAAGTGGAGCGCGACGGCCATCATACACGCGCTGATACTTGGCCTTGGCCTGTTCAGGCGTCAATGCCGTTGGCTCCGCAGCCATAGCGGAAAGCTCTTTCTTCCTGCCGTTTATGGCGTCATACAAGGCAACGCGGGTCGCTTGGTCATCAATCTTCAGTCCAGTCTTTGCCATGTTCGTTCGGCTAGGCAAATCAAAACTGGCAATCATCTCCTCTTGCTCTGGATGTTGCGTAAAGTATTCCACGCCGAACTTCGACAACTTGTGTCCACCGTCAGGTAATGGCTCTACGAATGAGTCAGGAGTGGATGGAGCCGTTGGCGTGTTCTGTTCCCAAGGGGCTGGCTCAAGTTGAGCAGGGGTCTGCTGAGTATTAGGAGACGCTGGCTCTTGTTCCCAAGGCGCAAGTTCAAGTTCGTCCATTTAGCCCTCTATTGAATTTGAGTGTAGTTGCTTTTGTCTTTAGGGTCGCCGCCGTTGAATTTCCACTTTATGCCCTGTTTGTCCACGACTATCTTTCCAGACTGAGAGTTTGGCTTGGCTTGGCTTGGCTTGGAATCAGGAGTAGATTCAACATCAGAGAAGTTGCTTCCATATGTTTTATCAATGGATGCGACTTTCTTTTCAAATCTTGTTTTCAAATCCGCCAGACTTGTAGCATTGGAAGCTTGTTCTTCCTTCAAGTCCGCTACAGCCTTCTTTTCCTCTTCTCCCGCTATCGGGTTTGGCTTGGAAAGAATCTTGGCTATTTCACTTTGTCTTTTACGCAATGCAGTTGCCGAAGTGTTGTAAGTGTCTTCTGCTCTATCATAACTTTTAAAAGCCTCGGTCTTCATTTCCTTGGCTTTAACTATGTCCTCTTTCGCCAAATCACGCGCAGTCTCAATTTTCTGCTTGATTAGTTCGGGTGAATCGCTTTTGTTCCATTCGGCAACACGTCCATTGCCAAGGTCGAGACGTTCAACCTTTTGCGACGGTTTAAAAACCTTGGTCAAATCAAGACCTTGCTGCATTAGAATGTCCCGATAACTAGTCAGCGTTGTAGGGTCAATCCTTTCGCCTTCTGGAGTTTTTCCCATCAGTATGCTATTCATATTGCTATTCCAAGACTTGTATTGCGCTAAAACGTTTGGGTCGTCAGTCTCAAGATTGCCAGACGCTACGTTTGCCCTAAATTCCCGGATTAGCTTTTCGCCCGGATTAGCTGATTCTTCAATGGCCTTAACGTTGTTATCCTGAAGTTTTTGCATTCGCTCTGTGAATGCTACCGTGTCGGCCCTATCCCACTCTTCCTTATTTTTGTAATCAAGCATCTTATATTCCGCGCGTTCATGCTTGTCTGCCATGTATTCAGTGAACTGTTGACCCACCATTTGCCGCTGGTTCTGCTGTTCATCCTTAAGCGCGGCCTGATATTGCCTTGGCGTCATTTTGGAACGGCGTTGAAGTCCACGCACCATGCTTGATGGTAGCATTCCGTTAGCGGAAAGCCTGCCTAACTGTTCTGGATTGGACACGCCATTTATCGTTGCTCTCTGCATAATTGCGAAACGCTTAGCGTCGCTTTCCTGAGATGCCTTTGATGGACGAATAGCTGGCATGTCTGCGGCTTGGCGAATGTTTCCGGAGTAAGGGCCGTATACGGTGTTCTCTTTTGTGGCTACAACTGGCTTTGAGTTGTCTTCGATAGCCATTTGGGTAAGGACTTCTTGCGTTTGAGCCTGAGCCGAACGGTACCTTTCCGAACCCGGCATGTCCATGCCTTCGCGAGTCTGATATTCATGTTGGACGCTATTGTCGTCTAGTGTTGGCTGCTTATCTCCATACGACAATGCGCTCTCTATGTCTTCAACGCTAGGACGCTCGTCAACGTAGGAATCTGCCACTGCGGTGTCATCGTATTCGTCGTATGAATCTCCGTAGGCCATTGCCGCTCTCCTAGAATTGATTTATGGCTTGATTCTGGTTGTTGATGTATTGGCTATACGATAGACCGCTACTCAAATCTCCGTATCCGCTATTGAAATTGGCTTCATCAGGGCTAGTTGCCGAATATCCATAGCCGGAATTGTCGTTGTATCCGTTGTTGTTGTTCTTGTTTTTGTTGCCTGAGCTAACATAGCCTCCGCTTTGCTGATTGCTAGTCTGCGCCCAACTTCCGTAAGTTCCAGCAAGGGCATTCGCCTTGTTCATCAGGAGCGAAGCCTTTTTATTCGCCAAGTCAGCGGAATACTGCTGTTGAGCCGCAGTCTTCTGTCCCTCGATTCCAGCGGCGGTAGTGGCTGCAACCGTGCCAGAGGACAGGCCGGAGTTGACTAGGCCCTGAGTGGCGTTTGCCGCTGCGTTGGAATACGTCTGATTGATTGCCGCAAGTCCTGCCGCGCTCTGTGCGTCTATTGCCGCCTGCGCTTGGTCGTAGCCGGACGTTATGGCGTCTATTGCAGACTGGTATAATCCAGAGTACTGCTGCGATGTGGAGTTCATCATGCTCTGAATGGAGTCAAGATTTATTGTGTTTGATGCGGTTGCGTTTGAATCGGTTCCAGAACGCACAACATGGTCGCTTCCAACGTAGGTGCTTCCAGAGTTGCTTGCATATGCCATTTCAATTCTCCTAGTATGAGTTTTTGTAGAGTTGTGCGTCGTTGGTGAAGGTGTAGGCTATCAGTCCCTCCGCTTCAAACGCCGTGCTTGCGTGAATGCGCCTATTATCGTAAGATGATAAGGTTGGCGCAGGAGACTGAATCAATCCTGTCCTATCTGGAAGATTGATAGACACATTTTCGGTTGCGTTCTGAGATTCAGTTCCAACATAAAGCGCAATCCATTTGTTTCCTGTCGAGGCGTCCTGCCCTAATCCAAGAAAGTCAAACTCATAATTTGGGCTATATGTTCCAGTTCTAGTTTGAAGATATATCGGAACTGTCAACTTATGACTTAATGTAAGCAGGGATGAATATGTTATAGTTTTAGGCATTTGTCCCGATGAAGGCGCATTTATTTGACAATAATACGTAGAGCCAGCCTTTGCGCTTTTTATGCTAAATTCAAATTTATTGTCAATGTTGGGATTTGATGTTTCGTTTTTTGCGGCTGCAAATTCAGTTGACCAAGATGAACTTCCTGTTGAATTTCCATCGTTTTTATTAATGGAAAATACGTCGTGCGTTATCCTTATGTTAATCATTTTGGAAACTGCTAACTGCAATTCTCTTATGCACTTCAAGACAAGAGTGCTGCCAGCCTGCATGTTTTCTTGATATTGAACTACTCCGTAGAGAACGTTCATCCAACTTGATTGTGTTAGTCCGCAGTAGGAAAGCAAGTCTGAAATTGACGCAAAGTTTCCTGCGGCAGTTACGCTGGATGCCGTTGTAATAAATTTATCATAAGTTTTCTTAAAGGCAGTATTAACGCACATGCTCTTAATCA
>Ga0302288_1001578_pt1 | contig 14596 bp, 24 predicted proteins | sample III_Fen_N1_1_FD_194549 | JGI IMG/M metagenome (GOLD analysis project Ga0302288, IMG submission 194549) | Peat permafrost microbial communities from Stordalen Mire near Abisko, Sweden - III_Fen_N1_1 | ecosystem: Environmental > Terrestrial > Soil > Wetlands > Permafrost | place: Sweden: Abisko...
TGTATTTATAGGAGATGCTACAGACATTAAGTTTATTTCTCTAATAGTAAATGGAATAGGTATCCCTGATTTTATTATTGATGATGGAAGTCATAATTACAAGGATATTATTAAAACCTTTGAGATTCTTTATCCAAGATTGAAAGATGGTGGTATTTATTTTATTGAAGATTTACATGCTCAACAAGCTAATAGGACAAAAACATTACATGATATAAGTAAATTGCTTGCTTTAAATACACCAAAGCATAGTAGATTAGTATGTAATGATAAACTTTTTATAATTCAAAAATGAAAATTCCTGTCATTATAAACAATAGAGATCTATTAATATGGCCCAAAGCTATGTTAGAGAGAATAAAGAACTATGATGATGTGGGAGAAATTGTAATTGTTGATAATGGCTCCTCTTATCAACCTTTACTTGATTGGTATACTACAAATCCATGCACTGTCATTCTTGCCTCTAATATGGGACATGCTGGTGCATGGATAAGTGGTATAATTAAAGAGATTGGAAGTCCTTTGTATGTAGTGACAGACAGTGATATGGGACTTGAGGATACACCTGATAATACTCTCTTATATCTGAAGGAACAATTAGAAGAATTGAATATAGACAAAATAGGTTTAGGACTAAATTGGGGAATAGTACAAGAAAAGTCTCCATATTATAATAGGCTAAATCTGTATGAAAAAGACAGATGGACCAAATCAGCTATAAAAAATAATGTCTATCTGGATGTACAGATAGACACAACTTTTGCATTATATAAATCTCCTGATTATTTCATAGGAGGAGGATCCACAACATTTCCTTATGTAGCAAGACACTATCCTTGGGAGCTCTCTCTTGAGGAAGTGAATGAAAATAAAGAATTCAAATATTATTTACAACATGCCTCATCGTCCTGTTCATACAAAGGGGTAGTTCCTTTATTTAGATAATCTCTTTTTACTCATTGGTGCCTGAGGACTCTTCCCTTTTGTCACCCTTGGTTTCTCTTTAAAGAAAGCTAAAGGTTTCTCTCTACTTGGAATAGGAACAGAGGGAGCTTTTCTATTTACTTTTTTCATATTACCCACGAATTAATGTTGTAGTGGTGGTAACAGTATAGCATGTACAATATACTTTAATAAGCCTATCAAGCTTCTTAATTATTTCATAATAGAGATTGGCTTTCTCACTCCAACCTATCTGTTTTGAGGGTATGCTCATTTCTTTCCTTTCTTCACAGATTTACCACATCCAGTACAAGGAGCTTTTTTAATTTTTCCTCCATATTTCTTTTGCGTTAATTGCTTTTTAGCAGCAAGTGCTTTGTAATCAACAAAAGCAAGAGGGTCTTTCTTTTCCTCTACTTTAAATATTTTCTTTCCTGCAAGTTGACTTTCTGTGTTTCCATATTTCTTGAAATCAGTATCAGAAACATCTCTTGGTGCTTTAGCAGGATTCTTTCTAACAGATGTTCCTGCCTGTGCTTTCTTTTTAATTGTTGCCATGTTATTCTATTTAATATTATTTTTCTTTTCTAGCTTTACCTATCTTTTTAAACGTAACTGCTAAATTGTACCTCTTACTATTAGGAGGACAAGATTTACTTCCAAACTTAGAACCTGTGCATGGATGTGTTTTAACCATGGACTTTGTAGCTTTTTGAATCCATCCTTTCTTTGCTACCATGGCTATTTCCCTTTCTTTACTTTAGCTCCTTTACAACACTTTTTTACACTCTTTCCTTTTTTAGCCATAGGAGGGCCTTGTGGAGCTGTCATTTGTTGTTGAGCAACAGGGGCTGTTGATTTTTTCTTAAAAGGAACAAAACCTTTTTTTGCTGATTTTTTCTTTATTGTTGCCATGTCATTTAATTATTAGAAGGTTTAATTATTTACATTTCTATCGAAAAAGCAATTGTGCTTGTTGTTCTCATGCTCTTACTTAGTTCTAAATTTATACCATAAATTGTATTTAATTTTAGTATTTCATGCAGTATTGCTTGTGCGTACTTAGGGATAGAGGGAGAAATTCGGAATGAATATCCGTGTGTAGTTCTTGTAATTTCCATACATGATAGCTCATCCACTGAATCAACCACACCACAAAGATGCTGGAAATAAACAGCTTCATTATCTAAAAGAATTTTAGGAAAATATCTTCTGTTTACTTCCATTGTAGTTCCTTAGGATAGAGTTAATCTATAACGAAATTGAGCAAAATCTCCTGAAAGTGATTGTGCTATATTTTCTATGTCAGGCATATTATTTAGTCTTCCAAAACTCTCTAATTGCTTAGCAAAGTTTATTACATCACTTATTACCATTTCAGGAATGCCAGGACCATAGTTTTTAATGACATCTACAGGCATAGCTTTTGTTCTAACACCTGTATATCCCATAATTTTTTCCGTAATTTCATCCTTCAGATCAAATATCTTATTATAGGAGTCACTTAAACAGAGATGCTCGGCTAAAGAGGTTGTCTGCCAATGTAATTCATGCAGTTGTAGTTCAAAAAAATTAAGCTTGCTTTTAATTACATCAAGACTTAATTCTCCTCCTGAGGAGTTTAACATACTTTCTGGAAATAGTCCCATGGTATTATCAATTTGGATTTCTGTCAACAGTGGTAGTAGTAGTAATAGTTGGATTGCAACATATGTTTGCAGGACCTTCTTCCCATTTCCCCACTTTTGGCTTATTTCTTGCAAGAATATTGCCTCCTGGTACTATTTTTCCATTACCATCATATCTAACATAGGTTTTTAACCTGTTGTCTTTCCTTTTATTAGGAATTCTAGTGGTTGTTGTTGTGGATGTTGTTGCCATAATAGTATAATGTTATGCGTGAGTAGTAGTAGTGGTAGTTGTTGGCACAGAAGTAGTAGTGGATGTAGTGGTAATGTGTGTAGTACTAGTAGTGGTTGTAGCTCTTACAGTTGTTGTGGTTGTTGTGGTTTCACAACCTATCCCTAACATGGTAATAGTTGCACTTCCATCTATTACTATAGGACTTCCAAAGTATGCACAGAAAGTCTCATCATAAGGCCCACTTACTGCAAGTCCTGTAATAGGATTACCATCGCATCCCATAGCATGCCATGTAGCTGTTTCTCCCTCATTAATCACTATTTCATATGTAGCACATACAAGGGATGTTGTAGTGAGAGTAGTTGTGGGATTACAACATAAATATGCTGGTACTTCCACCCATCTTCCTACCTTTGGTTTATTCTTTCGTAAGATTAATGATGTGGGTACAACTCTTCCACTTCCGTCAATTCTTACAAAACCTAATAATTCACGTTTATTGCTTGCCATTTTGCGTTAATTTAACTTGTTATTTTAATATTTTACCAATGTGAAACAAATGATTCTGAAGTAATTCATAGGTTGTATTTCTCTTTTCCTCATCCATATTCCATCACCATTAGCCTGACTTCCTGTTTGTCCTGATGATGTATTTCCTTCTACTGTCACACCATATCTCTTTCCCCATTCATATACAAATCCTGTGTGACCGTGAACACTTTCTCCCTTGCGCCATATTATTATTGTACCTGGAGGCACCTTAGTTTTTCCTGTTAATACATCATTGGCAGGAATGCTATGTTTACCTATAAATCCTACAGCCATTCCTGGCCTAACAGAGGGCTCTTTTACTTTAGCTGAGTCAATACACATACTTACAAAATAACTACAGTAGGAGGCTCCTTTAGCCCCTCCTTGACGATGTATTATGTATTCTATTACAGGACCATCATTGTTTCCTGTTAATTCTGTTGTTCCTATGTATGAATAAGCAATTTTTAGGTGCTTTGGTAAATCATTGACATTAGGAACCAGCAATACAGGCAGCAATAATAATAGCGTTAGCAAGATAAATGAGCGCATAGCTGACATTTTTATTCTTTATTTCAGGAATGGTATCAATTCTACCAAACACTGTATCATCAATTAGTTTCAACATTAATATCCCCATAAAGGCTTTTGCAAGTCCTATAGGAAGAGATGAATATTCTATAAATCCATCTACAGAGGCTATAGCAAGTCCTATAGATGTCAGAAGGGCAACAGATAATAGAATATATATCCATGTTCTTGTTGTTACTTCTTTTGCTGTTTTTTCTGTATCAGAGAATCTCATGTTATTTATTTTAAGAATTAAGCTAATATGGGAGGAGCTATAGGTAATGGTCTCCCCTGACTGTCTTTAGTTAATATTATTTTCCATTTTTTCAGAATATAAGAACCATCTTCATCTGTAGACTTTATTCCAAGAGTGAATGTCTTACTTCTATAGAAACTTCCATACACACTATTCTTTACCTTCAGCACACCACCACAGGGAGTGATGACAAAATAGTTTCCTGTATTTCCTAAGGATATACTCCAAGCCATACAAACATTATTAGGATTGTATGGAGTAAACTGATAAACAACAATTTTATCAGGAGAAACAGGAGTGTTACAATCAAGTTGTAGATTTATCATTTTTCTGTTTTAATTCAAAATCATAAACAATTGTTGCATTTGGTAAATTCTTTTTTGTATGAGCAATCATCTTTTCCAGGTCAAGCCTGTTATAATGATTCTCACTAGTCCATGTAATCTGTGTATTTGTATCTACAATCGTGGCATGATATTTCTGTCTTAGCCACCATTTTTTAATAATGTGAATTTCCATGTCTTTACCAATTAATATGAGGAAACAATTTACGAATTAATTTATCTGTTTCAGCTGTAGTACCAACACTCCACCATTTAAGTCCTATGATGAGATTAATACTTATATTGTATTCAAGAATTGAAAGAACTATTATCATTCCTGTATCTGCATAACTTCTATTGCTGGCTAAAAATATAGCAAGCCATAACATTATTCTCAATCCAAGTCCTATTCTATGCCAGCACTTACTCCAAAAAGATTTCTTATCAATATCCTTTTCCCTCTCCCAACAAATAATAAGTCCTCCATAAGCAGCAAACATTACTAATGCTGTTACAATTGGAATTATTATTTCTATTTTCATCAATAGGAGAGTTTATATTTTTGTCCTAATTTATTTAATTCATTTGCATAATACCATGTACAATGCTTCTTAGTTTCTTCATGTGAGAGAACCTCTTGCAGATGGGGATCCAAAAGAGGATTTTGCCCCATATGATATTTTCCTTTGTAGAATACAGGATAGCCAAACATATGTGTAGAGGTTGCTCCTGCATTGTGATAGATTTTAGTTTTTTCTAATCTGTTAATGTCATCATTGCACCACAAAAACGACATTTCATCAACTGTTTTACATCCCCCCTCTTTCATCCACAAGTTATACTGTAAAACCCATAAGTCGCTGCACCATCCCTGAATTCCTGTATTTTCATCCTTAAAGAAATTCTTATTAAACTGAATTAAATAATGTCTTACTTTTAACACATCTTCTTCAATCTTTTTCCAAAAGGAAGCTGTCATATTCTTTAGTATGTATTGTACCCCTCCTGTATTATCATTGTTCTCTACTACTATTTTCTTATCTATTCCTACTATTTTACAGAGTTCATTTACTATGTCCCTGCTTTTGTATTCTTCTAATTTTTCAGGCAAAACATCTTTTAGTTTACTATCAAAATAAGACACATTCAAATAAGACTTAGCATCACTTACATAACAGACATCATCATCAAATAATTTCTCTATATCAAGTCCTTCTATCCAGAGGATATCACAATCTGTATAGAGAATAGTTTCTTTTTCTAACTCCGGATGAGCAAGAAAATGCTGCCATAAAGTATGAGGTCTCAATATAGGAATATAAGTTCCCAAATGTTGTTGTACCCCTTTATCCTCATAGATAAAAATCTGTAGTTTTGGATATGCTATTAGTAATTGCTCCCAATACTCTTTATCATAATCTCTTCCCTTAGGCTTATAAAGCAACACTTGTATTCTTTCTTCATCAAACCCAACCTTTATACAAGATTCTATATATAAGTGACACTGCCAGAGGAAGTAGTGATCTATCGGTTGACAAAATAATATTATTGGCTTTTTAGACATGTTTCCAGGTATTACGTTTTACAATTGAATGAATATTTCCCATTACTACATCATACTTTTTAGCCAATTTATTAAGAGATGTAGTTCCTGTTGAATACTCTTCTCTAATTGCTAATACCTGATCTGTTGTTAACTTAGAACATGCATTTCCTTCTCCTGTATAGTTCTCTAATTTCTTTAAGCCTGTATCATAAGCATGTTTTACATTTTGCTCTTTTGAGCACCATTCTAAGTTCTCTACATAGTTATTAGAAGGATTCCCATCTTTATGATTTATTTCAAGATAATCATTAGAATTATCAAGAAATGTTTCACAAACAAGTCTATGTACATTCATACTCTTAAATGTAGCATCTCCTCTATACAGTTTAACTTTATAATATCCTTCTGGTCCATAATACTTATTAAGTATTTTTCCTTTTCGGATATAAGTTCTTCTATGTTCTATAACTTCTCTGGTCAATGTTTCCACATTACCATGGTTACTTATCCTGTACCTGTCTTCAAATCCTTTGATAGGTTTCCATTCTTCTTGTTCTCTCATATGTAGTTGTTGGTTTTAAATTTATTTCAAAATATACATTAGTATCAAAAGGAATGTATAAAGAGCAATTATAATATCTCTTCCATGTTTCATTATGAATACAAATATATTCATTTTGTTGATTTTGCTATGTCCACTTTTAGTGATGCAATACTATCTTTAATTAAATCAATTTTATTAGAAATAATATCATGCTGTGAACCATTTATTTCTGTAAATTTTTCCATTTTTAGATGAATTTCTTTTACATTTTCTGAATGATCCTGTTCCATATCACTCACACGAAAATCAAGAGCTTTTAGTTGTACATTAATAGCTGTAATGTCTGTTTTCATCTTAATCCATGCAGCCAATATAATTGACAAATTGGTTAGAAAGATACCTGCTATCATTACTATAGTTGGATAATCAGTCATTTTGATTTAGTTTTTGTTAGTTTTTGTAGTAAAATGCTATCAGTTATTAACAATCGATGATTTTCATTTAACAATTTCAGTTTTATACTATCGTTTTCCTGAGCTATCCTCTCCATAATAAGAAATACACTATCATTCTTCCGAAGGAATTCAATATTCTTTGTATTATTAATCACATTATTATCAAGTCTGTAAAAATACATAAACATAGCAATGGTAATTAACATCACTCCTACAACTATTCCTAATATTAATATTGGTTTCATGTATGTTAATTGTTATGTTTTTAATTCATTTTTGGTTCAAAAAGTTCCCAAGTTGAATTAAAAATTATTTTTAATCCATTCTGCAACTAATCTTGTGTATAAACTAACTATTTTAGGATTATATGGATGTAATAAGTCTCCATAATGATTTAATCCATCGGTAGAATACCAAGCTAAAACACTTCTATTATCCGTGACTACTGTTCCATTGATAGTAAATGAACCACTTACCATATCAGTAGTTCCACCCAATAAATCACAAAGTAATAGAATTGGTATATTCCACCTAACGGCAAGTAGTTTTTGAGCTTCCACATATCTGGGTTCTGTAATCTTATTCCAGTGAGAAATTAAGCCAATCTGAACCGTTGGATTAAGTTTTTTCATTTCGTTAATTATATAATTCATTGCTCCTATATATGTACCTCTATGTGTTGTATCAACATAATTAATATCAGATAATCCCATATTTGCAGGGGGAGTGTTTACTGCTGTTTCAAAAAGAAATAAATCAGTTTCATTAATATTTGGAATAATTAAATCTTCATAACAAGGCATAGCCCCACTATTTGCTATTTTTTCCGCATGAGTAGCAGATAAACCGATTCTACTACCATTGACAAAATCGGTAAAACTTCCACTTTGTGCATGGTTCACATAAGAAGTAACACCTAATATATTCATTGCATTTATAAACCAAGGATTCTGATCTATGCCATTATAACTATTAGCCTCAGTAATTGAAGTCCCTAATATTCTGATCTTTTTAGTACTCCAATAAGGACTGTGATTACCCATTTTAATAATAGTTTGCCTACATACAACAGGAATGATATTGCTTGTTAATGGTTTCAATGTCTCAGTATAAGCAATAAAACTTCCAGGATATGTTGTAGTAGTAGGAACATATTTTTGAACCATTACATTATCTAGCCTAACACTATCTGTTAATGCTGGTGACAAGATATAAACAGTGAACCTAAAAAAGCTTGCAGAAGCTGGGGGTGTTACCTTCATTCCTGCTGCTAATTGTGAGATATTACCAGGATATTGATAAGTAAAAACTTTGTTCTCGTCATAAAAGCATAAGAATAGAAGTGCATTTGTCGAAGTAAAACCAGAAAAATGATAAGAAGAATTAAGTTCTATTTCAAACCACTCGCTAATTGCACTATTTGCATCAGCAGTAGCAGTACCATCGGAGGATAAATAGAAACCTCTTGTAATCTTTGCTTTATCAAAAATATTCCTACCTATAATCCTAAAATAATTAATTGCCGTATCTAAAGGAATTCTTGTCCATACACTACCATTATAAATAGCACTATCGCCATTATACCAAGTTATCCCACCAATCAATGTACCATTAACTCCCGAATACATGTAAACTTTATCAGTTGCAATTGAAGTAGTTGGTAATACGGTTGAAAATGTGCCAGCAACCTGACCAGTCATATTTAACTTTGTTCTTAAAGCCTCAATAGTAGCAACGCTAAATTGAGAAGGAATCTTACCCGTTATTTGTGTCATTTTTTAAAGTGTTTCTAATTGTAAATAAACATTTTGTTCATCTTCTGATTGCATATAGAAATTGCCCTCTTCAGTGAGCATAGAATTTATAATAACTTGCTCTTCTTGATTCAAAGTTGCCGCACTTTGAACTAAACTAAATGTATTACTAAATGCTCCCATATATATTTTTATATATATACATCTATATTAATATATTGTCCTGTTATTACACCATTTGCAAGAACAGATGTATCTGCTGCTGCATATGTTTTTAATGTCATTACATTAGCTGAGGTCCTTTCGAGGGTCATTTTATTCCCATCGATATCAATAAAGGGTTCTGCTTTATTAGGAATTGTCTTTGTTGATGTGAATGCAGAAGCTTTTGTTAAAAGATAGGTGCCTACAGCTGAATAAGACCATACAGGAGCAGCTAAATCATCTTTCAGCACTATATCCTTTGTAGGGGCATTAGTTCCTGTCTGTGATATATAGGCTATATATGATTTTTTAACAACAAGAGTATTTACAGCATCTACTGTAGCAAATTTTACACCTGTTCCATCTGTTGTAAGGGAGTTTTGTTTATTTGCTGTGTTTTCTGCTGTATATCCTAAAGCTGCCTGTTTAGCATTCCATGTGGATTTCTCTGTATCTGTTACAGTTCTGTGTATAGCATCAGAGGTTAATTGTGAAAGCATTGTTGGAATTGTTCCACTTACAGCTTTTAACAATCCTGCAAGCCTGTCTAATTGCTTTCCTATATATTGAAGGAGTTTTGATTCTACACTCCACCCTGTTTCTTGAGATCTGTACATTTTCTTAGTATTTATGGTAATACTGTTGTTGTTGATGTGGTTGTAATAGAAGCACTTATTTTTATAAGTGTATCCAGTTTTTTACTGATTTCATGAAGCAATTTTGCTTCTATGCTCCAACCTATTTGTGATTCTCTCATGATTTATAATATTAAACCTACAACTATTCCAACTGCTACTGCTACTGTTCCTATTAGTATCTTACCAATATTATCTGCTCTATGTTGTTTCTTGTTAATTTTCTCAAGATCTTTTATCTGTTTCTTATCCTCACTGATTTGATTATCCTTGTTATTAACTAATTCTGTTAGTTTATCTACAGTTGATTGTCTGTTATTTATTTCTAATTTTAAATTATCATTTATCCTCAGGAGGGAAGATTCACTTTGATGTAGATTAACATTTTCAGCCAACACCTCATCTCTTTGTAGGAAAACATGATTGGCTTTCATTATATCTAATACAGGAATCTGAAATGCTGTATCAGGAATAACGGATGTAATTATTATGGGAGATGCAGAATTTAGCTTTGCATTAAAATACTTAATACTCTCTAATCTTGTTAATGAGGATATGTGTTGATGTTCTTTTTTATATTTAGCAATAATAGCATCTCTCTCACTAACTTTGTTATTATATATCTTTATTAAACTATCATTATGTTTTTGAAGAAAGACGTAAGAGGTATTTAGTTTAGCAATAGAGTCTTTCAATTGCTGTGCCTGTATTTCATATACAATATTCTTCCCTTGTGAGGAATTAAAATCAGCTTGTAGTTTGTCTATTTTACGATTTCCCAGGAAGAGAATAACAATTATAATGAGCAATAAAGCTCCAATTATAATCTTAACAATATTTGTTGGTTTCATAACATTTTGGGTTAACAAATATACATTTTTTTATTTAACATTTACAAGAGCAATTTTTACATTTCGGAAATAATATAGCATAAAGCCATATTATGTTTCTACCGCTTTAAACTGTAATTAGCATTTATCTTTATACCCAGATCTTTAGCAAGTTCTGGATAGAACATAGGTAAATAACCAATCATTTGATTGGTGAAAGGAAAACTTTTCATCCAATACTTAATTACATAATTTTTCTTAAGAAGTTCTTCATCCCCTACAAACAGTCCATAATTTTCCTTGCCAAAATTAACCACAGCCTTTCTCATATTATCTAACATAGATAGGGAAGGAAATATTCCTTGGGATATAAGAGTAGTGAAGCTGGTTGGATCATAGAAATAAGAAAGTTCATTTGAAAATTTATCCAAAGCCCTTACAATAAATCTATATTGATTCTTCACCATTTCATCTTCATCTTTATCCGGAGGAATAGCTTTCAATCCTGCAACAAGGGTAAGCATAATAGTTAGAAACATAACATCCAACATTTGGTTTTTAACATTGGCTCTAACTAAATCTATGAATTGTGTTTCTGTCATTTCTAATGTCTTTCCTGTATCAGCTTCATAGTCTGCTTTTTTCTTTTCATAAAGTTGTCTCATAAATTCTACACCCTTATCATTAACCAAAAGAGCATTTTTCAGATTACCAATACTATGAACCAAATCTTCAGTAATTATTCTGTATACAGTTCTCATCCTTCCCCATTCATAAGCATCAGAAGCTGAATTATATTTTAGATTTCCTATTCTTACATCAACAAGTCTTGGTATCCAGTTCTTAAATACCATAGCTGATTTACTATATACATTCATTCCTACCTTCCGTAGATCATCAGGAGTCATATTTCCTAATGCATCCTTACTCAATTGATGTATTTTTCTTCTTGTTTCAATAACACTGTTATCCATTCTATCCACTCCTGGAATAACAAATGTATTATTCTCTATTGTAGCTAGTTTCAATACTCCCTGTTCTTCTATAAGTCTCTTTACCTCATTATCAAATCTCTCTTCAAATGTTTTTCTCTCTTCCTGAGTTCCTGCATATTTATCTGCATATTCAGGCTGATTCCTCAAGTATTCTCTTACATTAATTACCTTTCCATCTACCACTATCATATTAAATAAATAAGCATAGAAGTTAGAGGTTTCAACATTAAGGTCAGACCTTCTCATTAAAGTCATTAGAAAATCCTGTATCCCTTCCTGTGTAAGACCATTAAGAGAAAGTTTCTTCATCAGGTCTCCATTATAATCATGAGTAAGAGGAAGAAAATATTCAAGAGCTCCAATTAATTTTTTCTTGTCTGTGCCATTAAACTTATTCATAAAAAGAATTCCTTCTGCCTTAACATAGTCTGCTTTTGTAAAATACACCCCAGCATTGATAATACTCTGCATGTTTCCACCAAATAAGTTAGAGGTGGCAGATAATACGTTTAGCCCCAATATATTCAATTGGAACATGCTATTAAGCTGTGTAATGGACTTATTTATACTTACCTGCCTATTGGATAAATCCTCAGGAAATATCTTCATTCCAAGCTTTCTATTAAAATTCTCTCCCCAGGAACCAAGTTTGAATAATAATTGATCGAAGGTTTCACTCTCAATATATCTCTGGTCATATATAATAGCATGCATCATATCCTGAAAGAGTTTTGAGTTCTCATTGTTATCAGGTGTGAATTGCAACTTACCATCTTTATATTGTGTCTTTCCAAATAAAGAAGTGGCAATAGCTTTCTTATTCTTTTCAGTTTTAAGAATAGCTATCATCTGCTGTTCAATATTCTTTACATATTTATACTTAATAGCAGCGTTGTTATACATTGCCATGGTATGAAATAAGTCTGTACTGATTTCATCATCTAGTTTATTTGTGAAATATTTAGGAATGATATTAATAAGTTCTCCTGTAATAGGATCTATTTTTCCATACCCAATGTCTCCTTCATCTATAGAAATAGATTTAAAAAATTGTTCCCCAAACCTAATATCTCCTCCTGTAATTAATTTCTCTGTAAGATTCTTTCTTACAAAGGGAAGAAAGGTTCTTGCATTGCTAATATATCCTAAGTCTCTATACTCTTTATTCCTTTCGATGATATAGTCATAGAAGATCTTTGCAGCTTCATTTCCTTTTTTATTTAATTCTTTCCATTCAGTAGATTCCCATTTCTCTCTTTTGGGAAAAGCTTTTATTTCTTTTTCCAACAACCATCCAGCAGCCTCAGAAGTAGATGCATCATACAGTCTCTTAGCAACATCTATTTCATTTTCTATCTCCCTGGGAAGTATATCATATTTCTCCCATCTGTCTATTTCTTCCTGTGATAAGATTCTATCATTCCTGTCTTTAATTTTCTGTATTTCTGTTTCTAATTTCTCTTTAAGAAATTCATTATATTTTGGAATGTCTATATTATCCCTTATCCATTCAAAATCCTTATCCTGAATATGTTTTTTTAATTCCTTGTAAAATTCAGGAGAGAATTCATCAATCAATTCATTCTCATTCTTCTTCTTAATGATATCAAAATAGTTTTTATGGGAAAGGTTCTTTGATTTGGCCCATACATCATAAGTCTCTTTTATTCCCATTAGTCTCTTGATTTCAGTTTCTGTATCAAAGGAGGCTTTTGTAAAAGCTTTATTAGCTTTTCTATATAACACCTGGATAGCTTTTGATTGTAATCCTGCTGTAGAAACAAGCCATTTGCTTATTCCCTTAATAATCTTCTCAGGAGAAAGGAAATCATTAATCTTTTCACTCTTTGCTATAGTTTCAGAAACATAAGCATCTAGAGTTTTCTGTAATCTAAGTTCAAGTCTTCTGGCATTATTAGCTGCCTCAGACATTTCCTTTAATACCATTTTATCATCTTCAGAGAGTGTTGTAGGAAAAACAGATTCCAGTTCTGTATCTAATGTAGTGTAAGTATGAATAGAATCTAAAATATCATTTACCTCTCCAGCATAATTATTCATTTCCTCTTCAGAGAAAGAAGCAGAATCTACACCTTTAAATTTAGTATTATAAGTTTCAATGGTTTTCTCTGCCAGCTTATTTAATAAAAGAGCTTGTCTGATTAATGGTCTAACATCTTGTTTAATCTGTAAATGTCTTATAGCAGAAAACAGGGCATTTAATTGTCTTGCTTTCTCATCTTTATTCTCAGGAGTTACCTTCTTCTGTGAGAGCCTTTCATATATTCCATTTAATTCTTCAATCTTCTTATCAATGTCTTCATTTCCTGTTTTCTCTCCTTCAAGTCCTACAGGAAGTAAATAAGCCTGTGTTATATTCTTTACATTTACATCTCCTATTTTAACAGAAAGAAGTTTTGGAAGGATTTTCTGTTTTGCATTTCCTTCAGAATATACAGCTTGTATAGGAATCATTCTTGTTTGTCCAAAATCTTCATTCTTTATTCCATAGGCATATTGGAGAATAAGTTTATATTGGAGCATTTGCTTATTCCATGCATTGATTTTAAACCAGGGAACATCTTCATATTTCTCTGTTTTAAGATTCATGAACTTCCAATCCAGAATATCTATTTTACCATCAGGATGAATAGCAAGAAGGTCAATAGTACCAGCTAAATCTCTTTTAGCATTGTATATTGTTACCTCAGACATAAATCTTGTCCTGCCAATACCTCTTTGATTATCCAAGGAATTAAGTCTCTCCCTAAGGTTGTCTCTCAATATCTCATACATTTCCCTACTACCAATCTGAGAAATATATCCTGTATCATCCAGAGGAACATCTCTCAAATATCCATTCTCATCTACAAATAATGAAAAAGCATATTCAAAATCAGCATGTCCTGCAGTACCCTTTTCAGCTTTAAGATCATCAATAGCATTCTGATGTTCGCTGTTTAATAGTTTCTTCTCAGCAAATATCTCATCATACCACGTATGGATAATATCACTTACCCTCTTTCCTATCTTCTTTCCATCTATATAATATACTTCATCTTTCTTTTCTATTCTGCTTGCAACATTCTTTATGTTGTTATATATACCTTCCTGACTTTCCTTCTGAAGGAAAATAGTGTTCTCA
>Ga0302288_1001580_pt1 | contig 14587 bp, 8 predicted proteins | sample III_Fen_N1_1_FD_194549 | JGI IMG/M metagenome (GOLD analysis project Ga0302288, IMG submission 194549) | Peat permafrost microbial communities from Stordalen Mire near Abisko, Sweden - III_Fen_N1_1 | ecosystem: Environmental > Terrestrial > Soil > Wetlands > Permafrost | place: Sweden: Abisko...
TTTGTGTTAAAGGTTAGAATGACGAATTCAACAAAGAATAATTATATCCTTTTGAAGGCAAGAATGTTTTTAATCTTTTTGTGCTTTAATACTGCAACCAATGGCTACAGTGGTGGCCTGTACAACTGGTTTCCCCGAAAGTAAAGCATCTACAGCATCTTCAACATATTTGTGGCTTACATCATTAGGATCAGCATAGTTATCATCAATGGCACCTATGTATCTCACAATATTTTTGCCGTTCGTCTTTTGCAAAACAAAAACATGTGGTGTCCGGGTAGCACCATATTGAGGATAAATTGTCTGACCTTCATCGAATAAATATGGAAATGTAAATGACTTATCTTTTGCACGCTGTTGCATACCTTCAAAGCTATCCTGAGGTTCAACTTTCGGATCGTTGGGATTAATAGCAATAACAGGATACCCTTTGGACGCATATTTATGATTCAACCCAATAATCCTGTTTTCGTACGCTTTTGCATATGGACAATGGTTACACGTGAAAATTACTATAAAACCTTTTGCCTCTTTATAATCGGATAGCGATACCATCTTATTGTCGACATTCTTCAATTTAAATCCAGTAGCAATATCTCCCACTTTATACCCTTTATGTTCTGACATATTATCCATTTTTTGTGCTTTTATCTGACAAGATAATGCCAGAAGTATGATTAAACTTAAATTAATTCCTATATTTTTCATAATCTTTGTTTTATAAGTTTTTATTGATGATTTCTATTAATTCGCTTTTCTCCATTTTACTTTCTTTAAAATCTAATTTTATACCGTTCCGGTAGAAAACAGTGGCTGGAATTGCACCGCTCCATTTGCTGTCAATTGCGGGTATCCACTGATTCATTCGTTTATTGTCGTCCAACAGATATACTTCAACATTCATTTTGTTTTTTACTAAAAATGGTTGAACAATTGTTTCAGCTTCTTTTGCAAGATCAAGGCTTACCAGAATCATTTTAAATTTGGGATTGTTGTGATAGATTTTGTTTACTTCCATAAAATCGGGTAGTTCCATCACACACGGACTGCACCATGTTGCCCAAAAATTTATTACATAAAGTTTATTGTCTTTTTTATTGATGATTGTTTCAAGTTTAGTGAAATTGACAACTGTAACTTTTTGATTATCATTAATACCGGAGAGTTCTCCAGACATATTCTTTTTTGTGTTTTGACCCTGACTATTGAAATTTATCATTGTCATTAGGATTAAAATTTGAATTCTCATAGAAGTTTTGATTGATAAACACAATCGTACCCTTAATTGTTTGGGATGTAAGATTGATAATAACTACAAAATGGTAATTTTAAATACAATTTTGAATTGTGGATAGTAAATTCACTTTTGTTATTTTAATGTTTATTGCCTGACTGTGCTTAGCAGTTCATGGATTTCAGAATAGATGGAGAGGTTTTTTACGGGAAAAAGTGTTATTCTATAACACTTAAGAGGCTGGTCTATAATGAATAGATCAGCCTCTTTTCTCGATTTATACTTTTTAAAAGTATTGAATAATTTTATTTGTACCCTTGTTCGTGAACGCTTTTTATTGAACGGCCTGAAGGATCATTCATATTTTTGAAAGCGGCATCCCATTCAAGTGCAATTTCTGTACTACAAGCCACTGATGGTACTGATGGTACACACAAAGAGGCTGATTTAGATGGGAAGAAGTCAGTGAAAATAGTACGATAATAGTATTCTTCCTTATTCATTGGAGGATTTATCGGAAAAGTTTCGGCTACTTTCGCCATTTGTTCGTCAGTTACAGATTCTGTAGTCAATGCACGCAAAGAATCTATCCAGTTGTAACCAACCCCATCGGAGAATTGTTCCTTCTGACGCCAGGTAACACTTTCCGGCAAATAGTCTTCGAAAGCTTTACGCAAGATCCATTTCTCCATTTTTCCGTTGCTGCCTGCCATTTTATCGGTTGGATTGAGGCGCATGGCAATATCCATAAACTCTTTGTCGAGAAAAGGTACACGACCTTCTACACCCCATGAAGCCAGAGATTTGTTGGCACGCAGACAATCGTACAAGTGAAGTTTATTTATTTTACGAACAGTTTCTTTATGGAATTCTTCGGCATTAGGAGCTTTATGAAAATAAAGGTATCCACCAAATATCTCGTCGGCACCTTCACCTGACAGTACCATTTTTACACCCATCGATTTGATGAAACGTGATAAAAGGTACATAGGCGTACTGGCACGAATAGTAGTCACATCATATGTTTCTACATGATAAATCACATCACGTACTGCATCCAATCCCTCCTGAACTGTAAAATGTATCTCATGGTGAATAGTTCCAATATGATCAGCCACTTTACGTGCTGCAATCAGATCGGGTGAACCGACTAATCCGACAGCAAAAGAGTGGAGTTGAGGCCACCATGCTTCTTCTGTATTCCCCGATTCGATTCGTTTGTTGGCATATTTTTTTGCGATAGCTGAAATAATGGATGAATCCAATCCTCCGGAGAGTAATACACCGTAAGGAACATCGGCCATTAACTGACGTTCAACGGCAGCTTCGAGTGCATCACGTAAGACTTTAATGTCAGAAACATTGTCCTTAACGGCATCATAACTTTGCCAGTCGCGCGAATACCATTGTGTAGGTTTTTTGTCAGGACTGTAGTAATACTGACCCGGAAGAAATTCTTCAATTTTTGTACAATAACCTTCCAATGCTTTTAATTCGGAAGCTACAAAATAAGTACCTTCTTTATCCCATCCCTGATAAAGGGGAATAATTCCGATATGATCGCGGCCAATCATGTAAATATCTTTTTCAATGTCATATAGGGCAAAGGCAAAGATTCCATTCAGATCTTCCAGAAAGTTTGGACCTTTTTCACGATAGAGAGCCAGAATGACTTCGCAATCGGACTTGGTAAGGAATTCATATTTACCTTCAAATTGTTTGCGTATTTCCTGATGATTATAAATTTCACCATTAACAGCCAACACTAATTTGCCATCTTTACTGTAAAGAGGTTGTTTCCCTGATTCAGGATCGACAATTGATAAACGCTCGTGTGCCATAATGGCTTTTTCATCCGAAAATACTCCCGACCAATCGGGTCCGCGATGACGTATACGTTTAGACATTTTCAATACTTGAGGCCGTAAAGCCTGTACCTGTTGTTTTATATCAAATGCACATACAATTCCACACATAATATTAAGCCTCTCTGTTAATCTTCTAATGTTAGAAGAGATTGTTTATTTAAAGTTTTATTGTTATTATATTTTATAAAATAAAGATTACAATGTGTTATGAATGTCCTCGGCTACTTTACGCCCCGAAGCAATTGCCCGGACAACCAGACTCGCACCCATAGTGGCATCTCCGGCTGCAAAAACTTTACCAATGTTACTCTTACTTTCTTTGTTAACGGCAACGTTTCCACGTCCATCAAACTCAACGCCCAATTCAGTTAATAATCCTTCATGAATAGGATGGATAAATCCAAGAGCAAGGAATACCAGATCAGCTTTAATTAAATCGGTTTTGCCTGTTGGTTTCATGTTCATTCGACCATTTTCACCCTTCGACCATTCAACTTCTTCTACCAGTACTTCAGTAAGATTACCATTTTCACCAATAAACTTGTTGGTATTAAGACTCCATTTACGCACACATCCTTCCATGTGTGAACTCGAAGTCTTTAGAATGTTCGGATAATATGGCCATGGAGTGTCCGGGTTTTTATCAACGGGTGGTTGAGGCATAATTTCAATTTGAGTAACCTTTGTAGCACCCTGTCGAATCGATGTGCCTACACAATCGGAACCGGTATCACCTCCTCCGATAACCAGAACATGTTTTCCTTTTGCAGAAATAAGTAGATTCTCATCGACACTCTCGCCCATTATAAGCTGGTTTTGTTGGCTCAGGAAGTCTAGTGCAAAATAGATTCCTTTTAAATCACGGCCTTCAGGTTGAATATCACGGGGATGTTCTGCTCCAACTGCAATACATACGGCATCAAAATCTTTCATGATATCTTTTCCTGAAATATCTTTTCCGATTTCTGTATTGGTTTTAAACACGATTCCTTCTTCGATCAACAATGCCATTCGTCGGTCGATTATATTCTTGTTCAATTTGAAATTAGGTATACCATAACGCATGAGACCTCCTAATCCGTTTTCTTTTTCAAAAACCGTTACATGATGTCCTTTTCTATTCAACTGTTGGGCTGCTGCCAGTCCTGCAGGACCGGAACCTATAACTGCAATTGTTTTACCTGTCCGTGTTTTTGGTGGACGAGCTTTAATCATTCCTTCTATAAATGCAACTTCCGTTACAGCAGCCTCGTTTTCGCGAATAGTTACTGCCGCATCGTGCAATGCTAACACACAGGATTTTTCACAAGGTGCTGGACAAATACGTCCAGTAAAATCAGGAAAGTTATTCGTTTCGTGCAATACTTCCACTCCTTCTTTCCATTGTCCTTTGTATATCAAATCCTGCCATTCCGGCATTTTATTGCCAAGGGGACAAGCCCAGTGACAGAACGGAATTCCACAATCCATGCATCGTGAGGCCTGAATTTTTCTGTCTTCACGGTTTAATGTCTGTTCTACCTCTCCGAAATCAGATATCCGTTCGTTAATAGGACGGTAACCTGCTGTTTTGCGGGGAGTATTTATAAATGCTTTAGGATTTCCCATGATGTTTTATTGTTTTATTGTTTAAACTTTTTCAAAGTTCAAAACGTTCGAAAAGTTTAATAATTAGTAATCGCGTTCAACCTGAGCAATTTTCTTATTGATCGCTTCAATTTTTTCTTCCTGCAACACTTTCTTGTATTCAATAGGAACGATCTTTTTAAATTTGTCAACGTATTCATTCCAATTGTCAAGTATCTTTTTTGCAAGTTTACTTTTGGTATATTTAAAGTGATTTGAAATTAATCCCTTTAATTCTTTACTGTCTGTACTATCTTCAATAAGTGAAAGTTCAACCATTTCCATGTTACAGAAAAAGTCGAAATTATCAGATTCATCAAGCACATAAGCAACTCCGCCACTCATACCGGCTGCAAAATTACGTCCTGTTGTTCCAAGAACAACCGTACGTCCGCCAGTCATATATTCACAACAATGATCGCCTGCTCCTTCAACAACTGCAATGGCCCCTGAATTACGAACACAGAAACGTTCACCTACTACTCCATTAATATACACTTCGCCTGAAGTTGCACCGTATAAAATAGTATTCCCTGCAATAATGTTGTCTTCGGGGTTAAAAGTACACTCTTTTGGTGTAATAAGTACTATTTTTCCTCCCGAAAGTCCTTTTCCAAGATAATCATTTGCTTCGCCTTCAAGTTGAAATGTAACACCTCTGCTCAGAAATGCCCCGAAACTTTGTCCCGCTGAACCTTTGAAATGAGCTTTGATAGTATCATTTGGCAATCCGTTATTTCCGTAACGTTTGGCTATTTCTCCCGAAAGCATTGCTCCAACAGCACGGTCGGTATTTTTAATTTTATAATTGAGTTCTACAGGCATACACAAATCGAGTGCCGGAAGAGATTTTTTTATCAATTCACGATCCAATACATTCTCAATCTTATGTTCCTGGTCTTTTACATGACGTAGAGCAGAACCTGTAGTTAGAGCAGGAGTGAACATAATTTTCGTTAAATCTACTTTTTTCAGTTTTTCAGTACCTTCTACAGCTTTACGTTCCAGTAGTTCGGCATGTCCGATAATTTCATCAAGACTCCGATACCCCATTTCAGCTAAATGTTCGCGTACATCCCGTGCAAGGAAATTAAAGAAATTAACAAGATATTCATATTTTCCTACGAAAAACTCACGTAATGCTTTATCCTGAGTAGCTACACCTACAGGACAGGTATTTAGATGACATTTACGCATCATAACACAACCCAGTGTGATCAGTGCACTTGTGGCAAAACCATATTCTTCAGCTCCCAACAAAGCGGCAACAATAATATCATGACCGGTTTTTAATTGTCCATCCGATTGTAAACGTACCTGACCACGCAGATTATTTAATACCAATGTCTGCTGAGTTTCAGCTAACCCAATTTCAAGAGGCAGTCCAGCATGTTTGATAGAACTTGAAGGGCTTGCTCCCGTTCCACCTTCAGCACCACTGATTAAAATTAAATCAGCTTTTGCTTTAGCAACTCCGGCTGCAATTGTTCCAACTCCGGTTTCTGAAACCAGTTTTACACTAATTGTAGCAGATGGGTTAACATTTTTCAAATCGAAGATAAGTTGTGCTAAATCTTCAATCGAATAAATATCATGATGGGGTGGGGGAGAAATCAATGAAATCCCCGGTATTGAGTGACGTGTTTTTGCAATTATTTTGTCCACTTTATATCCGGGAAGTTGTCCACCTTCTCCCGGTTTTGCTCCCTGGGCAATTTTTATCTGTAGTTCATCTGCATTTACAAGGTATTCGGTAGTCACACCAAAACGTCCGGAAGCAACTTGTTTTATAGCACTTCTTGTACTTAATCCGTCATCACGCTTTTTATAACGTTCAGGATCTTCTCCACCTTCCCCGGTATTGCTTCTTCCGCCTAAAAGGTTCATGGCCATCGCCATTGCTTCATGGGCATCCTTGCTGATTGAACCATATGACATGGCACCGGTAACGAAACGTTTCGTTATCTTTTCAATCGGCTCTACTTCATTTATATCTATTGGATTGTGTTTATAATCCATCAAATCGCGAATAAAAATAGGTGTTGGTTTTTCGTCAACTGTATTCGCGTATTCTTTATATTTTTCGTAACTGTTAGTTTTTGTAGCAATCTGAAGACGAGCGATTGTTTCAGGATTCCATGAATGTTCTTCACCATCCCGTCGATACTGGTACAAACCAAGATTCTTTAATTGCGAAGGATCGCTTCCTTCTAATGGCTGAAATGCATCAGTATGAGGTTTCAATACTTCATAAGCAACATCTTCCATATCAATACCTTCAATGGCAGACGATATACCTTTGAAATATTTATCTAAAAATGGAGTTGAAATACCAATTGCTTCAAAAATATGTGCTCCGCGATAACTGCGCAACGTAGAATTTCCCATTTTTGAAAGGACCTTTAACAACCCTTTGTTCACGGCTTTAATATAATGAAGCTTCGCAGTAGCAAAATCCATTTGAATATCACCTGATTTTACCTTTTCATAAATAATGGCAAAAACCATATAAGGATTGATGGCATTCGCTCCGAATCCGAATAATAGTGCAAAATGCATTACTTCACGAGGTTCGGCAGTTTCAACAACAATATCAATTTGCATTCTTTTCCTTTTTTGAACAAGATAAAGATGCACTGCCGAAACAGCCAATAAAGATGGAATCGGAGCATGAGTTGCGTCAACACCACGATCGCTTAATACAATATAATTTTTCCCATCATCGACTGCTTTTTCAACTGAGAGGCAAAGTTCCTGAATTGCTTTTTCAAGTCCTATTGCTCCTGTTTTTGGATCAAACAACATTGGCAACGAAATAGTTGAAAATCCTTTATATTCTAAATTCAGTAAAATGTCAAAATGCGTATTTGTAAGGACAGGGCTTTTTAGTTTTACCATCTTACAAATTTCGTGCGCCGGTTCCAGTAAATTTTGATGTACTGAGCCGACATAACCCGTTAATGACATAACCAACTCTTCACGGATTGGATCTATCGGTGGATTTGTAACCTGAGCAAATTGTTGACGGAAATAATTGAATAAACGTTGCGGTTTATCTGAAAAAACAGATAAAGCAGCATCATTCCCCATTGATGATGAAGGTTCGTATCCATCATTTGCCATTGGCAGGATTAATCTTTCCAAATCTTCTTTTGAATAGCCAAATGCATTTAAAAGAGTCTGGTAATTATCAAGGTTGTTTTTTACACTACGTCCTGATGATATATTGTCAAGATTAATACAATTTTTATTTAACCATTCACGATAAGGAAATGCTTTTGCAAGTCCTTCTTTTAATTCGTTATCATAATATATTTGACCCAATTCGGTATCAATCATGATCATTTTACCAGCTTTTAACCGTCCTTTTGATTTAATCCGTGCAGGATCAATATCAATTGTTCCGGTTTCGGAGGCTATAATCATTAAATCATCATGAGTCACCAGGTAACGGGCCGGACGCAACCCATTTCTATCTAACATTCCTCCGGCATACCTTCCATCACTGAAAAGTAAAGTGGCAGGTCCATCCCATGGTTCCATAAAAGTGCTGTGGTATTCATAGAATGCTCTTAAACTGTCGGATATAGGATTTTTTGCATTCCAGCTTTCTGGAACCAACATAGCCATTGCATGTGGTAAACTTTTACCTGACATAACAAGAAATTCAAGTACGTTATCAAGTGTTGCACTGTCACTCATTCCGGGTTGTACAATCGGATATAATTCCTGTAAATTTCCCAGTTGATCTGATTTTAAAACACTTTCACGAGACTCCATCCATTGTCTGTTCCCGCGAATTGTATTTATCTCACCATTATGCCCTAACATACGGAATGGCTGTGCCAGATCCCATGTTGGGAAAGTATTCGTACTGAAACGGGAGTGTACTAAGGCAATTCCACTGGTGAAATTAGGATTGGTCAGATCAGGAAAATAATCACGTAATTGAAGTGAAGTAAGCATTCCTTTGTAAATCATTTGTTTTGTTGACAGACTTACAATGTAAAAACTACGATCTTTGGATATGTTTGATTTAAGAATCCCTTTCTCGATTTTTTTTCTGACTATATATAGTTTGCGTTCCAGTTCTTCCTGGGAAGAAGCTCCGGTAACAAATAACTGTTTAATGAGAGGTTCGTTAGAGGCAGATATTTCTCCTAATATGTCACTATGGACAGGGACTTCACGAATTGCTAGAAGTTTCAATCCTTCTTTAATGATGTTTTCTTTAATAACATTCAGGCAAAGCTCTGATTTATTGGCATCTTTCGGGAGAAATACCAATCCTGTACCATATTTTCCCTTTTCGGGAACAGGTATACCCTGAAGTAATATAAATTCATGAGGGATCTGTATTAAAATACCTGCACCATCACCGGTCTTATTGTCGGCACTCTCTGCTCCACGATGAACCATGTTTTCGAGAACCTGCAATCCGTTTTCAACAATTTCATGAGACTTTTCCCCACGAAGATTTAATACTAAGCCGACACCGCAGGCGTCATGCTCGTTTTGAGAGGAATATAGTGATTTCTGGTCATATTCATCAGTAAGTTTTGGGATTGTCATAGCTTCATTTCTATTTTATACGCTTAAAAACTGTTACTATCAGCTAATTTTTCGTGTTATTTTGTTCTATTGTTATTTTGAAAATAGTGGGAAAACCATTAGGTTTTCCCACTATTCTAATATATTAAAAATGGTGTAAAACCTTTGTATTAGCGAATAAACAGCAATTCCCTGTATTTAGGTAAAGTCCACATTTCATCGTCAACAATCATTTCCAGCTTGTCGGCATGATAACGGATTTCTTCAAAATAAGGTAATACATCATCGTGATATGATAATGCTTTTTCATATTCACTGTCAATTTTATTTGCAACTTTACGGGCTTCCACCAATGCATCTACATTTGTCTTAATGACAGAGATGTGTTCAGCAATTTCTTCAATAAAATCAGAATCCAGCTTAGATAACTTTTCTGCTTTTTCAGGTGAATAAACAGCTTTTATCTTATAAACATTATCTAAAAGGAATGATTGATAACGTGTTGCAATAGGAATAATGTGGTTGATTGCTAAATCACCCAAAACCCTTGCTTCAATTTGTATCAGTTTAATGTAAGTTTCCCATTTTACTTCATTACGTGCATGAAGTTCAACAGAAGTCATAACTCCTGTAGTTTTAAATAGTTCTATACTTTGTTTAGAAGTATAAGCTTTTATAATCTTTGGGACACTTGTTTCGCAGTCTAATCCGCGTTCTGCTGCTTCCAGCTTCCATTCGTCACTATATCCGTTTCCGTCATAACGAATTGCTTTTGACGATTTAATATATGATTTAATTACATCAAAAATTGCCTTTTCTTTTGTAGAACCACCGGCAATTTTGGAATCAACTTCAGCTTTAAATTCAGTTAACTGAGCAGCAACAGCAGCATTTAATGTTGTCATCGCTGATGAACAGTTTGCTGATGAACCTACCGCACGAAACTCAAATCGGTTTCCTGTAAACGCAAACGGAGAAGTACGGTTACGATCGGTGTTATCCAAAAATACTTCAGGGATATGAGCTATTCCTAAACTTAATGTTTTCTTGGCTGTAACAACTATTGCTTCTTCACTGGTGCTTTTTTCTAATTTATCAAGAATCGCTGTCAGTTGAGTTCCAAGGAATACGGAAATAATGGCAGGAGGTGCTTCATTTGCTCCCAAACGGTGTGCGTTTTGAGCTGTCATTATTGATGCTTTCAACAATGCATTATGTTTATATACAGCTTGTAGAATGTTGACCAAAAAAGTAACAAACTGAAGGTTTTCTTCAGGTGTTTTCCCCGGAGTCAACAAACCAACACCTGTATCAGTCCCTAATGACCAGTTATTATGTTTTCCTGAACCGTTTATTCCGGCAAAAGGTTTTTCGTGCAATAGCAAACGGAATCCATGACGACGTGCTATTTTTTTCATTATTGACATCATCAACAGGTTCTGGTCAACCGATAAGTTCGTTTCACCAAAAATAGGGGCAAGTTCAAATTGATTTGGAGCTACCTCATTATGACGCGTCTTTGCAGGAATGCCATATTTATAAGCTTCAAATTCAATATCTTTCATGTATGCAGCAACACGACTTGGAACAGCTCCAAAATAATGATCATCCAATTGTTGATTTTTTGCTGATTCATGTCCCAGAAGTGTACGTCCAGTTAGTAATAAATCAGGACGGGTTGCATACAAACCTTCATCAACCAAAAAGTATTCCTGTTCCCAACCTAAAAATGACACCACTTTTTTTACGCTTGGATCAAACATTTGACATACTGCAGTGGCAGCATTATCAACAGCATTTAAGGCCCTAAGTAAAGGAGCTTTTAAGTCAAGAGATTCACCGGTATATGATATGAAAATGGTTGGAATTACTAATGTGTCATCAACTACAAATGCAGGAGATGAAGGATCCCATGCTGTGTATCCACGTGCTTCATAAGTGCTGCGTATGCCGCCGCTTGGGAAAGAAGATGCATCCGGTTCTTGCTGTGCAAGTAGTTTGCCTGAAAAATCTTCAATAATTGTTTCTCCCGGAGCACCTACATAATCAATAAAGGAATCATGTTTCTCAGCTGTACTGTCAGTTAATGGTTGAAACCAGTGTGTGTAATGAGTCGCACCAAATTCCATGGCCCACATTCTCATTCCTGCAGCAACATCATTTGCTATTTCGAGGTTAAGAGTTGCACCTTTATCAATTACATTTTTAAGTGATTTCAATGTGTCCTTTGAAAGGTATTTAGCCATGGTAGCACGATTGAAAACATATTTTCCGTAATAATCGGATGTAAACTTAGAGGGTGGGGTAACTTCAAGTGCTTTTTTCTTAAAAGCTTCTTCTACTGCTTTAAATCTCAATGATGACATAATTATATTTTTTGAGGGTTTATTTTAGTTTAAAATTTGAATATTTAGTCATTTTCTGTCGTATTGATACTAATACTATGCAAAAATAATAAAAACGATAGTTTAATCACTATGTTTTAAATTTTTTGTGAAAAAAAAGATTGTTGGCTTTCAAATCAATTATTAATCGAACTAGTATGTATCAAATCGAAACTAAAAGGTTGATAATACTTACCATATGATTTTATACTGAAAAATAATATATCTTATATGTTGTCAATAAATTTCACCCTGATTAAATACAAAGATACGCAAAAAAATGTGTGAAAGATTATTTTTAAGCTTTTCAACAAAAAGTTTCAGTTACTTTTACTAAAACTGTTTGAAATCAAAAAATGTATGAATAGACTGCTAAATTTGAAATCTTTTTATTGAATCTAATTTTTTGATAGTCTAACTATTAATCAAAATTATTGTAAGCTGATTCACCGTGTTGTGATTCATCTAATCCAATAGCTTCGTTTTTATCTGATGCCCGGATTCCTATAACTTTTTCTGTTAGTTTAAACAGAATAAAAGTGCCGGTTCCTGAATAAATAATGGTGGAAAATACTGCAATAAACTGTATTAATAGTTGTTTGTAATTACCATAAATTGCCCCGCTGTATGCGGACTGAATGAAGGGTGAAGCAAGTACTCCGGTTAAGATTGACCCTATAATACCACCGATCCCGTGAACACCAAATGCATCCAATGAATCATCATAACCCAATCTTGGTTTAATATAGGCTACCATACAAAAACAAATAACCGATACGATCATTCCAATAATTATTGCCCCTGAAACTCCAACAAATCCTGCTGCCGGTGTTATGGCAGCGAGACCGGAAATAGCACCTGTACTTATGCCTATTACCGTAGGTTTTTTATCAATAAACCAATCTAATAAAACCCAGGTCATGGCAGCAACTGCTCCTGCTACATGTGTAACCATCAGTGCGTTCACAGCTAATCCATCTGCTGCTAATCCACTCCCTGCATTAAATCCAAACCAGCCTACCCAAAGAAGACCGGCACCCATTACAACGTAAGTGATATTATGAGGTGGTATGGCATGGCCTTTATAATCACGACGTTTACCAAGCATAATTGCTGTTATGATGGCAGCAATTCCTGCATTGACATGGACGACTATCCCTCCGGCAAAGTCTAATGTACCTAGTTTATTTAACCATCCATCAGCTGACCATATCCAGTGTGTCACCGGATTATATATGAAAAGCGCCCATAAAATAGTGAATACGAGAAATCCTTTAAAGTTTATACGTTCTGCAAATGCCCCAATTATTAAAGCGGGAGTAATAATAGCAAACATACATTGATACATTACGAAAGCAAGATGAGGGATTGTACCAACAGCCTTGCCATCAAGTCCGATTTGTGAGTGTGAAACAAAGTAGGGACTCAGTTCGTTGATACTGATGTTATTTAAAAAAGCCCAGTGAAAACCACCGATGAAAGGAGCCATGAATCCTTTTGTGCTGCCAAATGAAAGACTATACCCGCAAACAATCCATTCGATGGTGATGGCAGCAACAATAATAAAACATTGCATAAAGACATTCAGTACATTTTTTCGTCTTACTAAACCACCATAAAACAGGGCTAAACCCGGAATGGTCATTAATAATACAAAAGCGGTTGCAACAATCATCCAGGATGTATCGCCTGTATTTATACTTGGTGCAATTTTTGGGAGGGCCGTTTGTGCTGTTAAAACCGGAATTGAGAACAAGGATAAAACGGATATTAAAAAGATATTTCTTTTCATTTTGATTTTGGGGATTAATATTTTTACTTACTCTTTATTGAACAGTGCTTCAGGTCCGGATTCCCGTGTCCTGATTCTAACTGTATCTTGTATATCGTAAATAAAAATCTTCCCATCTCCGGTTTCACCTGTCCAGGCGGAGTCTAAAATTGCATCAAGTGTTTTATCTAAATTAAGATCCCTCACTACGATTGAAATCATTCGTCTGTGAATATAGCTCGATTGGAATACCTGCCCCCTGACAATCTGTTCCTCGGTCGATTTTCCTAATCCTGTGATATCCCAGTACGAAAACCATTCAATGCCTGTATCGTACAATGCGTTTTTTACATCTTCAAATTTTGATTTTCGGATAATTGCTTCAATTTTTTTCATTCAGATTTTTTGGTTTTATTGTTTGTTTATTTATGTTTTCGAGTCAATGTCAAAAATTATTTTATTTACCGCTTACTGCAACTAAAATAATTGACTTTTAAATTAAAATATACGATCCTTATACTTTAATTCGGCGACAAAAGTAAATTAATATTGTCGAACATAAACGCGAAATGTCTTTATTACGCCTAAAAAAAGTTACATAAATGTATGATTTAACATATAATCATACATAAATGTATGAAATGTCAGTTATAAATTGACATTTTCTATGAAATGCATAAAAGGGGAAAATATAGATTTATTCAACTTATTTTTGTTGATTGGTATTATTTAAATTTTAATCGAGGTGTTTTTAAACATATAAAAAAAACAGGGTACTTCCTAAGAAATATCCTGTTTGAAATTTTAAACTAATTTAAAAGCCGATTAAAAAATTATATTTAATGACTATCAACTTTTGCACCCAACTTTCAATTATTTGTAAATTTGTTCTGTATTCGCAGTTACAATCAGATATTAAACGACAAAATACACCGTAGTTGTAACCTTTGAATAATCACCACTGGAGCCTGCGGAACAGGGGGAAAATAGAATATAAACAACCCAACTCCGGAGGAGTTGACCACAAGGAAAAGTACTTAAATTATTAATTATGTTGGTGAACTCCTACAGAATTTTGTTCTTGATTTCATACATAACCCCCAGTTTCGCAGGCTCAACTGGGGGTTATGTACAGAATACTCCTACGGAGTAA
>Ga0302288_1001583_pt1 | contig 14566 bp, 13 predicted proteins | sample III_Fen_N1_1_FD_194549 | JGI IMG/M metagenome (GOLD analysis project Ga0302288, IMG submission 194549) | Peat permafrost microbial communities from Stordalen Mire near Abisko, Sweden - III_Fen_N1_1 | ecosystem: Environmental > Terrestrial > Soil > Wetlands > Permafrost | place: Sweden: Abisko...
ACTTTCTGACAAATTTAATCGCTACATCCTCACGGCGCAACTTTATTTCTTCATCTAAATGAATTTTTAGATTTAAAACTTTTTCTTCCAAAGTCGGTTCTGGAAGAATTTGCTCTGTCATAAGATAATGTTCAATCCTTGAAATCAAACTCACGTCCCCCAGAACTCCACGTCCTACGGCAACGCCATCGGCGTTTGATTGCTCCAAACATTCAACCGCGCTCTCTACCGACAAAATATCGCCGTTTGCAAAAACCGGAATATCAACATTTCTTTTGAGTTCTTTAATCGAAGCCCAATCCGCTTTTCCCGAATACATCTGAGTGCGCGTTCTTCCGTGGATGGTTATGAAATCCGCGCCCGCTTCCTGCATTTTCACCCCGTACTCGACAAAATTAATCTCACTTGCCGTGTAGCCTAGACGAAATTTCACGCTAACCGGTATTTCAACTTCCGCCTTAATCGCTTTTACAATATCAAAAGCAAGTTCAGGATTCCGCATCAGCGCACAACCGTCTTGACCTTTTACAACTTTGTTCACGGGACAGCCCATATTAATATCGATGATATCAGCATAAGGCTCAAGAATTTTTGCCGCACGAGCCATCAACTGAGGCTTGTGACCACTAAGCTGGTAAGCAACGGGCGAATGGTCAACATCGCGGTTTAAAATATTTGCCACGGGAACCTGAACGAGCGCCTCAGAGCTTATCATTTCGGTCGTCAAAAGACACGTTTTTGAATATTTGCGCACCAAACTTCTCAAAACATAATCTGTTATCCCCGCCATTGGCGCGAGCGAAACCTGACTATTTATTATTAATTTTCCGATATTTGTGTTTTTCATACCTATCCATTTATGTTGTTGGACAAGCAAGTTTGGTTGCATATCCACCTTTATTCTTTGAGCTTTCTGACGATGCGGATAAAAATGCACCCTACTTATATTTTGCCAATTCCTTCACCCTCGCTTGAGCATAAGTTTTGTATTCATTGGTTTCAGTGGTCAGCGAAATGTATTTTTTGTAATTCCCCAACGCAATTTTGTATTGAGCCAAACTATCATAATCAAGCGCCATTAAATAGTATACAATAGATAATTCAGAATTATTAAGTATTGCCTTTTTATAATCCGCTATCGCAAGCGCATATTTTTTATCCACATCATAAATCAACCCGCGATAATAAAGCGCGTATGAATTTTTACTGTCTTCTGCCAAAACTTGATTAAATATTTTCATCGCCGCGAGATAATTTCCTTTGTCATATAAGGCAATTGCACCGTCCACGATTTTTATATTCCCTTGCTCAACAACCGACTGATACAAATCTTTTGCCTTTGAATTATTGCTGTTCAACACAAGCGCCCTTTTGAGGTAAGCCTTAGACTGCACCCAATCTTCTTTCCCAGAATAAATGACCCCGATATAATACGCCACATCAGAGTTTGTAGGATTGAGCGCAAGCGCTCTCTTGTAGCTTTCAAGCGCCATCGCATCGTTATTCATCCCCTCATAACAAGCCGCCATCCCGATTAAAGAATCTGCCGTTGCAGGTTGAATCGCCTGATAAGCCAAAAGTGCCTGTTGGAAATTTTTACTGTCATAAGCCGTGGATGCATCCGCCAATTTATCCGCAGCGGCATTTTGCGAGAAGGCTTTTAAATTATCTAAAACCAATTTATTAGTAGGGAATTTAGCCTTAGCCGTCTGCAAAGTGGAAATAGCATTCGCCGTATCGTTTTTTTGATTATAAGCAATGGCAAGGTTTACATAAATTTCGGGATTATCTGTCTTTACCTTCAAAATTTCTTTATAACAAGCAATCGCATCATCAAATTTTTTCTGTTTGTGTAAATCAAGCGCGTAATCATACATTGAGTCAATCGTGCTTGAGTCAGAAGCGAAATTTGTCTGCATATAAGCAAGCATATCCGCCGGCGACATCGTTGTTTTCAACAGGTCCAGAATGTCGTTTTTAGCCTCTTTATTTGTAGGGTCTAAACTCATAACGGTTTTAAATGCAGCAAGAGCCTGATCGTTTTTGCCCGATGCAGCCAAGCACTGTGCACGATAAAAATTTGCGTTAACATTATCCGGATAAAGTATCAAGATGCTTTCATAAGCGGCTATCGCTGCATCATAAGATTTTTTTTGCTGATACAAAGTTCCTACATTTAGCCTCGTTGTAACGTTCGATGGATTAAGCTGACCCGCTTGGTTATAATACTGCAACGCCTCATCAAGCTTGCCTTCTTTTTGCAAAATCGCACCCAAATTCGCTATAACCTCCGCATCATTTGGAGTCTGGTCAAGTTTTTGTCTATAAATTCGCTCTAAAGCATAGAAAATTTCCGGATCGTTCTCGCATTTTGAAAGCGCAAAATTGTACTCCTGAACCGCGATATCATTTTGCCCCATTTTATCCAATACTCTGGCATATTTCAGTCTCAAGCCGGCATTGTCTTGATCGAGCGCAACCGCTTTTTGGTAATATTCAACAGACTTTTGGTCATTGCCTAAAACTTTCATTATATCAGCGATTTGAGCGAAGGCATTCCCTCTTAAACCACTATCCGCAGCACTTTGAGCGAATTCATATCCTGCTTCCGCAAACAAGCCTTGCGCTCTCAAGCTTTTTGCCGTCTGAAATCTTGCCTGAGGGGTTGTACTACTTTTTTGAGTCGCTAGGCATTGGTTCAAGTTCCCCACCGCGTTTGATATTGCCTGAGACGAGTTTTGGACTTCTTGCGCATCCGGATAATATTTTAAATAAAATAATGCCGCCCGATAATCGTTTGAAGCGCTTTCCCAATCTCGTTCCTTGTTAGCAGAATAAGTTCCGCGCGCCAAATAGGAGTTTACAAGCCCAACCCTTGCCGAATTATCAAGATAATTTATTCTTAGAGCCTTTTTAAACTCAGTTATCGCGCTTGAATACTGGTACTGGGTCAAATATTGTTGACCTAAATTATAATGCTCCGCGAAATCCGCCTGTGCAATATTTAAAGTTAAAAACAAACCGATTATTAAAAAAGTTATTTTTTTCATAATTTTTATCTTCATAAAGCCTCACCTCTCTAACATTTTAGTACAAGCAAAAATTTTTGGTATAGACAAATTACTATTATTTTGTTCAACCTTGGATTGATTTGAGTGCCCGCTCAAGTTTTTTCAATTTTTTCAAATCTGTTCCGATACCACACAAAAACATGGTGGAGGTTTCGTTTGTAATCTCATCTTCGATTTTGTATTTATTGAACAAAATCTTGGAAAGCTCAAAGCCGGTTAGACATGCCTCCAGCTTAACCTCATTTTGTTCAGATTTGAGGGAGATTGCTTCGGTGACAATCCCCTGCAAATTCGATGCTTTTTGTCTCGCAACGACGTTGAGGCTACTTGAAATTTTTACAAGGATTTTTGTCGGATCGCCTTCATAAAACTCCCAATTTGGAAGTCTTTTTTTCATGTCTTCGATGTTTTCTATCAAATCCAGAATGTATTTTCTACCTTTTGTACTGTTTAAATAATTTATATTTTTTTCAATGCTTGCAAGCAACGGATAGGAAGGGCTTGTGGTTGAAATCGTTTCCAATGCGACGTATACATCCATATCATCGCGATTGCAATGCAACAGGGCCGTTGGATTTAATCCCCCAGCCGTTTTATGCAAAGATTGCACTACAAAATCAGCGCCAGAATAAATCGCTGAGGTCGGAAGCTTCTCACAAAAAGGATACAATGCCCCGTGCGCTTCATCCACAATTAAATAAGTGCCGTATTTTTTACAGATTTCAGAAATAGTTTTGATATCGGAAACAACACCCTCATAAGTTGGAGATGTAATTATAACAGCACTTATAGCCTCTGCTTTCAACTTGCTTTCAATGGATTCAGGGTCTACAGACTTATAAATCCCCCAATCTTCATCTTTTTCGACAGAATAAAAAACAGGTTCCGCACCCGCCAAAGTTACCGCGTTTTTGTGGCAAATGTGGGCGTTATCCCAAATAAGAATTTTGGAGTGAGAATAATTTTCGCATCCAACATCACTTTTTACTTTTTCCTTTTCACTTTTCACTTGAACACATGCCAAAACCGCCGCAATTACGCCACTAGTCGAGCCGTTGGTTAAAAAATGGGTTGATTTCGTCTTATAAATCTCGCTAGCTTTTTTTTGCGCCAAAAGCAAAGCCTCTTGAGGGTTATAGGCATCCGTTTCCGAAATATCATATTTATAAAATTGTCTCAACTTTGAAAATATGAAAAAGTTTTGAGAATGAGAAGGCGTGGTAAAACAATCAATCTTGTTTTTTTTCTTTAAAATACTGATTAAACTCATACAACTTCAGCCATTTGTATTTCGAATTCTTTAATCTCCGCCAACGCCTCTGAAACAATCGATTGGAACGCTTTAACAACAACCGGATCAAACTGTTTTCCCGACTGGTCTGTTATTTTCTTCATAGCATCTTCATGGCTTAAACCTTCTCTATAAGAGCGTTCAGACACCATCCCGTCATAAGCATCCGCTATAGCAATAATTTTTGCATTGAAAGGGATTTCGTCCCCTTTAAGCCCGTAAGGATAACCTTTTCCGTCAAATCTTTCGTGATGAAATTTGATAATTTCAACAACATCTTTAAGCTGTTTTATGTCTTCGAGAATTTTGACCCCGTGATTTACGTGTTTTTTTACAATTTCATATTCTTCTTCAGACAGTCTGCCTGTTTTGTTCAAAACATCTTCGGGAACGCCAATCATGCCAATATCATGCAAAAGCCCCGCCAGCTCCAATTTACCCATTTCCCTCATCGACAAATCGAAGTAATTAACCATTTTTAACGACAAGAAAGTAACTCTGCGACTTCTACCGAGCGTAAAAGAATCCTTGGCATCCAAAGCCTCTATAATTGCGCCTATCGTACCTGCAAAAAGATCTTTTAAATCGTGGATTAGGACTTCGTTTTCTTTTTTCAGCTTCGAATATTCGACCGCAGTTTTGATTGTCATCAACAATTCAACGGGTTCCCACGGTTTTTTGATGTATCTGTAAATTTTTCCGTAATTAATGGCATCAATTAAAATATTTGTGTCTGAATAAGCGGTAACAAGCAATCTCACAGCCTTTGGGCAAATATCACATGTCTTTTTCAAAAATTCAACACCGTCCAACTCGGGCATTTTATGGTCAGAAATTATTATGTCCACCGATTCGTTTTTTAATATTTCCAACGCCGCGAGCGGCGATGTAGTTTTGATTATATCGTAATCTTGTCTCAACGTTCGGTACAAAAGTGATAAATTATCCTCCTCATCATCAACTAGCAAAACTTTGTACTTTATTATTTCCATTAATTCTTTCCTCATTAAATCTTTTTTGGCTTCTTGATTTTATTGTCGTCGGCGGGATAGCAATCCTGCCCTACTTTATTGTCCGATGTTGTCGGGCGGATATGCCCGTCCTACTTTGTTGATTTATGTTGTTGGGCTAGCAAGCCCAACCTACTTTATTAACTATTTTATCAACATTTCAGTTGCCATCTTTATCGGCAGTTGAATTTTGAAAATTGTCCCTTTGCCCACCACGCTATCTACCGATATTTTGCCGTTATGGTTTTGTATAACCTTATAACTAATAGACATTCCGAGACCGGAACCTTCTCCGACCGGCTTTGTCGTGTAAAATGGTTCAAATATTTTTGCAAGCTGTTCGCTTGTCATGCCGGTACCCGTATCTTCAAACTCTATTATAACACCCTTGTCAACACTTTTATCTGTTACAAGTCTGATAAATATTTTACCGCTGTCCTTAATCGCATAGCACGCATTGTCCAAAATGTTCATGAATACTTGATTTAACTGCCCGCCGTAGCCCTCTATCGTTTGGATTCCCGCTTCGTATTCTTTAACTATTTCTATTTTGTGCTTAATTTTATTTTGCAAAATGTTCAATATAGTTTCAATTTCTTTTTCTAAATCCACATTATTTACGACCATCTCATCCAGTCGTGAGAAATTTTTCAAATCCAAAATGATATTTTTTGTTCTCTCAGTTCCGTCCTGACAGCTTTTTATCAACATTGGCAAATCTTCTTTAATAAAATCAAGCTCGATTTTGTCTTTCAATTTGGCTAATTCCAACTTTTTATCTTCGCTCAAACCCGCCTCAGAAATTTGATAGGCTTCAATAAGTTCAAGCAAAGCATTTGAGTAATTTTTTAAGTGAATCAGATTACCGTAAACAAAATTTATCGGATTGTTTATTTCGTGCGTAATCCCTGCAACTAACTGACCCAACGAGCGCATTTTTTCGCTATGTACAACCATTACCTGACTGCTTTTGAGTTCCTTATTTGCAACTTCCAACTGTTTTATAAGCTCCTCCATCGGGCGAACTATAACCTTGGTCATATAATAGGTGCCAATCAAACCGAACACCAAAAACGCAAAAACTAAATGTAGCAAACCGTTTTTGAACAAAAGCAACTGAGAATAAAGCTCATCATGAGGAAGAACATAGCCAAACATTGAGTTCAAGAAAAACAAGGCGTAAACCCCGACACAGACCGTTGACATTGCAACAAGTATACTTGTCGTTACCGCCAACAAAGTGCTTATTCTTAAAATACCTTTGTTTTTAAACATTTTTTCCAATCGTTGTTATCTGCCAATCCTAATAATCACTTGCTGAGACCTCTGCACAACCCTACTTTTATATATACGAGGGAGATTGCTTCGGTGAATTCCCTCGGTTTACGTCGAAGTTTTCAGTCTCACAACGACGTTTTGGTTGTTGTGCACCGATTATTACTTGCACAGCTCAATCAGAACCGCCTTCGTTACCGACAGAACTATCTTCGGAAGGCGCAGTATTTTTCATAATATTACTAATGATACTGTGCCCATAACCCCTATGAGAACGCCTTTTCGGCTGGTCCAAAATCATTCCCATTACCCAGCCAAGTCCGCCCATAGCCAAACTCGCCGGAATGATTTTCATCAACGTGTTCAAAACCGAATAATAATCTATAGCCATGCTTTCAAACAAAGATGCGCCGCCAACCAGCAATATAGTTAAGCTTACGAAAATCGACGACAATCTTATTCTAAATGGGATACCTTTTTTAGCCATTTGTTAAACCCTTTGCTGATTTACGTTCTCAATCTTTTTCTTCATACAATATTGTACCAATATCATTTTATCAATCCTTGACAAATCCTTAAACCTGCCTGATATTATGTAAAAACCTGCATCCTTCTTTTCAATCCTGATGGGCTGAAACTTGCATTTTATACTTTGATTTTCTGATAATTGAATACAAACATCATACTCAAATTCAATATCCACATTCTCTGTGGTTTTAAGTTTCATTCCGCCTGCCGACAAATCCATCGTTGTTATGTGATGAGATTTATTCTGCAACAAAAAGTCTGTTTCCTGAATGAAATTTATTCTCGTAAATTTTCTTCTTTGTAAAAATCTATGCCTAATCGGACTTGCAATAGTCACAAGGTTTCCGTCTATTTTCAACATATCAGATTCAAAATACAAAACCCCGTTTTGAGTTTGAGAATAAAATTCGGTTAAATTATTCACGACAAGCCCTTTGGTTGGATGAACCAATTCCACCACGACCTCATTGTCACTTATCTCAATAACTTTCCCCTTATTCGCGTTTCTAAAATCCTGAGGAACAATGCTTATCATTTGTTCTTTTTTAAATAATTCGCTTTCAACAACAATTTCGCTCATATTATTATACCTTCCTTAGCTGTGATTTTTATACTAAACTTTTGCCGGATTAACCTTAATTGTACCCACCGATTTTGCCTTCGTGTTCGAACTTATTTCATTATACGACATAACTGTAATTTGTGGATACGTTCTTTCGATGAGTCTTCTAAATGCAAGCCTGATAGGTGACGAACATAAAATTATCGGCTGATTTCCTGTTGACGATATCGCCTTCTCAAGCTCAAAGTTCAAGCTATCCAAGAGTCTTCTCGTAAAGTCAGGGTCAAGCGTTAAGCTTTGCCCATCCGGACTTACACCTTGTGCAATAATATTTTCAACATCCGGCACAAGAGTTATTGCCAGCAATTCTCCAGAATCCGACAAATTCTGTTTGCAAATATTTCTTGCGAGAGATTGTCTGGTTTGCTCCGTAAGAAAATCGTAAGTTTTATTGACTTTAGACTGCAAACTCATAGTCTCCAAAATAGTCTTTAAATCCCTTACCGGAACTCTTTCTCTCAATAAATTTTGCATAACTTGCTGAATGTCCGCAACCGTCAACTCTTTCATTAAATCAGCAACATAATCTTCTGAAACTTCTTTTTTCAAATTATCAACCAACTGTTGAACATCCGCCCGCGACAAAATTTCAGCAGAGTTCTTCTTAATAACTTCCGTCAAGTGAGTAGAAACAACAGCAGAAGGGCTTACGACAGTATAACCGTAGGTTTCCGCATAATCCTTATCCTTCTCTTCAATCCACAAAGCAGGAAGCCCAAAAGCAGGCTCAATCGCATTAATTCCGGTCAAGTTCGGGTCGTTCCCCGTCCCCGATGAATTCATCGCAAGACTTCTTTCAGGATAAACATCCCCAGATTCTATCGCAATCCCTTTTAATTTGATTTGATAAGTATTCGGCGACAATTGCAGGTTATCCCTGACCCGAATTGAAGGCAAAACTATCCCCAAATCTAGGGCTGTTTGACGTCTTATTTGAGCAATTCTTTCCAACAAATCGCCACCTTGTTCAATATTTAAAAGAGGAACCAACCGATAGCCAACCTCTATTTCAATAGTTTCAACAGCCAAAAGTTCCAAAACACTTTCTCTTGTTGCCTTTTTCTTCCTTTTTCCTGTTTTTTCCTGTTTTTGAGTTTCTTCTTTTAATTTTTTATCATCCTCGTCTTTTTTTCTGTTTTCCTGAACCTTCTTATAGGCGAAAACACCTGCAATCATACCGATAGTCAAGAACGGAATGGTAGGCATTCCGGGAATTATCCCCATGAAGCACAAAAGCCCCGCCAAAACCCCCAAAACTCTAGGATCTGAAAACATTTCGGACCCGATATCTTCACTCAAAGAATGGTCCTGACCTGATGCACGAGATACAATTAAACCCGTTGCCGTAGATATCAAAAGTGCCGGAAGTTGGGAAACAAGACCATCTCCAACCGTCAAAATCGTATAAGTGGAAAGCGCGTTCATGAAGTTCATTTTCAACTGAACCATCCCGATAACCAAACCACCGATAATGTTAATGGCTGTGATAACTATACCTGCCGTCGCATCACCCTTAACGAACTTTGAAGCCCCATCCATTGTCCCGTAAAAATTTGTTTCTCTCTCAATCTTCCGTCTTCTCGCCTTTGCCTGCGCTTCATCTATGAGCCCAGAATTCAAATCAGCATCAATACTCATCTGCTTACCGGGCATACTGTCTAACGTAAATCTTGCAGAAACTTCAGCAACTCTGGTTGCACCACCTGTGATTACCATAAAGTTGATGATTACTAGGATTACGAAGATAACCGCGCCTACAACATAATTCCCTCCGACAACAAACTCCCCGAAAGAATTGATTACATTCCCTGCCTCACCATACAACAAAATCAGCCTCGTTGAACTTACGTTCAATCCCAATCTGAACAATGTCGCAATAAGCAAAATAGTAGGGAATGTCGAATAATCAAGCGGCTCGTTTGTATAAAGACAAACAAGTAAAATTATTACGGACAAGGAAATATTTATCGTAAGTAAAAAATCTAAGAGCCCTGGCGGGATAGGCAAAACCATCATTGCAACAATAGTAACTAATCCTATCGCTAGGATTATGTCATTATTCTTCAATAAGGTTGCTATCTTGTTTAAATCCATTTATTATTACACCTGATTTTTTTCTTGAAATGACTAAGTAACTAAGTGATTAAGCAAAACGTTACTTATGCTCCACGCCCTAGCCACCTAGTCACCGTTTATCCTTGTTATATACATATGCCAGAACCTCCGCAACTGCAACAAACATGTCTGATGGTATTATACCATCAATTGGAACCAATTTATACAGAGCTTGGGCAAGAGGTCTATTTTCAACTATCGGTATGTTGTTGTTTTGAGCAATCTCCCTTATCTTAAATGCAACAAAATCAACACCTTTGGCTATAACCATAGGCGCAGGCGCCTTGAGTCGGTCGTACTTAATAGCAATCGCGTAATGTGTAGGATTTGTTACAACAACATCCGCCATTGGAATTGAAGCCATCATTCTTTGTCTTGCCATTTGCATTTGAATCTGACGTATTTTTTGCTTAATCTTAGGGTCTCCTTCAGCATTTCTAGCCTCGTCCTTGATTTCCTGCTTGGACATTTTTATAGATTTTTCGAATTGATAATCCTGAAACTTTTTGTCAAAAAGCCCTATTACCAACATCGCTAGGCATATGTTTATCAACATTTGGGTCAAAATGGAGCCAATAACAGCAAAAGAAGCATTAATATTCAGCCCTAATAATCCGTATAACTCGTCCTTTCTTCCGTTTAACACCGAAAAACCACACATCCCCACGATTGCAAGTTTTATCAGTGATTTAACGAACTCAACGACGGTCTGCGGATTGACAGGATTTACCATCTTTTTCAATTTATCCAACATTTTCGACGGCGCGAAGGCATCGATTTTGGGCTTAATCTTATCAAGAGCAAAAATATGACCTACCTGCATTCGCACCACAACAAAGCCGACAACCGCCAGCACTATTAAAAATGGTAACGCAATTTGTCCCGTTGCCTTTGCAAATGGCAAGAAAATTAATAAAATATCATCTGGACTTATTTCATCCGGACGTAGGTGAGAAAATGTATCGGAAAAAAGTGTCTTGAGTTGAACGAGAATTGAATCCGCAAACATACTCAAAAGAGCAACACCAGTCGTAATCATAAGCGCAGAATTTAAATCCGGACTTTTAGATATATTACCTTTATTTCGTTCCTCGTCCCGCCGTTTGCCGGTCGCCGGTTCTGTTCTTTCTGCGCCAGAATTACCCATTTATGTTTTCCTTTTTGATTAAAATATCGATACTACTTGTATTAAAATTTTCTCCATCAATACCGCAAGATGTTCAGATATCGGCTGTATAAACATTATTCCCAACATAAGCCCCAAATAGATTTTAAGCGGCATCGACACCATAAAGATATTCATTTGAGGCATCATCTTGGATGCAAAACCCAAAAGAACATCCGTGATAAACAAAACTGCGAACATCGGTAATGCAATTCCAAGCGCTATTGTGAACATTTGCCCCGTAATAAAAAGAACTTCATGCGTTATAGTTCCATTTATGATAAACCCATACCCCGGAGGAACCGTTTGAAAACTTTTATAAACAGCTGAAAAAAGCCACTGATAACCGTTAAGTCCAATAAAAACCATACTGGCCAAAAGAGTATAAAATTGCGAAAGAATCGCAGAACTATCACCAGACAAAGGGTTTAACGCCTGAGCCGCGGACAAAGCCATTTGCATAGAAATTAAATTCGCCGCCATTTCTACAGCTATAAAAAGAACATTTGAAACAAACCCAATAATATATCCAATCGAAAATTCTTTTAAAAGAATTACGGTTAATTCCGGCATACTTGTTGGCATCGCAAACCCGCCTTTTGCCAACACCATAGGAAAAATTATTAAAGAAATCGTAGCCACGAGCCAAGCCTTAACCTGCCCCGGTATCGGATAAGTCGAAAACAAGGGAGCAGAAGTCATCAGTCCACCAAGTCGTGTAAAGACAACGATAAACAAAATCATATTCTGAGGCGATAATAATACAAGTAAATTTGTCGGCATTTTTCTCCCCTAAAGCAATCCCGGAATACTATCAAAAAGCTCATGAGTAGTTTGAATAAACAGGCTCATCATCCAAGGTAATAGGATTATCAAAGTAACAACCCCTGCAATTATTTTAGGCACAAACGTCAATGTCGATTCTTGAATCTGGGTAATCGTTTGGAAAATACTGACCATCAAGCCCACTACTACGCTAACAATCAATACCGGTGCTGATAATTCTAAGATCAACACAAATACTTTTTGTAACATCGTTATAACTACTTCTTGTTCCATTGCCATTTATCCTTATTATTTTAAAATTGAATAGTAACTGGAATTTCGAATGTCCGAAAACTTTCACTTCTATTCACTATTTACTGTTTACATTTCACCGTTACGTGACAAATCCTTCCACCAGAGATTTGACAATCAGATACCAGCCGTCAACCATTACAAACAAAATCAGTTTGAACGGCAACGCAATCATTGTCGGCGGCAAAAACATCATCCCCATTGATACCAATATACTTGATACAACGATATCGATTACCAAGAACGGCAAGAAAATTACAAACCCAATCTTAAACGCGGTATTCAACTCGCTTATGATAAAAGACGGGATTAGTATGTATGTCGGCACATCTACCTTGGTTTTCGGTTTTTCAATCTTAGCCATTTTAATAAAAAGCGCCAAGTTTTTTTCATCTACCTGCTTGAACATAAAATCACGAGCCGGAATAATCGCCCTGTCGAGCGCAACCTGCTGCGTAATTTGGTTTTTCATATACGGCTGAATAGCCGTGGTATTCATTTTGTTTATAGTCGGAGTCATGATAAAGAAAGTCAAAATCAGCGCTAAACCTGATAAAACCTGTGTTGGAGGCAATGACCCAACCCCTATTGCTTGCCTAGTCAGAGCTAGAACAATAATTATTCTGATAAACGATGTTGTCATAATAAAAATGCTAGGTGCAAGTGTCAAAATCGTCATCCAAATAACAATTTGAATACCTTGTGAAAATTCTTGAGGGGTATTCGCCGCCTTCATCCCGATATTAATATTCGGAAACGCCATTGCACAGTGCGCCATCGGCACAAATAGCAACATCGCGCCTATCACGAACAGCAAATTTCTTACAAGTTTATTTTTCATCATGTTAACTTTTCCTCCAGCCTTTGAAAACCATCTTTCCAAGGCAAAACTATCCCATAATGACATTATACTAAAAAAATACGCCAAAAACCAGTTCTTTACTAAACTTTAGAATAGTGAACGAGGAACAGGAAAGAAGAAACGGAAGGAAAAGTGAAGAGTGAGGGGTGAAGTGGAGATTCTATTTCCTGTTTCTCATTTCCAGTGAAGGGAGAAAGGACTTTTTAGTTGATAAGTTTATATGTCGATGAGTTTATAAGTTACCGACGTAAGAATTCGGGGCCTCTCTTCACGCTTCACTCTTCACTTAACATTCTTGCAATAAAAAGTCATAAAATTCCCCCAACATGCCGGCGAAAGCTCCGATGAATCGGTTTTGTCATAATCTAACATTTTCAACACGTTTTTTTCGGTAAAATATTCCGTGTCAAAATAAGGAAAATCCACTTCCAATATTTCAAAGCCAAAGTCAGTCAACATATCTTTTAAAGACTGAAAACTGAACAAATTCACATGGGTTTTGTCGAAAAGCATGCGATATCTTTCTTTGAATAGTTTCGCACAAACACTTTTGAAATCGGGTGTGGAAATCACCAGCAAACCATCGGGGCGCAATATTTTTTTAATTTCACCCAAAAAGGATTCCGGACTATCGACATGTTCTATAACGTGATGTGAAATCACAACATCAAAGGAGTTTTCTTCAATACCCAATTCCTCGAGAGGCTTGTTGTAAATTTGAGCATATTTTTTTGCACAATCCGCTGCATAAGACGAAACCTCAAGCCCGTATTTTTCGTGCTTGCCCTCCAACGCTCCCAGCAAAAAACCAAGTCCGCAACCGACATCGAGAACTTTTGAAGGCGGCAATGAATTAATAAACCGGACTTCTTTCTTAACATTGGCTAGAAATTTTTCTTCTTCCTCTTGCAGGTTTCTAACTTTACCGTCAGGGTCCGTAACTATGCCCCAATAGCATTCTTCAAACTCGCATTTTTCTTTAATTATTTTCTCGTAATACTTGCTCATTATTTTAATATAACATAAATTAAGCTACAAGGTGAATTGTTTTATATGACGGCGGGATAGCAATCCCGCCCTACTAAGAAGCCGAAAAATTACAATTTCCTTATTCACTTGGTCACCTATTCAACCCCCTTGTTAACTTATGTAAAATTTAATGTAAAGAAAGCAATATTTTTTAAAAAAATGTGTTTATATATATGTGTGGAATATTGGAATATTTTTTCCAAAAGGAGTAGTTGATGTACAGCCCTGAATTTATGAGATTTTTAATTAATTATCAAAAACCTGAATATGATAACAGTGTTAACAAACAGACGAAATTTTTCAACTTTAAAACTAAGCACCGTACTCTAGCGGCTGTTTTATTGCTTAATAAAAAATAATTGTAAGCAATTGTAAACAAAGCTTAATCAAATATTTCTACAAAAAGCCCTTGATTAAATTGATTTTACGGGCTTTTTGTCTTGCAAATCAACTAAATAGCGGATAGATTTGAGATTAACTCATTAGTATAGTAAAATAATGAATGTAAGGTGTTGAAGGTT
>Ga0302288_1001584_pt1 | contig 14561 bp, 10 predicted proteins | sample III_Fen_N1_1_FD_194549 | JGI IMG/M metagenome (GOLD analysis project Ga0302288, IMG submission 194549) | Peat permafrost microbial communities from Stordalen Mire near Abisko, Sweden - III_Fen_N1_1 | ecosystem: Environmental > Terrestrial > Soil > Wetlands > Permafrost | place: Sweden: Abisko...
CATAACCGTTTTAGATTTATAAAACATAAAAATAATAAAGTGCCTATGCAAAATTTCTCCTCTTCACCAAAGAAAACTGATTTAAATTACGAAAAAAAAAGGCTTGAAAAAAGCAGGCTATTGCAACCAAAAGAAGCTACATTGAAAAAAATTCTTCAATTTGCGTCTGCCTATCGGGTTGAACGAATTACTGAAAATCAGTACGTAGAATGGTATTTAAATTAATAAAAAAGACTTCCAATCAATTGGAAGTCTTTTTTTATACTACTCCGAAAAAATTTTGCTTAAGTAATAGAAAATAAATATTGTCCTGATATTTCAACTAAAACTTTATCAACCCTTAGCTCTATCATCCTCTTCCGATAGCTATCGGGATTGGAGAAGAGCAGAGTAAAAAGGAATACAGTTGAAATGGAGTCTTACGATTTGAAAGTTAATCTGCCTTTTTTAAATAGAAGGTAATAAGGTTTGGATTGTTGGGGTACAGATTTTCTATTAATTCCCCACGATCAAAGTTAGAACAACAATTGAGATAACTACAATAGGCTGAAAAATGTATTTAATAAGGGAATAAGGGTGGGGTTGTGGTTCTTAGGTTTTCTACTAAGGGGAAAAAATAAGAAAAATAAGGTTTTTTAATATAACACTACCAATTGATTGTTAGGTACATGAGATTAGTTATATAGTAGGTTAATTACATGGAAATAAGGTTTATAAAGGAAGAAACTGTATTTTCCTAACTCAACAAGATTAGAAAAAATACAACTCTGACTAGACCTTAATATCTGTTTCAACTTTTAGTTTCAATTTCAACCTATTTGACTTTTTAAATTTTATTTTTACACATTTCAGAGGTAGGGAGGAGGTTGGATTTCAGGAAATATAAAATAAGACATTATATATTTCCAACGACATAATATACTGTGTAAAAAATATTTTAACGATTTTATGGTTGTATGTTGAGTCATATTTTACAAACTGATTCTTTGATGATGGTCATATAAGTGAACATATAATAAACGCTATAACTTTCTGCGCAAAACACTTATTACAATACCCGTCTGACCGCTTTGAGCGGTCTGACGGATTTCAGATAACCGCAGTTATTTATTACGTTTATTCTAGATAGATAAATGATCTGTTTGATCAACGACAAAAGGTTAAGTTTCAGTATCAAATAATTATTAATTCTTAATTATTCATTTTTAATTACTTAAGTTGATACTTTGAACGATACATATTTTTCAGTATATTTGCATCTTAAAGAAAAGATATTTTAATATTACAATTTACAATCCTTTTCTTTCAAAAAATTATGAAAAGAATTCTATCTCCTTCCTTATTAGCTGCCGATTTCGGTAATTTACAGGCTGCCTGCGAAATGATTAATGCCAGTGAAGCCGAATGGTTGCATATTGATGTAATGGATGGATCATTTGTACCCAATATTTCATTTGGATTTCCCGTGATGGAAGCTGCAAAGAAGTATTGTAAAAAACCACTTGATGTACATCTGATGATTGTACACCCTGAAAAATACATTGAACGGTTTGCAAAAGCCGGAGCTTCTATTCTTACTTTCCATTACGAAACCGTTGATAATCCAACAATGGTTATAGAAGAAATTAAAGCTCAGGGAATCAAAGCCGGAATTACCATTAATCCCGATGTGGCAGTGAGTATGTTGGAACCTTATATTGATAAAGTTGATTTAGTGTTACTGATGACAGTTTTTGCCGGTTATGGTGGTCAGGAGTTTATTGAACGAAGTTATGAACGAATTGCCGAATTGAAAGAACTTATCCAGCGGAAAAAAGCACATTGTGTCATTGAAGTGGATGGTGGAATCACTGAAAAGAATGCAGCAAGGCTGTTTGCCAGCGGCGTGAATGTACTGGTGGCCGGAAGTGCTGTTTTCAACTCTGAAAATCCTATTGAAACTATTCATAATATATTAAAAAGTTAGCCTGTGGAATTCCTGCAACGAACTCCTTTTTTACGTTTGTTGCTCCCTTTTATAATTGGTATTTTATTATATCAATATGTGGAGTTCCTTCACGGGGTACTCTATGGGTTGTTTTGTATTACATTCGTTTTATTCCTGTTATCGTATAAATTCCATACTCCTAAACGACAATTTCAATTCCGTTGGCTTTTTGGCAGCGGAGTTTTTGTTTTTATGCTATCTCTGGCGTACTCTTTATGTGTTGAAAATGAAAAATCATCTGTATTTGATCATCTGAATCAAAAGGGAATTTACAGGATCGAAATCATTTCCCCTCCTGTAGAAAAAATAAAATCCTATCAATGTACAGTCAACTTACTCGGTTCTTTTGATAGTTCATGGAAACCTTCCCATGGGAAAGCAATACTCTACATTCAGAAAGACAAACCTGCATCGAAATTATTGTTTGGCGACAGGTTATTGGTCGAAACCGAATTTGCTACACCTGAAAAAGCAATGAATCCGGATGGGTTTGACTATGCTGCTTATCTTCATCGACAGGGAGTAGGAGCAACCTGTTACATCCCATCCGGAAAGTGGCAACTGACGGACAGAAATAACTCTTTTTCAATTCGCAGAACCTCAGATAAATGCAGAAATTATTTATTGGATGTCTACCGTAGATTTCATATTCAGGGTGATGAATTCGCCGTACTGGCAGCCGTGACACTCGGATATACCAATGACTTGCAGCCTGATTTACGTTCGGGCTTTGCTGCAGCAGGGGTAATGCATATTCTGGCATTGAGTGGACTTCATATTGGAATTGTTTATGTTGTTATTGCTTTTCTGTTGGGATTTTTGAATAAAACGCAACGTCAAAAAGTGATTAAATCACTGATCATTATGCTGTTTCTATGGGGATTTGCTTTTCTTACCGGGTTGTCGACCTCAGTAATACGAGCAACTTTGATGTTTTCATTTATAACAATAGCGTCATGCTTTCGACGTAAATCACAAATTTACAATACACTCTTCATGTCCATGCTGGTTATGTTACTGGTCAATCCAAATTATCTATATGACGTTGGTTATCAGTTAAGTTATGCCGCTGTATTAAGCATCATTTTCTTTAAGCCTGTACTGGATAAAATTTACAATCCGACCAATAATTTTACTAAATTTGCCTGGAATACCTTTTCTGTGTCATTAGTCGCACAAATAGGTACCACTCCATTTACCCTGTATTATTTTCAACAATTCCCGAATTACTTTTTAATTACCAATATTGTTGCTGTTCCGATGGCTACCTTAATTATTTATCTGGCGATGGGATTGTTGTTTAGTTCTTTTGTTCCCTATATCCCGGTTTGGATTGGTTTTTTGTTAAACCGGACGGTGTGGTTATTGAATTATGTGATGAGTTCAATTCAAAAAATCCCTTATTCAGTTTCGCACATTTCATTGGATATAAGGCAATCCTTTGTGCTGTTTCTGGCAATATTCTGTTTCTCTGCCTATTATTTAAATAGAAAGATTGTACCTTTGATGATAGGGTTGGCATCAGTACTATTGACTTGTGTTTTTAATATTCAGGTGAATTATCACACACTGACAACTAAACGAATGATAGTGTATGCAGGAATGAAAAATACACATATAAGCTTCATTAATGGAAATAAAAATTATGTTTTTACCACTGATTCTCTTGAAATAAAGAAGATTGCCAAAACCTTCTGGCAAAATCAAAAGCTGGAAACCCCGGAGTATTTGCATAACAACAACTGGTTTAACGATGGATTTGCCTGTTTTGAAGATTCTAAAATTCTTATTCTGACACAGAATTATTTAAATAAACAAAATTCAAGTGCTCCCATTGAACTTGATTATCTGATCATTGGTAACCATTTGAAACCGAAGATGGAACAAATTCTGCAATGTGTCCATCCACGGAAAATTATTATCGATAACAGTATTTCGAAGTGGTATACAGAGAATATCAAACAATTTTGTATAAGCAGGAAGATAAAATACTACTCTCTTGCCGAAAAGGGTGCCTATATTCAATATATTAAAGATTAACTTTCGAAAACTCAAATCTCTCTCAAATTCGTATTTTTTTGCTACTTTTGCATTCAATTTAAAACCAGACAAATGATTTCAAAAATTATAGCTGAAGACCTTATCACCAAGGTGAAAAAAGCCATTGATAATGTTGATAAGATAGTTATTGTGGCTCATATAGGTCCTGATGGAGATGCTGTCGGTTCTTCTTTGGCTCTATGGCACTATTTGATGACAATTGATAAGGAACCTATAGTAATTGTTCCAAATCCTTTCCCTGATTTTCTGTCATGGATGCCGGGAGCTGAGTGCATACTTGACTATGATCATTCTAAGGAAAAAGCGGATGAACTGATTGCTGCTGCTGAATTAATTTTCACACTCGATTTTAATACAGCAAGCCGTATGGGTGATATGGCTGAGGCAGTTTTGAATGCGAAAGCCGATAAGATTTTGGTTGATCATCATTTACATCCGGATACCTATGCCAAAGTAAGAATTTCGTATCCTGAAATATCGTCAACAAGTGAAATGATATTCAGGTTAATTTGCCGAATGGGTGATTTTACAATGATTAATCTTGCCTGTGCAGAATGTATTTATACGGGTATGATGACCGATACAGGTGGTTTTACCTATAATTCAAATAATCATGAGATTTATATCATCATTGCTGAATTAATTAAGATAGGCATTGACAAGGATGATATTTACAGAAAAGTTTTCAATACGTATTCAGTAGATCGTATACGATTGATGGGTTACTGTTTATTCCATAAAATGAAAGTGTATCCCGAATACAGGACTGCATTGATTACATTGACATTGAAAGAACTATCTCAGTTTAACTACGTTAATGGAGATTCGGAAGGATTCGTTAATATCCCTTTGTCCATTGCCGGAATTGATTTTTCTGTCTTTATGCGTGAAGACACCAATAAGATTAAAATCTCATTCCGTTCGCAAGGTACTTTTCCTTCAAACAAAGTTGCTTCCGATCTGTTTAATGGTGGAGGGCATTTAAATGCTTCAGGTGGCGAAAGTTCGACTACCCTGATTGAGGCAGTGGAAAAATTTGAAAATGCTTTGCCTGACTATAAAGATTTTTTGGAATAGGGATCATCAGGCTTCTTTTTTAATTTTGATGCAGAGAGTTTAAATGTAATTTGTAAGAACCAAGATTAAAGATTAAAGAACAAAGAACAAAGATCAAAGAACCATGATCCAAGAACCAAGAACCAAGACACAATGAAAGGTTGATTAATGTTAAGCAAATTAGTATGACAGATGGTTTTACTTGTATAAATAGCAACTTAAAAACCCAAACAATTTAAACATTTCAAACTTCAAACTTTTCAAACCTCAAACTCTTCAAACCACAAACTTTTCAAACTTCAAACAATGAAATACCTGATTATACTTGGCGATGGAATGGCGGATGAACCAATAGCTACACTGGGAAATAAAACGCCACTACAGGCAGCAAATACTCCCAATATTGACAAGATCGCTGCATTGGGAAGAAACGGACTGCTTGATACTATTCCGAAAGGATTCCAACCAGGAAGTGAGATAGCCAACCTGAGTGTATTGGGATACAATTTAAATAAGGTATTCGAAGGCCGTGGGTCGTTGGAGGCAGCAAGTATGGGTGTAACAATTGAACCGGGCGAAATGGCCATGCGTTGCAATCTGATTTGCATTGAAGATGGAAAGATAAAGAATCATTCGGCAGGCCATATCAGCAATGAAGAAGCCCATGAATTGATTCTTTTTTTACAGAATGAACTGGGTTCGGATGATGTGAATTTCTTTCCCGGAGTATCCTACAGGCATTTGTTTAAAATGAAGGGGGGTAATAAGAATTTGAACTGTACACCACCTCATGATGTTCCCGGTACACCTTTTGCCGATGTAATGATTCTGGCAGAATCACCGGATGCCGAAGATACTGCTGATTTCCTGAATGAACTGACATTGAATTCACAGGCTCTACTCGAGAATCATCCCGTGAATATAAAACGAGCTGCAGAAGGTAAAGACAAAGCCAACAGTATCTGGCTTTGGTCACCTGGCTACAAACCGGAAATGAAAACATTACTTGAAACCTATAAATTCAAAAGTGGTGCGGTAATTTCGGCAGTGGATTTGATTAAAGGTATCGGTGTATATGCAGGACTAAAAGTAATTGATGTTGAAGGTGCTACCGGACTGTATAACACAAATTACGAAGGAAAGGCACAGGCTGCCATTGATGCCCTTCGTACAAATGATTTCGTCTATCTGCATATCGAAGCCAGTGACGAAGCCGGACATGAAGGGAATGTAGAGTTGAAAGTAAAAACTATAGAATACCTTGATGCCCGCATAGTAAAAACTATATACGATGAAGTTTCTCAATGGGATGAACCGGTAACCATTGCTATTCTGCCGGACCATCCGACACCTTGTTCAATTAAAACCCACACGAATTCACCGGTTCCGTTTATTATTTATAAACCGGGAGTCGAAGCGGATGAAGTAACCGTTTATGATGAGTTTGCTGCCGGGAAAGGAAGTTACGGATTGTTGAAAGGGCCGGAGTTTATGAAAGAATTACTTAACAGAAATGAGGAATGAGTAGGTAGTAGGTAGTAGGTAGTATGGTGGTAATAGGAGTGAGTAGTAGTAAAAGTGTAATCAAATTTCAGGACAGTACATTTTAATATATAATACAGTATATTGATTTAATAATGTAATTTGTAAACCATTAATTAACTGCATATCCTGTCCTGAATCCATGATCTATGATCTTGGCTCTTGGCTCTTGGTTCTTGAATCTTATGTCCTAAATATTAATCATAAAAATCATGTCCTGGAATCACAAAACAGATTCTGCCAGAGTTGTGGAATACCCATGAAAAAAGCTCCAAAGAATGTTGGAACAAATGTTGATGGAACTCAAAGCGAATTGTATTGCATTTATTGTTACCAAAACGGAACTTTCACCTTCAAGGGTACCGTAGAAGAAATTCAGGAATATTACTAAAAATGATGGAACAGGGCTCTCCTAAATTGATTGCCTGGATGTTTACACGTGGAATGAAAAGGTTGAAACGCTGGCAGAGATAAAAACATTCCACATTTAAAATATTATATCGAAAAATTGATTTATGAAATATTACAGTACTAATAAAAAAGTAAAAGGTGTCAGTTTAGAGGATGCCGTAGTGAAGGGCCTGGCCGAAGATAAAGGTTTATTTATGCCCGATACCATTAAGAGGATCCCACAGTCGTTTTTCGATACCATTGAAAACCTTTCGTTTCAGGAAATAGCTTACACGGTAGCTGATGCTTTCTTTGGAGAGGATGTGGAAGCCGGGGCATTGAAAGATATTGTGTACGAAACGCTTAATTTTGATGTGCCGTTGGTTCATGTTGTTGATTCGATTTATAGCCTGGAACTGTATCATGGTCCTACAATGGCATTTAAAGATGTGGGCGGAAGGTTTATGTCACGCCTGTTGGGATACTTTATACAAAAACAAAAGAAGGCCCTTGTGCATGTGCTGGTAGCCACATCGGGCGATACCGGAAGCGCCGTAGCAAACGGATTTCTGGGTGTCGAAGGCATACATGTATATGTCCTTTATCCGAAAGGATTGGTGAGTCCGATACAGGAATGCCAGTTTACAACTCTTGGACAAAATATCACGGCGCTTGAAGTGGATGGTACCTTTGATGATTGCCAGGCATTGGTAAAATCAGCTTTTATGGACGATGAATTGAATGCGTACATGAAACTTACTTCCGCTAATTCCATCAATGTAGCCCGTTTCCTGCCTCAGTCATTCTATTATTTCTATGCATATGCACAATTAAAGAAACTTGGGAAAGAAGACAACCTGGTGATGTGCGTACCGAGTGGAAACTTTGGGAATATCACAGCGGGTTTATTTGCCAAACGTATGGGACTGCCTGTAAAACGATTTATTGCAGCCAACAACCTGAATGACATCTTCCTTCAATACCTGCAAACAGGGATCTACAGTCCACGTCCTTCGGTTTCGACCATTGCCAATGCTATGGATGTAGGTGATCCGAGTAACTTTGCGCGTGTGCTCGATTTATTCGGCGGTTCACATAAAGCAATAACAGATGAAATCATCGGTGTAAGCTACAATGACGACCAAATTGCCGAATCACTTAAAGCCTGTTATACTGAAAATGGTTATTTACCCGATCCTCATGGTGCTTGCGGTTACAGGGCATTAAAAGAAAAACTTCAACCAACTGAAACAGGTGTGTTTTTGGAAACAGCTCATCCGGCTAAATTCCTTGAAACTGTTGAAAATATCATTGGTGAGAAAGTGGTGATTCCTTTCAAATTGAAGGAGTTTATGAAAGGGGAGAAGAAAAGCATTTTAATGACCAAAGATTTTGAGACATTCAAAAACTATTTGTTGAGTCTGAAAGGGAAGTAGTTCAGCGTTCAGCGTTCCGCGTTCAGTGTTCCGCGTTTCTGGTTAATGAATTTATTTTGGTTAATTAGTTAATTGATTGATCCCGTTAACGGGACGTCACTTCATTCCGTTGGTCGAATCAATATGAAACTAATCTGCTACCGACCAATTGTAAATTGTAAATCGTACATTAAAGAGTGCTTATTTCAGGAGTGAATCTTTTTTGTACGCTATTGTTGAATCAGGACTCCCTATCCGTCTGAGAAAATCCGCCCAGTCCATATTCCATGGATCAGTTTTTCTACCGGGTGCAATGTCACTGTGACGGAGTACATATTTAATGTGGTAGCGGCTTTTAATATCTTTTACAAGGGCAGTCAATGACCGGATCTGGAGTTGGGTGGGTGCATCACCGGTTGAGTCCATAAGTTCAATTCCTATCGAGCAACTGTTTGCTCCCATACGTCCATCGGGTAAACTGCTTTTCCCTGCATGGAATGACACATTCTTTTCTTTTACAAGTTGATAAATTGTGCCTTCTCTACCGATTATATAATGTGAACTGACATGATACCTTGAAAATTGTTTGATAATCAAATCAACGTCATATATATCCCCTCCTGAAGCATTATAAACTGAATGTACTATGACAACATCTATGTTTCGCAATGGAGAAGTACGCATCCCGAAACTTACTGTCTTATCAATTATTTTAAGCTTACTCTGACTGCTTACGATTGAAATGTTTAGAAACAGGATTAAACTGATAAATCCAAAACGAATAAAAGTATTCTTAGTCATTTTTTATATCTCAAAAAGTTTTTTTATACGTTTTAATGTATACCCTTTAAATCTAAAAGTTCCTTCATGCGGGCCCAAATAAAAACGGAAAACCAATTCATCCGTTTTAAGGAGAGAATTTTTCATTTCAGGAGTGAGCCGAAGGACGAATTTTTCATCAAACCAGTTGTAACTGGTTGTATTGGTTGTTAATTCAGTTTTTACTTTCGTACTGTCTTTGACAGTCGTTTTAGTAGAACCGGTATTCAGAGCCGTTTTATATTCTGTCTCTGCCTTATGAATTTCAAGTTCGTAAGTTGCACCATTGGCTTTTACAAAACATTTTTTATCCGGTTTAAAACTGGAAGAAGTCCTTGACATTACAAAGTAAACATTTACATCCTCACCACTCACTTTCGTAATATGTTCAAATGTAATATTTGCTTTCGTAACAGGCGATTGAATTTCGGTTGGAAAAGCTGTTAATTCAAAAGTGCTTTTTTTTGTATTTTTAAATTCATCAACAACCGTAATATAAGGATTGAATAATAAACTACATCCATTTAAAGTAAAACAGACCAAAAGAAAAAGTATACGAGTTTTCATATTGTAAAATTTAGATTTTAGTAGTATATCCTTTTGACAGGTTGAATAATTAATTTACAAAATAAGGCTTTAAGAAAGAAGACGATTTGTAGTCTTTTATCTATTTACAAAATTAACAAAATAATCGAAGATTAGCATACTTTCATTCTGAATTGTTTCAATTAACTCTATAATTCCAGAATTAAGCACACTAAATAGTTGTGCTTTTTTAATATGTACTCCCGATAATCGGGATGTGCCATATGTATATTGTGTTTATTAGTGTTAAATTAAGGCTATAAAACTCCAACCTGCCAAACCTCCCTCCAACGCTCTCATCATTGAGGAGGCTGCGTAAAAAGAGAATTGAATAAACTTACAATATGAAACTAAAAAAAATAAGGGAATAAGGGCAGGATATTTATGACTTAACATTTCTACTAAGGGTGAAAAACAAAACAAGGTTTATTTCTTAAAAACATTATTATCAAGTATTAAACCTTAATAGAAAACCAATGAGTACTAACCCCAACCTTATTACTTTATTAAAAAAAACATCAACTATCAATTTGTAAAAAATAATTTCTACTAATTTCATTTTTACACAGCCTCCATGTAGAGAGAGTAAGAGGGCAAAGGGAGTTGGTTAATGATTTTATTGAATTATAAATTGATTTGCTTTATGAGGACTTGTTTTAATTGTAAATCTATATTGTGTTTATCTATTGTGTACTATAACTATTGTGGTTATGTATTTTTCTATTTGTATGCATTATTTCATAAACAACCCGTTAAAATACATCCAGATGACATATCTTAAAAACTTTCCAATAAGCATATAAATGGCCACTTTCCACCAGTTGCATCTGAAAAATCCGGTTGCCACAGCAATAACATCGCCAATAAAAGGAACAAAAGAGAAAAAAGCGAGCCAATCACCATGATTCTGAACTCTACCGGCAAAACTATCAAGTTTTTCTTTTTTGATATGAAAGTATTTTTCAATCCATCCTATTTTGCCTAACAGACCTACATAATAGCTCGTCATTCCACCCAGCCAGTTCCCTATTGTGGCCACAAAAACACACGTCCAGGGATCAAGACCACTAAAAACCATTGCAGAGAAAATAACTTCTGAACTAAAAGGAACAACCGTTGCTGCCAGAAACGATGCGATAAAAAGCCCAAGATAACCAAGTCCGGTGAGTCCTAACATTAAAATATAAAGTATTTGGAAATGACAAAAGCAATATTAATCAGACAAAAAATAATAAAAAGTATTCCATAGAAATTGTTTTGTTTCAATGTCAACGGATGAGAAATCAGTAAGGCATAAACCAACGCAATGATGGGCAAAAATGATTTAATCTGATTACTGAAAATAAATGAGATTACAATCATTGAAACAAACAAAAACAACAGGAAATTAAGCTTGTTCCGTGTATTAATGGCATCCGATTTCGAAACGGAATACATTCCGATTAAACCTGTAATCAGTATGATTCCCATGGATACAGTATAAATTATTTCGGTCAGGGAAAATGTTGAAAGACTTAAATCAATGCTATAGTAAATATTGATGAGTGTTGAAAAATCAACATCAGGATGAATCAGATACAGGACAGACGTATAAAGGATCCATGGAGTAATCGCTCCAAATAAGGAAGCCAGGAACGTTTTTAGCGATAGACTTTGAAATATCGTAAATCCAATCCAGCAAACAGGAATAATAAAAATAAGAGGGTTTATTAAAATGCTGCTTACGCTAATCAGAAAAGTACCCATAAAAGCCTGTTCGGATGCTTTCCGGTCACGCGACATAGTAAAGAAATAGAATAGTGCAAAAATAAAGAGAGTTAACGCCAGATGCGAACCAATCATCAAATGTGTCTGGTTCCAGGTGCTAATCAAAAGCAGGAAAATCAAAATAGGCAAAAATGTACGGGTACGTATAATGGTAAACCGGTTGTTTATTTGGGCTACCAAAAAACCATTCAACAACGTAAGGGCGATACATATTAAATTTGAAAGAAGTGAATCGGGTGAAAAAACCGATTGCAGACTTTGAACTACTGACGTGTTGAGAGTCGTATCAGTTGTATATTGTGTACCAACATAAGCCGACATCCAGATTATAAAGCATAATCCTACTAACAACACAGCTAATGGGATACTCGGAATAACAAAATTTTTTAATGAAATCCGCATTGGTTAATTGGTTATCCCGATAGCTATCGGGAGGTTGATCGGTTGATTAGTTACAATATAGGGAATTCTAATGCTACCAACAAATTCCGACCTCTCCCCCTGCCCCTCTCCCAAGGAGAGGGGCGAAGCCATTGGTTATCTTTTTTTTAAAATTATCTTTTAGTTCTTTATTCTGGAAGCTTGAATCCCCAACTATAAACTATAAACTACTAACTATAAACTCCCCTCTATTTTAATCCTCTTTTCTTTAATAAAGCATCAGGGTTTGGATTCGCGCCACGGAAATTTTTATAAAGTACCATTGGATCTTCCGAATCACCGCGTTCAAGAACCTTTTTGCGGAAATCAGTAGCCACTTTGGGATTGTAGATATCTCCTGTTTCTTTAAATGCCTGGAATGCATCTGCATCCAATACCGCTGCCCATGTATAACTATAATAACCGGCAGAATACTCATCACTGCTGAAAATATGATTGAAATAGGTACTGCGATAACGGGAAATGATTTGTGGAATCATACCCATTTTTTCAAATGATACCTTTTCGAAAGCATTGACATCAAAATTCAATGTGTCCTTTTTCATGTGATAATCCATATCAAGAAAAGACGCAGCGAGTAATTCAGTATTTATGAAACCCTGATTGAATGTCCCTGCCTGTTGAATTTTATCCATCATCTCTTTTGGCATTAGTTTACCTGTTTTATAATGACGGGCATATGTTTCCATTACCTGAGGCTCCCAGCAAAAGTTTTCCATAAACTGTGATGGCATTTCTACAAAATCACGGGCTACGTTTGTCCCTGAAAGATCAGGATACGTACATTGTGTCAGTAAACCATGGAGTGCATGTCCGAATTCATGAAACATTGTTTCCACTTCATCCATATTTAGCAAAGATGGTTTGTCAGCAGTCGGTTTGGTGAAATTGCCAACATTGCAAATAATCGGACGGTGGTTTATGCCGTTTTTTATGTATTGATCGGTAATGTTGTTCATCCATGCACCTGCATGTTTACCGGCACGTGGGAAATAATCCGTGTATAAAATTCCGAGCAACGATCCATCTGCATTATTTACCTCGAATACTTCCACATTGGGATCATATACAGGCATTCCTGCTAGTTTCGTGAATTTCAATCCGTATAGTTTAGTAGCCAGATCGAAAACACCCTGACGAACATTTTCCAGTTTAAAATAAGGCCTTAGTGCTTCTTCATCAAGGTTATAATTTGATTTTCTCAGCTTTTCCGAATAATACCACCAATCCCATGGCTCCAGTTTCTCCCCTTTGCCCTCTGCATCCATGATTTTTTGAAGTTCTGCAACTTCTTCTTTGGCTTTTGCAAGTGCAGGTGTCCATACTGTTTTCAATAAATCGTACACCGCTTTAGGAGTTTTAGCCATGGTGTCGTCTAGTTTAAAATCTGCTGAAGTGGCAAATCCAAGCAATTGAGCTTTTTGCGTGCGCAGTTTCATGATCTTATTTATAACAACTTTATTGTCGCTTGCGTTATTGTGGTTTGCACGGGTAGAATAAGCCATTAACAATTCCTTTCGTAACTCTCTGTTTTCACTGTATTGTAGTACCGGAATAAAGCTTGCTTTTTGAGTGGTAAAGAGCCATTTGCCCTGCTTGCCATCGACTTTAGCTGCTTCTGCGGCCGACTGTCGAACACTTTCAGGAAGTCCGGCAAGGTCAGCTTCTTTGTCTATGACTTTTTTATATGAATTTGTTTCGTCCAGCACATTTTTTCCAAAAGCTAATTCGGCTAAACCAAGTTCTTTATTGATAGAACGCAATTTCTCTTTTTGATCCGGATTTAAAGCAGCGCCACTCCGGATAAAGATACGGTGGTATTTTTCGAGTAAGCGTATTTGTTCGGCATTCAATCCAAGTGTTGCCTTGTTGTCGAACAGAGTTTTCACCCTGGCAAAAAGCTTCGCGTTCAGGTAAATATTATCGTTGTGTTCCGACAGTATGGGAGTAATTTCTGTAGCAATTTTCTCCATGCTTTCGTTTGTATTGCACGAATATAAATTGAAAAATACGGAGGATACTTTTTTCAGTAAGTCACCACTATATTCAAGGGCAGCGATTGTATTTTCAAAAGTAGGTGCTTCTTTCCTGTCGGCAATAGCATTTACTTCTTTTGTCTGCTGAAGGATACCTTCTTTGAAAGCGGGCATATAATGCTCGTTTTTAATTTTATCAAACGGAGGTGCTCCGTATTTATTCTTGTACGTTTCAAAAAACGGATTATCTGTTTTAGCACATCCCATAAGGAGCAATCCAATCATTAGAGTTAATAAAACTTTTTTCATTTGAATGACACATTAAGTAATTAATTAATAATTAAAAATTAATAATTATATGATACTGAAATTTAAAGTTTTGTACATGATCAAACTGATCATTTAGCTGTCTGTGAATCCATATGTTTCAACCACAAAGATAATGATTATGTATTTAACTAAGTTGACAGAGGGTGATTTTATTCTTCAGTTTTGAACCCTGGGATTACATTTTGTTGTAAA
>Ga0302288_1001587_pt1 | contig 14551 bp, 13 predicted proteins | sample III_Fen_N1_1_FD_194549 | JGI IMG/M metagenome (GOLD analysis project Ga0302288, IMG submission 194549) | Peat permafrost microbial communities from Stordalen Mire near Abisko, Sweden - III_Fen_N1_1 | ecosystem: Environmental > Terrestrial > Soil > Wetlands > Permafrost | place: Sweden: Abisko...
ATGCATTCGATACATATCATCTTTTATATGAATAATCGTGTTTTTTCATAGTTAATACAATTGTTGAAAAACAATGTACAAAGTTTTATTAATTTATCGGGGATAAAAACGCATTTGTTCAAATTCAAAGTTTTTGTTCTTTCGTAGTTTGTCAATAAGTTGTTTTAATTCGCTCTCTTCCCATTTCTTTTGGAACATTTCATCATGAAGCAACAATACCAGATTATTGGGTGTAAAAGTATTGTTTTTTTCAAATCTTCTGCATATTTCGTTGTACATTTCATCCACACTTTGTACAGGTGGAGCACCTGCAGTTGAATTATGTTCCCATTCCAGATCCCAACCGACAACTTTATAGCTTAATTGTTCTAATTTATCTGCTGTTTTTGATCCGCTCTCTACATCGTCTTTTTTAAAACCACCAATTCGCCACATGTTTCTGCCGGGAAGACGTACTATTTTATATGCAAATTTGAGTAACTGATTGTTTTTCAAAATATCAGAAACTGCCAAATCCGTATTGCCGTAAAATTTTTCATAATGATTATTGGCATGTGAATAACTATGATTATACTCATCGATATATGGATTTGCTTCGTAATACTTGAAGTAATTATCCATTGTCCGACTCATCATCACGTGTTCGCCTACCAGAAAAACCGAGATTTTTATTTTCTCAGCAAGTACAACACTATCGATATATTCACTCCCGTTTAATGGGCCATCATCAAATGTCAGGTATATATATTTTTTATCGGTTTTATTTTTAAGCATTTTTTGATTACTTAAAGAGGTCTTCAGAAAAGTTTTGCCACTTAAAGTCCCTATTGAAGTTAACAACCCTGTTATACACACAAACAAGATAAATTGGAAGAATTTTAATTTGCTATTCATAAAATTGATCATATTAATTTGAGTGTAGTTTTTTTTCTGTATACAACCATAAAAGTGAGTTTTATAGTTTGATCAAAGGTACAATTAATATCGTAATTAACGATATTAACAATTTATAAATATTATTTTTTGATATGAAAGATACCCTGATTAACAATGCTGTACTGATTGAATAGATTGGGCTGTTTACTTTAAATGGATCGGGTTTTGTTTTGAAAGTGTATGATAAAGTCAACTATAAAGAACTGTATTGTGACGGATAATTTAATCAGCAAGTAACAATAAAATAAGTTTTTTCTGTTGTATATCAATTAATTCATCAGATGAACTATTTAATGCACGGTAAGGTATAAAATATTTACTCCAGGAAGTGATGTTTTACAAATTTTAATTGTAAATTTGATACTTGTTTTTGGCGAGATGGTCTTGGTTATTATTTTTTCAAAGAAGTAGTAAATTACTTTCAATAATGAGGATCGTATTTATTTCTGGTATGCATTCAATATCATTTGTGATTTTTTTAGTTGTGTCCGAAACAATAGGTTCTTTTGTACTGTAGGGCCAGTATCCAATGGATTCGTTATGTTAGAGGTAAATTATTTGTCAGGTATGTTTTAAATCTGTAAGGACTAACTCCAGGCCGGATACTTCAGCTCAACAGTGTGTTTTTTTACAATACTTCAACCTGGTCTTATACCGGATTATATACTTTGGAGAGTGTAAGTATACTGATTTTTGAATTTAAGTCACTATTAATTTATTTAAATCAAAAAAAATGCGTTTAATCATTCAACCTGATTATTCAGGTATCTCAAATTGGGTGGCAAATTATATTGTTACTAAAATTAACGATTTTGCTCCTACTGCCGAACGACCTTTTGTCTTAGGGTTACCAACAGGCTCGACACCACTCGGTACATATTCAAAACTCATAGAGCTTTATCAGGCAGGATGCATTTCATTCAAGCATGTAGTTACATTTAATATGGACGAATATGTTGGAATTTCAAAAAATCATCCTCAAAGTTACCATAGTTTTATGTGTACTAATTTCTTTAATCATATTGATATTCTACCTGAGAATACTAATTTGTTAAATGGTATTGCTCCCGATTTAGAATCTGAATGCGAGGCATATGAAAATAAAATAACTACTATTGGGGGTATTCATTTATTTCTGGGCGGTATAGGTGCTGATGGTCATATTGCTTTTAATGAGCCCGGATCATCCTTACACTCACGTACCCGCATTAAGACATTAACACAAGATACAATAATAGCAAACTCACGATTCTTCAATAATGATGTAGATCAGGTTCCAAAATTAGCACTTACAGTTGGAGTAGGGACTGTGATGGATGCACGTGAAGTATTGGTTATTGTGAACGGACATAGCAAAGCTCTGGCAGTACAACAGGCCGTAGAAGGATCGGTGAATCATATGTGGACTATCACGGCTTTGCAGTTACACCAAAGAGGAATCATTGTTTGTGATGAACCTTCAACCTCTGAATTAAAAGTCGGTACATATCGCTACTTCAAAGAAATAGAGGGTCTTTAACCCGGCAATGAAAATAATTAAGAATTAAAAATTAAGAATTAATAATTAATAGCGTGCTGAAATGTAGTTTTATACAGATTGCCAAACAGATTATTTTACTATCATTGATTAATTCTCTGCATTAGATAAGAAAAATACTATAAGAATTATGAAATACGATTTAAGTTCAAAAATAACGTTAGAACGTACTCCCGAACGTTACTATCAATCGAATGATATGATTGAAAGTCTTCGTCAGACGCGCTATGAAAAACTTTCGACCAAAATCTTTACTGAATCAGACGAAGGTGCAGTATTAATTGCTCAAAATATAGCTGCGCTTATTCGTGAAAAAGAAAAACAGGGATTGCATTGCGTTTTAGGATTGTCAGGAGGACTTTCACCTCTGCGTATTTATGAAGAATTAGTGAGGTTGCACCACGATGAAGGGTTGAGTTTTGCAAATATTATTGTATTTAATGTCTCTGAATTTTTCCCTGTATCTGATCGTGAAATGCATTCGAATGCACGATTAATCCAACATCATTTACTTAGTAAAGTTGATTTTTGCTCCGAAAACTTCTATACTCCCGATTCTACTGTAACCCGTTCCAATGTGTATGATTATTGTCGTCACTATGAGGAATTAATTGAGCAAAATAATGGGTTGGATTTAGTGTTGGTAAGTGTTGGCCTGGTTGGAAATATTGCTTACAATGAACCAGGTTCACAAGTTAGTACGTTGACAAGGCTCATGTTGCTGGACAATGAATCACTACGGGATTTGAAACATTATTATAGTTCGGTTTCTGAAATCCCGAATAGTGCCATCACCATGGGACTGGCTACCATGCTTAATGCAAAACAGGTCATTTTGTTAGCCTGGGGTGAACATAAATCAAGTATTCTGAAAGAAATTATTGAGGGTAAGGTTGATGACAATGTCCCTGCTTCCTTCCTTCAATTGCATAAGAATGCTATGGCAGCCATTGATGTGAGTGCTGCCCAACAACTGACCCGTATTAGTCATCCCTGGCTGGTTGGGCCCTGTGAATGGACAGATAAACTGATTCGTCATGCAATAGTCTGGCTTTGTTCACAAACTAACAAACCGATTTTAAAATTGACTAATAAAGATTATAACCAACATGGTCTGGATGAATTATTGGCTCTTTATGGGTCTGCCTACAATGTGAATATAAAAATATTTAATGATTTGCAGCATACTATTACAGGCTGGCCGGGTGGAAAACCCGATGCCGATGACAGTAACCGTCCTGAACGTGCAAAACCTTATCCGAAAAGGGTGTTGGTGTTCAGTCCTCATCCTGATGACGATGTTATTTCCATGGGTGGAACATTACAGCGGTTGGTAGATCAACACCATGATGTTCATGTAGCGTATGAAACCTCCGGAAATATCGCAGTAGGTGACGACGAAGTGATACGGTATGTTTCATTGATGCGAAATGTATTGGATAGATTTGATGCAAAAAATGAAGAAATAAGGGATAAGTATGCTGAGATTCTATATTTTTTGAAAGAGACAAAGCAAATGGGCGATTCAGATACTACTGATGTCCTTTATATTAAAGCTCAGATCAGAAGGGAAGAAGCCCGCTCAGCTTGCAGATTCATAGGTGTTAAACCTGAAAATGTGCACTTCCTTGATCTTCCTTTTTACGAAACAGGTAAAGTCCAAAAAGGAAAACTATCGGACGCCGATATATTCAAAGTAATAGCTTTGTTAGACAAGGTTCAACCGCATCAGATTTTTGTAGCCGGTGATCTGGCCGATCCTCATGGTACTCATAAAGTATGCCTGGATGCCGCATTAGCAGCAATCTACGAATTGAAAGATAAAGAATGGATGAAAGAATGCCGCATTTGGATGTACCGTGGTGCCTGGGCAGAGTGGGAAATAGACTATATCGAAATGGCTGTACCAATCAGCCCTGAACAGCTTCGCAAAAAACGAAATTCAATATTAAAGCACCAATCGCAAATGGAAAGTGCACCCTTTTTGGGCAATGATGAGCGACTGTTCTGGCAACGTGCTGAGGAACGCAATCTGTCAACAGCAACATTGTATAACAGCTTAGGACTTGCTTCCTATGAAGCAATTGAAGCATTTGTGGAATATAAAATAAGGTACTGAAAAAAAAGAATAAAATCTTATAGGCTTATTAAAATAAGAAAGAATGGTTGAACTCAAAATGAGTTAACACATTCTTTTTTTGTTAAGGTGACTGTCTTTAGTTACAGTTACTATTTATATCGTGCATATAACCTCCAACCAATAGAAAGAAGTGATGATCTGGTTACGAATTATCTATTTAACATGGAACATTGAACACACAACCAATCACTTAATTAACCCTGCTTTCCGATACAGAAACTACAACAGGTATTATTTCAGTTTATTATAGTTGAAGAGGTACAAATAGTGGAAATTCACAATTGAATTTACGTTTTTTATCACAATTATATCGGATGATTTAAATGAAATAAAATTATAAACTGATGTCAGTTGTTACCAATTCAGTAACATTTACTGTTGGTAAAACAAAGCCATTAAAATTAGTTCCTTCTGTTTTGGCATGCAAAATCCCTCGAACAGTTCCAACAGTAAGAAGAGTTAGGTGTGTTATAAAAACCTTTGGAATTAACAAACCATTTTCAACAATAAGCATTTCCCAATCTGTTGGTTCAATGTGGAAAAAGCAACTTGCTTCCATGATAATAAAAGGAACTGAGTTTTGTTCAAACTGAACTGAAACTTTCACACTCAATAATTTATCATTTTTGTTAGATCCAAATTGCAAACCAATTTTAAGATTGACATCTTCATTTGTTTTAAAAGCGTTTTCGATGATTGCAAACTGATCTGTTTTAATCTGTCCTAAAGCAAACCGAAAGTTTTTATTTTCCATTCTTCTGATCAATAATAGTTTACACAAGGAGTTTCGGAATTACCATAATTTTTTGGAATAAACCGAATTGTTTTAGTAATTTGTGGAGCATTAATAGTCGACAAAATACTGTTGTTGGGTTTACAATATACAGAGCTTGAGCAACCAATCACTTCAATCAGTTGAATTCCCAGTGCATTTTCCAGTTTTGATATGGTTTCTAAGGACAGATTTTCGCTTCCTTTCAGTATTTTATTTACATACTGAGCTGAAACATTAAGTTTCTCTGCCAGTTGTTTTTGACTAATTGATTGCATTTTAATTGCAGAATTTACTTTAATTGCAATTCGTGTCGATTTCTTTATCCAGTCTTTGTTCTCTTTTCTCAGGAGTACTTTTTTTTCGAAATCCGATGTTTCATCGGATACTAATGCCAAAAACTTATCAAGTCTTTCGCTGCTCATAATTGTTCTGATTTATAGTTGTTTTTTTTAAATCCTAAAATTCCAATTCATAGAGGAAATCATTAAACGAATCGGCGTCAAATACATTATTATCTATTAGATAATTACGACAAGATTCTAATTTTTTAGATTCTTCATTTGTGTCGGGGTGTTGCTGCATTGTTTGTGACTGCTTAATAGCTCCCCCGGTAATAACATAGTAATTGGATTCAATCTTAATGGCATAAAGTCTTAACCATTTTCTTTTTGATTTTTGTTTGTGTAAAAATTTGCTATCATTTTCTTTGGTAGATAGAGCCTCAAATAATCCGTTTAAATCATTTTTATGCTCTGATAGTAATTCAAATAACAATTCTGCATTCTCAATTGTTTCGCTTATCGCTTCTTCAATATCAATGTTCTCAAATTCTAATACACTGTTTTTTTTTTCAAAATAGTCACGTAGGAGCTTCTGATTTGTCCAAAAATCATTAAGCCGACTTAACTCATCAGTCTTGTTTTTAAAACTAAATGAGTATAAATGGTGTGCAAAGATAGTAACTATTTTCATAAAAATCAACCTATAGGTTTATTTTCTATTGTATGTACTATTTTTTATGATATTTTAATTGATAAAATATGAATTCCTTATATTATATATGAACCGTTTAATATTTCTGTTAGTATTTTGATTGCTATTCAATTTAATAATACTCCTTAATATAATCATACGCCCGGTTATAAAGGCTTTCATCTTTTATCTGATGCTTGATCCATATTATCTTACGAAGTTCTTTAGTTATCAGTTTTTCGCCTTTGTAGTGTGCTGCCAGCCTTCAAACCGTATGTTCTTCACAATAGCATCAATATCGTTTACAATACGCTCAACAATAGCCGGGGTTGTATCAGTTCTCTTTTCCAGAAACAAATCAGTTAATGCACCTTTAGCACTTTTTATTTTCTGTTGACTCTCAATTTGTTTCTCTGCTTGTAGTGTTTCTTTGTCTAACTGACAAAGTTCTTTGATAAATTAGATAGAGTTTATCAATCCCTTTTCTGCCTTATCTTAGATAGCTTCAAGTCGTTCGCTGAGTTGATTGAAAGAAGGTTAATAACTATTCAACCAATTACCCAATCAACCAATTACCCAATCAACTTTACTTCCCGATACAGAATTTACCAAATATATTACCCAGTATTTCATCATTCGAGATGGCGCCTGTTATTTCGCCAAGGAAATGCATGCACTCCCGTATATCCTGTGACAGGAAATCACCGGTGATTTTGGTGTCCAGTCCTTCAATGACACGCCGGATGGATTTTAATGCATTTTGAAGTGCTTCGTAGTGGCGGACATTATTCACTACTACATCACCGGGATGGATTTCAGGTAATTGTGCCGCTATAATCAGTGCTTTTTGCAGACCTTTTGTATTGATACGTTCTTTAGCAGATATATAAATACGTTCTCCTTCAAACTGTTGGAAAAGCTGATCGAGTACAATACGTTCCTCTTCAACTATTTTATCAATCTTGTTGAATACAAGAATAACTTTTTTCCCTATGGCCCGTTTTGCAATTCGTTCGGTAAGCCATTCCATGTGCTCTGAAAGTTGCGTGCAATCAACAATCCAGAGAATGATGGCTGCCTGTTCAATCTTCTGATAAGTACGCTCAATGCCCATGTTTTCAATTTTGTCCTTTGTGTCGCGAATACCGGCAGTATCGATAAACCGAAAAGCTATACCATTTATATTGACCATATCTTCAATGGAATCGCGTGTTGTTCCATGAATTTCTGAAACTATGGCTTTATCTTCATTCAACAGGACATTCAGCAAGGTTGATTTTCCCACATTTGTTTCGCCTACCAACGCAACCGGAATGCCGTTTTTCAACGCATTACCCACGCGGAATGAGTCGGAGAGACGTATTATAAGCTGTTCAATATCCACTGCCAGTGTCTTTAGTTTGCTGCGATCGACAAATTCAACATCTTCTTCGTTAAAGTCAAGTTCGAGTTCAATAAATGAGACAAAATTAAGCAGTTGTGCCCGGAGTTTAAGCAGTTCATTTGAGAATCCACCCCTCATTTGATTCATAGCCATACGATGTGAAGCTTCGGAATTGGAAGCAATCAGATCGGCAACCGCTTCGGCCTGCGAAAGATCCATCTTGCCATTCATGAAAGCCCGTTGGGTAAATTCACCCGGTCTGGCCAGTTCACAGCCCTGCTCAATCAATAGTTGCAAAATCTTTTGCTGAACATAGAGCGAACCATGGCAGGATATTTCGACTACATCTTCACCTGTAAATGAATGAGGCGCACGGAATACAGTTACAATTACTTCGTCTATTTCTTCATTCTGTTTATTGACCACACTCCCGAAACTTGCTGTGTTTGCTTCCTGTTGCAACATGGTGAAGAATTTCTTCTTAGGTACAAAAATAGCATTGCAGTGTTTACGGGCATCGATCCCCGAAACCCTGATCACGGCAATTCCCCCTATACCGGGAACGGTTGATATGGCAGTTATAGTAGTTGATTTCATTTTTTTTAATTTTAAAAGCCAGTACTAAATACATCATTCTCCACCTTAATTTATTTAATCGACTTTAGCACAAATACCTTGTATTGTAACATAATCCGGAAAGGTTGAGTTCAACATAATTGTACCCCTTAAGGCATTTTTGTATGTTTATTATCGCCGATCAGTCTGGTTATGTACTGACACACATATTCTTTCAAAAAAAAGGCCTTTATATATTTTTTATAAATAGAGCTATATCCGGTCCAGTACAGTCAGCACCAGCTTTTCAATAAAAGGTTTATAATCTGTAGTAGCATCCTCGGCACGACGGTTGGCAATGATGCAACATACAGTCATGGCTTTGTGTCCCATCAATTTAGATAATCCGGCAATGGCTGATCCTTCCATCTCGTAATTCGTAATTTTATACTTTCCGTAACGGAACCTTTCAATTTTATCATTGAGTTGCATATCGGCCAGATTAATCCGTAATACACGTCCCTGTGGACCATAGAACCCATTGGCGGAAATGGTAACTCCCCGTAACATATCATCCTTCCCAATGCGGTTTACCAGTTCAGTATCTGCATCAACTACATAGGGCGCTGCAAACTGAGGATTCCAATCCAGTTGTTTTTTCATGGATTCTTCAAATTCAAGGTCACTGACTGAATTACGCCCTGCATAGAAGTTCAACACACCATCGAAACCGATTGATTTTTCTGAAATGAGGAAACTACCGAGTGGAATTTCCTTTTGCATGCCACCAGATGTGCCAATACGTATAATTGTCAACTGCCGAAACTCATCCTTTTCCGTGCGAGTTTCCAAATCGATGTTGGACAAAGCATCCAATTCGTTCATTACGATATCTATATTATCTGTTCCTATTCCTGTAGATATAACTGAAATGCGTTTTCCTTTATATAGTCCGGTAATGGTATTGAATTCACGGCTCGAAACAGAACATTCCTGAGTGTCGAAATAGGCTGCAACTAATGCTACCCTTCCGGGATCTCCTACCAGGATCACATTATCGGCAAGTTGTTCAGGTTTTAAATGTAAGTGGAAAATACTTCCATCACTATTAATGATTAGCTCTGATGGTGGGAAATGTTTCATATATATTCCTTTTAACTGTGTATTCCAAATCTGATGAATGTACAAATATACTTCTTTTTTACTTTAAAATACGAATTTCACGAATAAGACAATACGAATTAAACGAATTTAATCCGAATTACGCGAATGATATAGAACAGAGTATGAGGATAAAAACAAACAAAAAAAAGCCGGAGTAAAGTACTCCGGCTGTATAGAAATTATTTTTATTATTAATAGCGGTAATCTTTTAATTGTTCCTGTAGTCGCTTGCGAGCCAGGAATATACGGCTTTTAACTGTTCCAATTGGTAAATTCATTGTTTGGGCAATTTCTTCATATTTAAAACCCTGAATATGCATTGAAAACGGAACACGGTATTCGTCAGCGAATGATGCAATATTATTGGTTATTTCTCCAATAGCGTAAGAACCTTCAGGACTATCAAAACCTGAGTTTTGAGGTAAATTTAAATGATGTAAATCTTCCGTTTTATCAACTACTGTTTGATTACGTACGATTTTCCTATAATTGTTTATGAAGATATTCTTCATAATAGTTAGTACCCAACCCTTGAAATTGACATTGTCGGTGAATTTTTCCTGATTATCCAATACTTTTAGTGTAGTGTCCTGTAATAAGTCTTCTGCATCATCCCTGTTTAACGTCAGTGAGAATGCGAAGTTTCGCATATTACTTTGTAAAGCCACTAATTCATTTTCAAATTCCACGTTCTTCATAATGTTGTAGTTTTATGTGTGAATAAATAAAACTTAGAGATTGATAAAATCACCAAGATTGAAAATTTTTTATCTAAACAAATTTATTAGGAAAAAACTTTCTGAAACAGAAAAATAATTGTCAGTTGTCTACACTGAAAAAATTATATAAAGAGCTCCTTCGAAATCAACTGTTGTTGATTTACATGACAAATATATGTATTATTTTTTATTATCAAACATATTTGAAAGAAAATTACATATGATATATGCAAAATATATAAATATTATAATAATGTAACAATTACAAATTACAAATTATTCGTTAAAATATAAACATATTGCTTGTAAATCAATAGTTTAAATAAAAAATAAAGAAAATTATCAGTATTACAAAATGAAGACAGAAAACATCAACAAATTTCAATCCTGTTATAAAAAAAACAATTTATTGAACATGTTTTTCTGCACAATATGATGATCTGACAAGGGGGGCACTTTCAACATGCCTGAATCCTTTTTGAAGTCCGATTAGTCTGTATTCCTCAAACTTTTCCGGAGTAATATATTCGGTAACCTGAATATTCTGACGGGACGGTTGCATATATTGTCCTATAGTCAGTATAGAACAACCTACAGCAAGAGCATCATCCATAAGAGCCAGGACTTCTTCTTCTTTTTCTCCCAGTCCAAGCATAATGCCTGTTTTGGCTACAATTGATTTTGAAGCTATATAACCCAGTACTTTTAGACTGGTATCGTATTTGGCTTTGGTCCGAACGGAAGGAGTCAGCCTTTTGACTGTTTCAAGGTTGTGTGAAATGATATTCGGCTTTTCAGCGATGATTAAATCTATTAAATCAGTTTTCCCATCAAAATCGGGAATAAGTACTTCAAGGGTAGTATCAGGATTAATAATTTTGATAACTCTGATTGTTTCTGCCCAATGTGCAGCACCTCCATCAGGTAAATCGTCACGGTCGACCGAAGTGATGACGGCATGATGTAAGTTCATTAACTGAATGGATTCTGCCACTTTTTTGGGTTCATTCGGGTCGGTTGGGAGAGGACGTCCTGAAATGACGTTACAAAACTTACAGGAACGTGTGCATATTTCTCCCAATATCATAAAAGTTGCCGTTCCTTTATTCCAACATTCGCTCATATTTGGGCATCGCCCACTTGAACAAATGGTATGAAGGCCATGTTCTTTTACTATTTTATTTACAAGAGTATATTGACCATTTATTTGCATTTTGGTCTTAAGCCAATCTAGTTTACGTAGGTAGTTCATATTATAATAGTGTTGTTAATAGAACAAAGGTACAAATTCATTTACAATTTATTCATTTACAATTTGCAATTTAATATAAACTTACCAACGAACCACACTTCCCGAATGTCGTAAGAAAAGCTAGTGTTTTACTGTTTAATTATTGATTGAACACATTATATAAATAATAGTACCATTTAAATATCTCATTTTAAATTATTTTAAAAATATATAGTCTATTCTTATTCAATTAAGTAAAAAAAAATAAGGCAATATGTTTTTAAAAAATAATTTTTATTGTGTTTTAAAGTTTTTGAAAAACGTTTGTAAACCGTTGACAAATTATGAACTTTAAATCTATTTTGTAATAGACCCGTACTAAACCAGAGATAACTCTTTTATTGAGTTATTATATCCTTATCGTTGAGTTATCGTTGAGTTATTATATGGTTAATAAATCGTAAACGATTGAGAATCGGTTGAAAAACATTAGCAAATACTTTAGAACAAATTTGAAGGCTGATCGTAAAAAATGAAAAGAAGGTATTTTTATCTGGAAAAGAAAATATGGAAATACAAGGCATTATTTTTTATAGAACATACAGTAAAAGAAAATTCAAAAGGAAAATAAACCCGAATGCAACTCCCCGCATATTTTCACACTGTTTGTTTGTCTGTTTGTCTCAATATCTTCTAATTGAATTATACAAAAGAATTAAGTGATAGGATCACAATTATTTACAGATTTTACTGTCCTTATTATACTATCAGTCTGTTTGGTTTTTAACCGTGGATTGGTAAACATCACAATACCAAAAAGGACTGCAAATATAAAATAAAGTAATGGAAATCCCCAAATGTATTGAAAATAATTATAGACTAAAATCTATTTAATCAGGGCCAGTGATTCAATTGTGAAATGGGTAAAGTTTCCTATCACTATCAGATTGCCATATATAACCTTCCCAATAAACTCCCGTTAGCTGTCCAGTTAAGCATAGCAAACCCCCAAATAAAGGGACCCGATAATCTGAAATAAACAGTTTGTTGAGATATATTTGAACAATTAAAACAGAAAATACGTTTTTTAATTCAATGTTCAACATTTAGTGTTTATGATTCTTTGTGTAGGCAAATTAGGTAATCCCGAAAAGATGACATACATTGTTCCGTTGGTTGACTGGTTTATAAATTAAAAATTGGTCTAGTACATTCCGGTAACTTCCTGATAGTTGATATTGGCAATTAAGAAGTCATAAACACCTTTTATATATTCCTGTTCTGTTGTGCTGAGGGACTTTTCGGTATCCAAAAGTTTTTCGTATGAAAATGAGCCTAAGTTATATTGCTGTTTATTTAATTCATATACCTTTTGCGAAAGAAGGTAATTGTCGGTAGCCACGGTAAGGTTTTGTTTCGCATTATTGAATTTTGTTTCTGCTTCCTGTACTTCATATTGTATATCGTTCGTTTTCTGCTTCAGTTCTAAATCAGTTTGTGCAAGTTTCATTTTGTATTCTTTTACCAGATTAGTATTTTTGAAACTTCCGGATATAGGAATTGATAATTTAGCACCTAAATAACTGACAGGTGACCAAAAGAAATTATCGGAGTAATTAAATGCTTCATTTTGGTATAATTGAGTATAATTTGCAAAAAGTGATAATGTAGGAAGATAGTTCTGCTTTGCTTTTCTAAATTCCAATTCAGAACCAAGCTGTTGGATTTTTAATTGTTTGATTTCCGTACGGTTTGCAACGGCATTATTTGGCAGGTCCGTACTGACAGTGGCTCCAACCAAAGATTGTAAGGAATCGGTAAGCAAAATGACAGCTTGCTGAGGAACATTCAGTTGGAAATTCAGGTTTTGAAGACTTAATAAGTAGTTTTGCTTTTGTTTTTCCGTATTTGCTTTTGCATTTTTATAGTCCAGTTCCGCAAGCTGCATATCGCTTTCAAGTAAAGTACCATTGTTGTATTTTCCTTTTGCTAGGTCGTAATACTCTTTATAGCGATTTTCATTTTTTTGTGCAATCTGGTATTGCAATGATTTTAGCAAAACATTGTCATAAGCTTCAGACACTTTGACTTTAATATCGATATCCGTTTTATTGTTCTTTTCTTTTTCCAAATCAAGATTGTTTGATGCCATCCTGATATCTGTATACAAGCCGGGTTTATAAACTGTGAAATTTAAATCAAGGGCAAATGCCGTATTATTTTTCATGCCAAGTGCTATTTTCTGTGGTTCGGTAAATCCCAATATGCCGGCAGAAACAATGGTTGGTTCCACTTGACCGTTGTAGGTAATTTTCCCATTTGCTGAAATATCCGGTAAAAGTTCCTTTTTTGATTTTACTAGTTTGTTCTTTGCAATATCAATATTCAAAGTTCCTTCTTTTGCATCAAAGCGGTTGTTAAGTCCAAGTTGTATAGCACGATCAAGTGACAGTTTTATTGTGTCGGTTTGTGCAGCTATTGTACTGCAAAATGCACTAAGAACCAGTAAATATATTATCTTCTTCATATATAATTATTTTTAAAGCATAATTTAATGTGCTGTAATTTAATAAGTTTAGTTGGAATTATTCTTTTTATTTCTAATCATTAAAATCAGAGGAATACAAATAAGCATTAGCAATCCGACTGCCATGTAAGCATTATCATAGCAAACTAATTGCTGTTGTCTTGACAAACCACTATCAAGAAGCTGATAAGCAATCCTATTAGCATCTTCGGGAGAGTAACCTGCAGATAAAAAGTTTTGAGAATAAGCAGCTACTCTTTCAGTAACCATTTTGCTATAAATATTTATATTACCTATCATATTGCTTCTCACAAAAGCATTTTCATTGTTTAAATAAATCTCCATTAAAACAACCCCGATGGCCGAACCCAACTGTCGCATGATATTGGATAAACCGGTTGCCTGAGCTAAATCTTTTCCGCGTAAACCTGATAATGCCATGGACATAACAGGTACCATAAAAAATGCTTTGGCAAAACCATTTAGTATAAATGGCCAGAAGAATGTCTTCTCACTTGAATCGGGAGATGAAAAAGAAAGAAGTATCAAGAAAGCAGAGAACATCAGAACACCGATAATAGCAGTCGTATTGTAATTAAACTTTTTTAAAA
>Ga0302288_1001588_pt1 | contig 14549 bp, 4 predicted proteins | sample III_Fen_N1_1_FD_194549 | JGI IMG/M metagenome (GOLD analysis project Ga0302288, IMG submission 194549) | Peat permafrost microbial communities from Stordalen Mire near Abisko, Sweden - III_Fen_N1_1 | ecosystem: Environmental > Terrestrial > Soil > Wetlands > Permafrost | place: Sweden: Abisko...
CTGCATTAACGGTTGGTAATGCGTTAACGGAAACAATAACAGCATCAGTAGCGGAACATCCAGAGGCGTTTGTAGCTGTAACCGTGTAAGTAGTCGTTGCAGTAGGCGAAACGGAATTAGAAGCCGTAGCAATGTTGTTGCTCCATGAATAAGAACTACCACCGGAAGCTGTTAATGTTGTTGATTTGCCAGAACAAATGGCAACGTCAGAACCTGCATTAACGGTTGGTAATGCGTTAACGGAAACAATAACAGCATCAGTAGCGGAGCATCCAGAGGCGTTTGTAGCTGTAACCGTGTAAGTAGTCGTTGCAGTAGGTGAAACGGAATTAGAAGCCGTAGCAATGTTGTTGCTCCATGAATAAGAACTACCACCGGAAGCTGTTAATGTTGTTGATTTGCCAGAACAAATGGCAACGTCAGAACCTGCATTAACAGTTGGTAATGCGTTAACAATGACAGCCGTTGCTGCAGATGTTGTTGAAACACTATTAGCTGTTACAACAACTGTATAGCTTCCCGCAGTTATTGCTGTATATGTCGAGGATGTCGCATTTGAAATGTTTGTTCCGTCTTTTTTCCATTGATATGTATAACCGGTTCCAGTGTTTGCATTTAAAACTACGCTTCCGCCAGAGCAAAATGTTGTAGATGTTGCTGCTGTGATCGTCGCTGTCGGACCACAATTCCCTGAAGCATTAATAACAGCAAGTACGGGAGTTCGTCCACAAGTTGAACCACCAGATATTTTCCAATTGTAAAAATAAAGATAATATGCACTGCTTGCTGTTGCCCCATTGTATGCTCCGGTAATTGTCATAATACCCGATGGACTCGAATTATAAGGATATGATGCACCACTTTCATTAAACCCTAAACCTCCATTAAACCCAATTGCTGATACTCTAATACGAAGTGATGTTCCCCATGATTTATCAATAGTGAAATTTGTAAAAGGAAATTCGACCAAAGTTCCAGCCATTGCTGTAGTTATTGCTACAGAATTTGATGTAAATGTTTTTGCTGGAGAAAAGGCATTTCCGTTGCCATCTAAAATCTCAACGGTAACAGTTCCTGAACCGGCACTATATACGCTGTTGATAGCCATTTTAATAGAATTGACTGTAAATGTTGCCCCCACGGTGAATGCCATTTGAAGGGTGCTACTAACGCCCCAATTGCTTGTAGATGATGAAACAAGTGCTGTTGGGCCAACTGTGCCACTTACAGAGCTTGCATCTTGCACATAATATATTGTACTTGCAGAAATTGATGGAGAGTATGTAGCTCCTGTTGCTAATGCTGTGCCATTTGTTGCAACGTTATACCATGCATAAGTCCCAGAAGTTGTAACCGATAGGCTTGCTACTCCGGCGGTACAGATGGTGTCGTTGATTACTTTCGGCAAGCTGGATGTAATAATTGCTGTGTCCGATTTTGATGTGCAACCAGTCGCACTTATTGTACAGATATAAGTGCCTGCAGAGTAGGCTATGTAAGAATTTGATGTTGCTCCTGAAATGGTAGTTCCATCCTTTTTCCAGGTATAGGTATATCCTGTTCCTATAGCACCAATTAGAGTGTCTGAAGTAATTGTACACAATGTAACATCATTCCCAATTGAAAAGTCTGGTAGTGTTGCTGTAATTGTTACAGTTCCTGTTGTTGACCATCCTGTAGAGTCTATCTGACAGATATATACTCCCGCAGCTGTTGCTGTATATGTTTTTGCTGATGTTGATGCTGAAACAACAGTTGTTCCATCTTTTTTCCAGGTGAAAGTCTTTTTGCCGTCGGTTGCAACTTTTGAGTCAAGAATAATACTTGTGACACCGCACATTGATTGATTTGCACCAAGAGTGGGCGTTGGATGTCCAAATTTATTGGTATCAATGGAGGCTAATTTCGAATTCACGTATCCTAACGCACCAACTAAACCTGCATTATAGTCAATACCACCTTCTTGTGTTTGATAATTAGTAATAGATTCCGATGTTGAAGCACTTCTATTTCCTCCAACCAAGTATCCGAATTGAGCATTATGAGTAGGAATTGTTAATCCTGATGTGGAATTTCCATCACTTAAATACACATTTCGATGGTGTGGTTGTTTTGATGAAGTGCATCCGGTACATCCTGATCGAGTGAAACCAACAACAAACGAATAGTTTGATGAGTTTTTCCCTAGCATATAGTCTAATTGATTGTAAATAAATACATCACCAGTCGTAATGTTGTTTAATTTATTATAGAGTGCTACAACGAATGTTGCGTTGGCGTTATAACGTAACGGTCCCCATGTGCCATCTCCTCCTGAATAGATTCCTCCCGATACTGTTCCAATATATCTTGTGGCTAACGTTGTTAGTAATGTTTTACTTGTAGCATCACCTAATTTTGCAAGATTGTAAGCAGCAACATCATCGTTGTTGTTGTAGTTGTAACAATAGTTATGATCTTTGATGCTTGAACTTAAACCAAGGGCTTCTGTTTTGTAACTTGCTGTTCCGGTAGCCCAATAAAGTTCGGCACAGGCACAGGCATAATCATCTTCCCAATGTGCGTTTGCAGGATAAAAACTTCCAGCAGCAACGGTTCCATGATTGTTTTTAGCATAGGTATATGCATATACTGCATGGGTAAGGCATGTTGCTGCATACGCAGGATCAAATTTCGCATAAACTCGAGACATTAAAGCCAGAGTTGCTGCTGCGAATGATGACATTGAGGCATCAACTGGACTTTTAACAAAGGTACGGGCTCCATCATTTTGTCCACCTTCAGATTTTGGCAAAATAGCCATCATTGGCGATGTAACCCAGTTCTTATGGTCTAAATCGCCATCACCAACTTGTGAGTAAAAAGTGGTTGCATTGGGGGTGCAATTGATAATAAAATCGCACTCGTATTTTAACTCATCTAAAATATCAGGAATTCCATTTGGACCACCTTTTCCTCCTTCATAGCTAAAATCGCCAGACGATTGGTATCCCGCATAAGTAGCTCCATTGTATAGATCGTCATAACCAGCTGTAAATTCTGCATAGCCTTTTAAAAGAGTGTATGCCGAATAAAATTGTGTTTGACCGAATTTTACATGGTCAGCACAATCATGCCATCCGCCAATTAAGCTGGTTGAACCATTTGCATCTTTCGTAAAGTCTTTCCCTTTTACAAATTGAGACTTGATAGCTCCTTTGCTTGATGTCATGTTGGTGAATTCTGCGTCGGTTGGTGTATGATCCATGGTGAGCCAGTTTGGCCCATTTCCATCTCGTTGACCGCCATACATTCTTGTTGTCATCCATAAAGCTTTTTTGTAGTCAGATGCGGTCAATCCTTGTGCCTGAACTTTATATGATTGGATTATACACAATGATACAACACAAAATAAAGATATTTGTAGTTTCTTTTTCATAAATCAGACTAATTTACTGATGAATAATACTTTAAAGATAAGTTATTAATAATGCTCTATATTGACAATTTTAGGACTGAAATCCCTATGTCAAAAACATTCAGAATTTATAGAGTACAAAAGTAAAAAAAAAGGTTGTCGAATTTTCGACAACCTTTTTTTTGAGCGTAATAAAAAGGTGATTTAGAACACCTATTTTACTAATTTTATTTGATCTGTTGGATATATTCCTTTTGCCAGCTTTTCTTTGATTTCTCTAAAGACTTTAACTGTTTGATCTACATCTTCAATTGTGTGAACTGCTGTTGGTATAATGCGTAGCATGATAACATCTTTTGGAACAACTGGATATATTACTAAGGAACAGAAAATGCCGTAGTTTTCACGTAAATCGAATGCTACATTGGCACCTTGTTCTGGCGATCCTTTAAGGAAAACTGGTGTAACCGGTGATTCGGTATTTCCTATATCCATTCCGTCTTCGCGTAAACCTTTTTGTAGATGACGAACTATTTTCCATAAATTATCGCGAAGTTCTGGTTTTGTTTTAATTAATTCAAGACGTTTCAAAGCTCCAACGACAAATGGCATTGGTAAAGATTTGGCGTAAATCTGAGAACGTAGATTGTACATTAAATAATCGATAACACCTTCATCTGCTGCAACAAATCCTCCAATTGCAGCCATTGCTTTTGCGAATGTTGCAAAGTAAATATCTATTTTGTCTTGAACGCCGAAGTGTGTTCCGGTTCCGCGACCTTCAGGTCCCATTGTTCCGAAGCCGTGAGCATCGTCAACAAGTAGGCGGAATTCAAATTTTTCTTTAAGTGCCGTAATTTTGTCCAATTTTCCTAGATCGCCAGCCATTCCAAAAACACCTTCGGTAATGACCAGGATTCCACCTTTTGTTTCGTCAGTGATTTTTTTTGCAAAGCCCAACATTTTTTCGCATTTCGTGATGTCGTTGTGTGGAAATACGAAGCTTTTTCCTCCTTTACCTTTGTGAAGAAATATCCCGTCCATGATACATGCATGTGATTCTGAATCGTAAACAATGACATCGTTTCTTGATGCAAGACAATCAATGATTGAGACCATTCCCGGATAACCGAAATTTAGTAGGTATGCTGCTGGTTTTTGAACGAAATCGGCCAATTGGCTTTCCAATTCTTCGTGAAGTTTGGTCTGTCCTGACATCATTCTTGCTCCCATTGGATAGCCTAGCCCCCATGCTTCAGATCCTTCGGCATCGGCTTTACGGACTTCAGGATGATTAGCCAAGCCCAGATAGTTGTTTAAACTCCATGCCAAAACTTCTTTCCCTCTAAATTTCATGCGTGGTGCAATTTCACCTTCAAGTTTTGGAAACATGAAATATCCATGTGCTTCCTTTTGCCATACACCTAGTGCACCTCTGTTCTTTTTAAATTTTTCAAATAAATCCACTGTATGAAAATTTTATATTAATGAAATAATCTATTCTTTGACTGGGCAAAGGTATTATTTTTTTGATTTATTGTGTTACTATTTTTATGGCTTCGATGTTTTTTGTATTACAGACGTCTTTGCCTTCGGGAGTATACAATAAATCAATTCTGGTCTTGTAATGTTCGACTATTTTATTGCGAACCATTTTGAGTGTGCTGTTTATCATTTTATTTTCTTCTGTAAATGGTTCTGAGATGATGATAAACGTTGTTGGCAGCCATCGTTCGGGAAATTGTCCATGATGATGACCTCCTGTTTTATATGCAGCAATTTCTTGTTCTATCTCTTTTATTGCCAATTCTTCTATTGAATATTTCCCATGATGTCTTTGTGCTTTCTTTTTATGTTGATTTATCCATGTCTTAAGTCTTTCTTTTCTTGGATAAATAACTGCTGTTGTGTAATTACACTGGTTGTTGTACAACATAATTTGATCGATAAATTTTGAAGTCTCTGTTATGGCCGATTCAATTCCTTCTGGACTATATTTTTCCCCATCATTTGAGATCAAAAGACTCTTAAATCGTCCCAAGACAAATAGAAAATTGTCGTTATCCAGATATCCCATATCTCCGGTATGAAGCCATCCATTTCTGATTGTTTCGTTTGTTGTTTCTGGATTGAGGTAATAACCTTTCATGACGTTATCGCCTTTTATAACAATCTCACCCTTTTCTCCGAAGGCTAATGTGTTTCCGTCTTCATCGCATATTTTGACTTCAAGATAATTAATGACTTTTCCCGACGATCCGATTTTATATGCTTCTGGTGTATTAGCCGAAATAACAGGAGATGCTTCCGTTAATCCGTATCCTTGATAAACTGGGATACCGATTGCAAAGAAAAATTTTTGAAGATCGGTATCTAAATAGGCTCCGCCTCCTACAAAATAATTAAGGCGTTCTCCAAAATTCTCTCTAACTTTTGCAAATATAATTTTGTCGATAACTTTGTGTGGATAATACGAAAGTTTGCGTAAGCCATTACCTTTGTTATATCCTAATCCGTTGTAATGTTCTCCGAATTTTATTCCCAACTTAAAAAGTATTTCGGCTATTTTCCCTTGTTTCTTAATCCCGGCTTCAATATTCTTTTTAAAATTTTTTGTTAATGCGGGGACACTGATTAATAATTGTGGCTGAGTTTCTTTTATGTTTATCGGAAGATTTCTTAATGCTTCGTTAGGCGATTTTCCGCCTTGTACCGAAGCTAATGAAGCGGCATACCTCATAATGGTGTACATCAGAGCTGTATGAGCAAATGAATGGTCGAGCGGAAGTATTAACAGTGAAACGGTTTCTTCGGTTAATTTAAAATATTCATAACATTGCAATGAATTTATCCAAAGGTTTTTATGTGTTAATACAACACCTTTTGGATCGGCCGAAGTTCCTGAAGTATAGGAAATAAGAGCTTCGTCATTTTCATGAACGTTTGCTATTTCGTCGGCTATGTATTGACTGTCTCTTTTTAAGGCTTCACGACCTTCGATAATTGCTGTGTCGATGAATAATTCATGTTCGTTATATGACGTTTTTGCGTCAAGTAAAATTACTTTTTCGAGCGATGTAACCAAATGTAGTGTTTCTGAAATTTTGGGATAGAGCATTTCCGAAATCACAATGATTCTTGTAGAAGAATGGTTCAGCCTGAAGATAATATCTGCTGATTCCAGTTTTGTTGATAAAGGCACGTTGATAGCACCCAAATTAAAAATGCCTAATTCACTTACAATCCAATCTTTGCGTGCTTGGGAAAGAATAGCTACCCGATCGCCCTTTTCTATTCCCATACTCTTTAAATATGCAGAAAAAGCTCTTGCACGATCTTGCATTGCAAGATAAGTTGTCGATTCGTATTTGTCTGTTTCTTTTTCCCAGAATGCAGTATTTAATGGATGTTCGGTAACTATTGTGTCGAATAAATTTACAATTGTCTTCATAAAACGTGTTAATTAATCTGCTTCGATTTTTAGGAATATAACTTTGCTTTTAAATATTTTCCGGTAAACGATTCTTTACATTTAATCAAATCCTCTGGGATTCCAGCGAATACAAGATTTCCACCCTGATCGCCACCTTCTGCACCAAGGTCTATTATCCAGTCGGCTGTTTTTATAACATCTAGATTGTGTTCAATGACAATAACTGAATGTCCTTTCTCGATAAGTTGATTGAACGCTAATAAAAGTTTTTTTATGTCGTGGAAATGCAAACCTGTGGTTGGTTCGTCAAAGATAAAAAGAGTTGGTTTTCCTGAATTTTCGCCTGATAAGAATGATGCAAGTTTGATTCGTTGTGTTTCGCCTCCCGAAAGTGTACTGGATGGTTGTCCCAATTTTACATAGCCTAAACCAACATTTTGTAATGGTTTGAGTTTTTCTGTTATTTTATTTTCAAGATTCCCTGACGAAGATCCGAAAAAGGCAATAGCTTCATCTACCGATAATTCCAGAATATCATAGATGCTTTTGCCTTGATAGGTGACTTCCAAAATCTCTTCTTTGAATCGGTGACCATTACAGCTTTCGCAAACAAGCTCAATATCCGACATAAATTGCATTTCAACTTTTATAGTGCCTTCGCCTTCGCATTCTTCGCACCGACCACCTTCGATATTGAACGAAAAATGACTTGGAGTGTATCCATTTATTTTTGATGCTTGTTGTTCTGAAAATAATCGACGAATTTCGTCATACGCTTTACAATAAGTAACAGGATTTGAACGTGTTGACTTTCCAATCGGATTTTGATCTATAAATTCAACATGTTCGATTTGCTTGATGTCTCCGGTTAATGAATCTAATTCACCCATTTTTTCTCCATATTCGCCTAATTCTTTCACTATTGCCGGATATAAAACACGTTTTATCAATGAAGATTTTCCTGACCCGCTGACACCGGTTATCACTGTAAATACGTTTAGTGGAAAGTGAACATCAATATTCTTGAGATTATTTTCTCTTGCTCCCAGAACCGTAATGGCATTATTCCATTTGCGGCGACTTGTTGGCACCTCTATTCTTTCTATTCCTGTCAGATATTTTGCCGTCCAGCTCTTGTCTTGTTTAATCAATTGATCGTGAGTGCCATGAAAAACAACTTCACCACCCCACACTCCAGCATCTGGACCAAAGTCAATGATTTCGTCGGCAGCACGCATTATTTCTTCATCGTGCTCAACAACAACAACCGTGTTTCCTAATTTTTGAAGTTTTTTCAAGACTCCGATTAATAAAATAGAGTCGCGAGAGTGAAGTCCGATGCTGGGCTCATCTAAGATATAGAGAGAACCAACCAGACTACTACCTAATGACGTTGCAAGATTTATTCTTTGTGATTCACCTCCTGAAAGGGTTGACGATAGACGGTTTAATGTTAAATAATGTAGGCCAACATTTAATAAAAAATCTATTCTTGAATTTATTTCGAGTAATAGTCTTTTACTAATTAATTTATCGTGTTCATTTAGTGATAAATTATCGAAAAATTTCTTTAGTTGATTTATTGGTAAATCGACTAATTCAGCAATAGCAACGGCTCCAACTTTTACATACGACGCTTGTGGCTTGAGTCTTTTCCCTCTACAAAGCGGGCATGTGGTTTTACCTCTAAATCGAGATAGAAGTACTCTGTATTGTATTTTATATAGATTTTCTTCCACCATTTTAAAAAAGGCATTAATGCCTTGGAAATATGTCGTACCATTCCATAACTGAGCTTTTTGTGTATCTGTTAATTGGTAATAAGGTCGGTGGATGGGAAAATCTATTTTCTCGGCGTTATAAATAACTTGATCTCGCCATTCGCTCAGTTTTTCGCCTTTCCAACAGGCAATGGCATCTTGGAAAATAGATAAATTCTTATTTGGGATGACTAAATCGGGGTCGATGCCCATAACCTTTCCAAAACCTTCGCATGTAGGGCAAGCTCCCAGCGGATTGTTAAAGCTAAACATGTGAACTGACGGTTGTTCGAATTTTATGCCATCGGCTTCAAATCGGTTTGAAAATGAGTGCAAATGACTTTTTCCGTCTTTGGGCGAAATAAGTATAAAACATTCACCATCACCTTCGAAAAAGGCTGTTTGGACGCTATCTGCAATTTGATTCTCAATTTCTGTGTTTTGTGAAACAACCAATCGGGCAATTAATAATTTTGTATTTTCTCGTTTCGGTAATTTCTTTGCTTTAATAACATCGTCAATATATTGTAATGTATCTGATTCATAAATTCTTGAGTAACCTTGTTTCATGTATATTTCAAGATCTGACACGAAATCTCTTTCGGTCGTCTTAATTGGAGCTAAAATCAAAATACGTTCGCCTTCAGGTAAATTTAAAACGAAATCAACAACATCTGAAACCGAATGGTAGCTGACTTCTTTGCCTGAAACCGGTGAAATTGTTTTCCCTATACGAGCATATAACAGTTTGATATAATCATAAATTTCAGTACTTGTACCAACGGTCGAACGAGGATTACGAGTATTTACTTTTTGTTCAATGGCTATTGCAGGAGGAATTCCTTTGATATAATCAACTTCGGGTTTGTGAATCTTTCCAAGGAATTGACGTGCATACGATGAAAGACTTTCTACATATCGGCGTTGTCCTTCGGCATAGAGAGTATCGAACGCAAAAGACGATTTCCCGGAACCAGACAAACCTGTAACGACAATGAATTTATTCCTGTCAATCGTAATATCTATATTTTTAAGATTGTGAACCTTTGCCCCTTTTACCTCAATTTGTTTTTGTACGTCTGCCATTAAATTAGCTTTCAAAAATATAATCTGCAAAAATATAAATATTCCTCGATAAGAAATTGTTTGTGATGTGTATTCGTTTCAGAATCTACGTATTTTTTCGTTTTTGTATTTTCCATTTCGATTTCCTTGTTGAAAAATAGTTAATGTAATGATTAATGATGTTTTTGGGTTATAAAAATCAGACCTTCTGTTAAATCGATTTTTGGAATAAAAAAGATTGTAATAAGCACATTTTAAATGATTTAATGTATGAATAAATCATGACTAAAATTATTTGTCGAATTACTTCAACTGTCACTTTAAAACTATATCTTTGCCGAGATTTTTGGATATGTGTTGAAAAATATAAAGATAAGAAATTTAAATAGTTAAGATAAATGGATAAGAATACGGTTATTGGGTTGGTTGCAATAATGGCAATTTTAATAGGTTTTGGAATTTACAACAAACCGAGCAAAGAAGAATTACAACGACAAGAACATCTAAGAGATTCACTATCAATCGTTGCACAGCAAAAAGCTACACGGCAAGCATTAACAGAATCACAATCAGGTCAGCAAAATGGAGTAATAACATCTCAAAATCTAAGCGATTCAGCCAAGAAAGCTATTGCTCAAAAAGAATATGGAGCATTTGCTTCGGCTGTAGAAGGTAAGGTTGCTTATACAACGTTAGAAAACAATAAAATTAAAATAACATTCAGCAACCTAGGTGGGCGTCCTTATTGTGTTGAATTAAAGGAATATAAAACATTCGATTCATTGCCTCTCCGATTATTTAATGGCGATTCTACCGTTTTTGGTTTTTCAATGTCAAGCATTGATAAAAACACTAATTCAATGTTTTTTAGTGCAGTAAACAAAGAAACTGCAGTTGTTGTTTCGAAAGATAAAGAATCGGTAGTCTATCGATTACAGGTTGATAGTAATAAATATATTGAATACGTTTATACTCTTTCACCAAATGACTACATGGTAAAATTAGATGTTCATTTTAAAAACATGCAGGATGTTTTAGGAAAAGAATATTTGACTTTTAGATGGGAAGCATTTTCACCTCAGCAAGAAAAAGGGCGTCAATGGGAAGACCAAAATACTTCTTTGCATTATCAATATTTAGTGGACGATGAGCATAATGATTTAAGTCCTGCAAGCGAAGAAAAAACAGAAAAATTAACCGGAAAAGTAAAATGGGTGGCATATAAACAACAATTCTTTTCTGCCGTTCTAATAGCTGATAGTTCATTTGATGGTGGTTCTGTTGTTTCAACAAAATTGCCGGCATCAATAAAACATCTTAAAAAGTTTGCGGCAACATTGGATATCAATAGTACACCTCAAAATTTTGGAATGAAATTTTATTTCGGACCTAATCAATATAAGATTTTAAAATCATATAAAATCGGTCTTGAAAAATTACTGCCATTAGGGTGGGGAATTTTTGGCTGGGTCAACAAATATGGAATAATACCTATTTTTAATTTTCTTAGTGAGTATATGAGTAATTATGGGTTAATAATTTTATTACTAACTATAATTATCAAAATTATTTTATCTCCGTTAACATTCAAGTCGCACCTTTCAACCGCAAGAATGAGAGTCCTGAAGCCTGAAGTTGAGGAAATAGGAAAGAAATATCCCAAAAAAGAAGATGCGTTAAAAAAGCAACAAGCAACTATGGATATGTACAAAAAAGCAGGTGTTAATCCAATGAGTGGATGCATTCCAATGTTAATCCAGTTGCCTATCTTGTTTGCGATGTTCAGGTTTTTCCCTGCATCAATAGAGTTGCGTCAAAAGGCGTTCCTGTGGGCAAATGATTTGTCGACATATGATTCTATTTACCATTTACCATTTACCATTCCAATGTATGGAGATCATATCAGCTTATTTACATTGCTAATGGCTGGTTCTATGATTCTTATTAATCTTACATCTTCAAATACAATGGTCTCGGCTCCAGGTCAACCAAATATGAAATGGATGATGTGGCTAATGCCAGTAATGATGTTGGTGTGGTTTAATAATTATTCGTCAGGATTGAGTTATTATTATTTCATTGCCAATATGATAACTGTTATTCAAACATGGATCATGCAGAGATCTGTTGATGACAAAAAAATTATGGCTAAAATTCATGAAAACAGAAAAAAAACGGTAAAAAAATCATCATTCCAGCAGAAACTAGAAGATATGGCTCGTCAACGTGGAATGAAATTGAAATAATATTAAAATTAATGCTTAATAGAAAAAGACACAAGGGTTTCGAAAGACTTTGTGTCTTTTTTTTATGTTATGCAACTTTTAAATGTAAATACAAGTCTGTATCTTAGTCCAAATCTATGGTTAAATGCTTTTTGTAAAGAGGAAAATCATATTTGAGAAGAAGTTAAATAAAAAGAGTCTTATAGTAAAAATATAATATGATACATCTAAATAACACAAAAAGAATAGGATCTTTGTTGGAAGTGCAAGATCTTAGGATAAATAATTGTTGCAAAAGACAAATTTCAAAGGTTATTGTCCTATTCATCCTTTCAATATTTCTATTTGGAGTAAAACAGGCATCATCGCAAATACTCCTATCGGGAACGTCATTCGATCCTTCGGTTGGTAATACCGGTCGATATTATATAGGAATTGGAGATGTTCTGCAATATGGGTTGTATCCAGGAACAATAACTATTGGTTCTGCTTCACCATTAGCTCCAAATGTAAATACCAATATTTTTAATGCAACACCATATTATGCCATTACGGATAATCCAATAAAACTTGATTCTACAAGATATACAACATTTTCGCCATTAGATTATTCATTAATATTTTCTCCATCGACAGTATCTCAAACAAATCTGCTCCAATATTCATTGCAGAGTTTACTTCCGGCATCAAACGTCGAAGTTCGTGTTTCTTATTGTAGTGCTTTGAGTGCTTCTTATACAACCTGTGGCTCTGGTGAAGTACTTTCGATACATGGCGTTGTAAATCCCGACCAGTATAATTTAAATAATGGAATGGAAGCGTCGCAAATTAAAGCAGGAACATGTGGTACTGTTGTTTGGACGCAAGCTACGGGAAACTCAAATCCAATAGCTGCCGATGGTAATTTAACATTTCGAATGTCAAATCAACAAACAGGTACCTGTAAAGCTCTTGCAATAAAAAGCATAGAGATTTGGGGAACTCCAAATGTCTCAATTTATGCTGAAGAAGGTACAGAAGTGTGTGCTGGAGAACAAATTACTTTGAAGTCGAAGATGGATTATAATGCATCATATAAATGGGAAGTTAATGATGGCTCAGGGTGGGCTACCGTTGGTACAAATAAAGCTCAATTGTATGAAACAACAGCACAAAAAACCTATCAATTTCGTTTAACAATTACACCATTGACATCAACAACATCAATAACATCTTCGGTTATATCTGTTAATGCAATAACCTGTTGTGTGGTAGATGGTGCACCAGCTTCACGTCAAACCGTATATGCTGATGATTTTGGTAATATAGATATGACCGATGCAACAGGTCTTAAGTATATCATAACTGATTATTCCGATATTTTAAATCCTGTTAAAGTTACCAAAACAACAACAACGGCTTTTCGATATCCACTTTCTCCGGCACCGACTTCGGCAACCTATTATGGTATTGATGATAAAAATGGTATTCCTGATAATGACTATTGTGTTGCAGGGGTACTTACCGGTTACAATCCTGTAACAGTCGGAGGTGTGACTTATCAAGGAGCTTTGCTTGGATGGGCGAATAGAACAACAGGACCTTCAGTTCCGCCAGATGTATCTTATGACCATTCAGGACAGTTATCAGGCTGTGCTCTGTTTCTAAATTGTCCTACGGGTACTTTGGGACAATCTATTTATTCCCGAACTATTAATAATTTATGTAGTGGTAAGCAATTGTTCTTTGAATGTTGGATAACTGTATTTACAAACAGTTCTGCTGGAACCTATAGCGGTGTTGATGTTTCGGTTAAATTAACAGATGGAGGGAATGCCTCTAATGTCGTTACAATGAACGGAACAGCTACACGCCAAGGTGATGCAGGCTCGGGGGCTGGTGTTTGGGTAAAAATCTCAGGACAAATTAATTTAACAGGCAATTCTGTTAAAATGGATATTATTAATAACTCTGCTGTTACTACGTTAGGAAACGATCTTGTCCTTGATGATATAAAAATTATGGCTTGTGCTCCGCCTACGTTAGATGTCTTTTTCGATTTAGCATCGCTTTCTACAACACAAGATGTTTGTACTGATTCAATGAAGTTATTGTCAAAATCGAGTTCTATGTTGAAGACTTATTTTGGAGGCAATCCATCTTATTTATTCCAATGGTCGAAAACACCAAAAGATAATACTTCTTGGTCTAATTTAGGAGCTGCATCGACAGTCGATAATTTTGCACTTACCAGTCCGAAAACAGCTACTCCATTTTCGGGGTTAGTAAATGGTGATAAGGTTTATTTTAGAGTTGTTGCTGGAACTGCTGCAATACTTGCTTCGCCACCAACTGGAGGTTTTAATCCGAATGATCCTTGTAAGAGTTATACTGTTGCCCCATATATTGTAGCAACATTAAATTGTCCGACTTGTAAAAATCCAGCTGTAGCATCAATTACAGCAAGTTCAACCGCATTATGTCCAGGCAAGACCGCAATATTGACATCATCAGCACAGGCAAATGCAACAGATTTTGGTTATACATGGTCTTATGGAGGAACTGCTCTTTTAACGGTTTCTCCAACAGCAAGCACAACATATACAGTAAGCTATACCAAACCCGGCGTTTATACATTACTAGTTTTTGATAAGACGTATCCAACGGTGACGAGTTGTTGGCAAACTGCG
>Ga0302288_1001593_pt1 | contig 14527 bp, 33 predicted proteins | sample III_Fen_N1_1_FD_194549 | JGI IMG/M metagenome (GOLD analysis project Ga0302288, IMG submission 194549) | Peat permafrost microbial communities from Stordalen Mire near Abisko, Sweden - III_Fen_N1_1 | ecosystem: Environmental > Terrestrial > Soil > Wetlands > Permafrost | place: Sweden: Abisko...
AGTATCCAACACCACATCTAAGGAAAAAGATCGTCAGTTTTTACTTCTGATCTTCATCGCCATCTTTTAATTCTTTGGTAAATATATCGATTATTGGTTGGAACCTTGCAGGTATGGAAATTCGTAACGCTGCTATTTCCTTTATGACAGCGTGTTTATATTTTTCAATCTCTCTCGAAATAGTTTGAATCTTATCCCTATAAACTTGTAATTCCTGTTGGAATTTCGCAGACATTTCTGCATTTGTTGTTGCAATAGATGTTTGATAACCTATATTGAGTTCAGATATCCTAGCGTTTTCTATCGTTACTAAATTTTTAACCTTAGCTTTAAAATAGTTAACACGGTGTTCATAATCACGGTGTTGTTTCTCAATTTCTGAATGTAATTTTAGTAAATCTTCAGGTTTGTGGTGAACTGTGATGAAAATAGGTGTTTTTTCATCATCCTTTATGTTCATCCATTCTATATCTGGAATCGAATTGATACCGTCACGAAGTTTAGAAAGAACGCCTTTCTGATGAATGAATTGTCCAAGATGGGAGGCGTATGCCTCTGCTTCCAAATATTCATTTATTTCCGAAATTGTCAATGCAGCCCATCCAAATTCTTCATCCACATTTGGTATCTCATCGGCCAACATATATCTGGGAGATTCAGGAGCATGGTTAGCTATTATATCATCTCCTAACATATGTATCTTCTTTAAAGTGTCACTGTCAACACTTAAATGCTTAAGTAATAGATTAATAGATGATATATTACTTGAAATACTCTTTGCAGATAACAATAAATCTTCCTTAGCTTTGATATTTTCAAGTAAAAATGCCTGGCAAGCATGGTATCTTGCCTTTTTAGTGATAAGATTTAATGTATCTTCTGGTAAAGGAACACCCTTCTGTGTAGTTTGGACAATCAATGCGCCTCCCTTTAAAGTATCGACACTTTTTGAAAAGTTATTGACTTTAGAAAAAATGTTTTCTATCTCCTTTGCATATTGGTTGCATAAGTTTGAAATAGATTGTGCCTGTGACATAGACAGACCGGTATTAGATAAATTATTTTGTCTCATATCTATATTATATCTTAAATGATTAAAAGTTTTAAATGTTTGAAAATTATTTGAAAATTTTAAGGTATTCTTTCATCGTTCCTCCTTTGCGGCCACCATGCCCATCAGGTCTCGATGACCACATAATATAATCGCGGTAAAGTTTATGTTTACGAGACAATTCTTCGAAATCTGATTCAACACATGGTAAAAAACCATGATCCATTAGAGATTTGTATGTATAGTGATGGTGAAATAAAAAACCATCATTACATTTCATAACATATTCTTCTCCATCCAATTCAAAAATTTCAAAATCTGACGGTCTATAGAGATATTTTGGCTTGATCATTTCTTTTTGGATTTATTAAACAATGAAAGACTCCATCTAAATTCCTTCAACCTTGAACTATATATTGCATGTATTAGATTCAAAAGATGGGTCTCAACAGCTTGAGGATATTTATAAACTCTTATTATTCTTACTGTATCATTATACAATAATTCATATAGACATTCAAAATACACCTTTGTTCTACTTAATGCAAATGTTTTATTCCTAAACACCATTATGTGTCTACAAACCTTATACGATATTTTATCATCATTTAATTCATCTAAAATCTCCGCAAGTTTCTTCGCAATCTTAAAATCACCTTCATGGCCATAAGGCCAAACCTTAATATTTCGTATAAAATCTAAATTTTTCATAATTTATTGTTCTAGTAAAACTATCCATTTGCCCATACGTAGAGATAATTTAACTTCTTCACCTACACAATTATCTTTATCTTTAAGAAGATTGATTAAATTTTCTTGATGATCTTTATTCGTATCATTATAAATGTTCATATTTGACATAAGAGATATGAAACTTTCTTTAGGAGTTAAACATGTGTAATTATCACCAACATAATCATACCATCGATCAACTCCATTATTAGAAATAACTGAATCCATTTGATTAGCTGATAAATTGGCTGCATCACCAAATACAATATATTTAGAGCGAGGTAAAGATTCCTTCCAGTGATTTAAACCTTTAGTATCTGTTTCCATTAACCAAGTACCAGCGCATCCATACTGCTTTATAATAAAATTTGAATAAATTTCTGGAACCTTTACAAATAACCCCGTAGATCCTAAAGTTGAAAATTTAACATACATATAGTTTAGTTTTTAAATTGAATATCTCTTATGTCTCATATCTGATAGAATGTTTGCACATAAACTGAAAGGAACATCATCCTGCAGATCTGATTTTTCAAATGCTTCATCAATATATTTTACAAGTTCCTCTGCTTCTGTCAAAATATCATCAGCACCAAATTCTCCCATCCTAATACCTATCAATTTTTTACATTCTTCTGGAGATCTTCTAACTACAATTCCTTTACCATCGGCAATATCTTTGGCCATATAAAGTAATCTTAAACAATGTAAGAGATTTTTCGAATCATAAGGTTTTCCAGAATCAATGATGGTTATCCTATTTTTATTGTGATTTTTCAACCAATCCTGATACTCTTTATATTTTTTTGCATGTGAAGAATACCCATCCTTATTAAAAACCAAATGTGTTATGAAAGGAGCTTCCTTTGAAAATGACGTCAAGTGAACATCATTGGCAGTTTCTTCATCAGACACAACACCACCATAAAGATTGTTATGAATATTTGGTTCAAAGAAGATATAGTGCATTGCAAACGTATCTCTTGCATGATCGATCTTTGACAACCCATAATTTTTATGATTATTAAAAAACATAGGTCTTCTCATTAACCATTCTTTAAAAGGAACAGTTTTATCCTTAATCATCAAATAACAAAAATCTAGGACAGTCTTACGTTTCATTTCACTTGCTTCCCAGTTTACCTTTTTATCAAGACCACGTGCCTTACGAATCTGGGTATATGCATAGCCGCTATAGCTTAAACGGCATTGTTTTGAGATAAACTTTTCCCTATTTTCAATAAGAACTTCCATAATTGGATCGTTGATAAGAATACAATCCGCTGGTGTGTAAAGAAGATCATGAATGTTAGGATTGTTGTTTCTTAAAAGTTCCAAAAATCTACCCAATTCATAATACAGAATATCATTCTTTTCATCGGAAATTTGCGGAACATAATGATCAGCAATAATATACTCCAAAGGTATCATAAAAATTCCCCTGATATCAGTGTCACTTGATGGGATGTTTGTACCATAAGCGCGTGATCCAGCGATCGCCTCAAAGATTATGAGATTATCACGCTTTAGAATATCTATTGTTAATTCTTCCATAATTATTTTATTCCTTCCGTATTTATTTTTTAGAAATAGGTTCCCAAAGGTAAAAACCACAAGAAACTAAAGGTACGACAAGTGTTTCAGAAAACACAACGCTTAATACTACATCAGGTATGCTCAATTCGTAATTGACACTATCATTTGCCGATTTCATATTGAAGATACCATATGGTTGAACCGATGTTTTCTTTCCATTGATATCGAATTCCTTTGATTTTGAACATGATGCAAGCATCATCAAACTTAATAATGCTATAAAAATTATTTTTTTCATAAAATAGGTTTTAAAAAATATTCAATTCTTGTTTTTCATCTACACATTCAATAAAATTCATGATGGGAGTTAAGTTCTCCTTTGATTCATAAACTAACATCTTGCTATAATAAAGTCCAAGACATAGATATCTCAACTCATTATGATTGGCAAGTTTTCCAAATCTCTTATCCAAAATTTCAATGCAATTTTTAGCGGTTTCGAGTTGTTCCGTAGTTACACAGCTATTGATGATTTTTACTACTTTGTTGTAAGCGGCGACAACGGTTTCATCAACTGGCCTAAAATCAATCAATTCATTGTAAGCGTTAAGAATTTTCTTTTTCATATCTAATTATTTTATAAGGCAAATATAATACATTTTTCTGAATTTAGTACTATAAAAGACCATTATTTAAATAAGTTTCCGCTACAATATCCATAAATTCTTCAATACTCATCAATTTAGACACACCCATTCCATATTCAAAATCCTTTTGAACTGATTTCCAAGAGTTTGCACGAAATTTAAGCGCAACAAGTTCTTTTGCTTCATCCAAAGATATTTGATTTTTCTGTTTAACATTCTCTTCAGGCCAAGGGATTGGTATAAAATCAATTTTTAGTTTTCCTAATTTCCATCTTTCTTTTTTAAACATATCATTATATTCTCCTGCTTCAGATATACTACTAAAAAATTTAGCGTATATTAATTCAGTATCATATGGATATCCGCCAGATTCTCTATCAATATTGATAAATTTACCTGTTTTTTCATTTTTTAAAACATAATATTCATTCATCTCTTAAATTATTTAAAGTTAAAGTAAAAACATATCTTTATAAAGATTGTGTAAAATATCTAATTCAGGTTCTTGATGAACAGTGGTGATTGGATTCTTTTTTGGTTTTATTATCTTTAAATTATCATGTAAAAAATCTCCAAACTCTCTAAGCATATTAACTTTAGCCATATTGTGGTATTTATGAGTAACATCAAAATTCTTGGCAAGTATATTCCATGCTGTTCCCTTTGTCATTCCTTTATTAACCGTACTCACCTTTGTCCAATCTTTTATATTTTTTTCGGCTTGAACAAACATTTCCAATAATTGTTCGTTTGTGATTGTCTGTGCTATTTTCTTTGCATCATTTCTATTCATAACTATCGTATATATGTTCCATCTTCCTTTAAAAACTCAATGATATCTTTTTCAATATCGTAACGTATTTCTGCACCAAATTTGGCTAATGATAAAGTTTCTTTTGATAATTTTTTCTTAGGATATCTAAATTCGAGATCTGTTCCCTTTGGACGAGGTATTCGGCAGATTAAAATAGTCTTTGGCGATCGCTTAATATATCCTTTATACATAGGAGACAGTCCTTCATCAATTCCCTTTAGGTATGCATCATATTCTGCCTTTGAATCAAACCCGTACTTCTCTTGATTATCATATATGATCTTTGATTCTTTATATTGAAATTCGGTAAGTACTTCCTTAACAGCATTATTTTCTATAACCAACCACCACATATCAAAAACTTGTTGTTGTTTTCCGTCAATTATAACATAATTATAATCAACAAAATTTACACCATGTCGTCTGTCGAAACCATTAGGTTTCGATGTTCGATTTACAAATTTTGAATTGTGCACCCGTTCAATTATCGGTCTTTTCATTACTTATTTTGAGTTAAATCTTTGAATTTATCAAGTACTTCATTCATTCTTTTAGGATAACTTGTTATATCAATATCACCATAATTCGCGCGATGATCTTTAACAAGGTCATCAAATATAATTCCTGAAGATTTAGCAATTTTATACAATGCTGCCCGTTGGTTGTTTGATTTTCCTTTCAATTTACGTATCTGTAAATCTTTAGATACGATGATAGCCTTAAGTTTTTGTACTTCTAAATTTTCCTGTTCCATGATATAAAATATTTAATAGGCAAATATAAACATTATTTCTGAAAAAATACTATTTAATATGGCAAATCATCATCTGATTCTGAATCATTGTCAAATTTAAAATTTCTGAAATCTATGTTATTAGTTGGACGATGCCATGAAGAATTTTGTTTAGTTTTAAGTGGGCTGCCGATTACATTCAATTTTAACGTTATCTCTTTTAAATCTTGTTTATGTTTTTCTACACCACGGTTAGAATATTGAATCTTTGCCTGTATGGCGCAATTAACATTTTGTATTTTAAAGGTTTCTCCGTGTATGTTTATTAAAGAATACTGTAAATTATCTTGATCAACTTTAAATACACAAACATGAACACCATTTATAATAACACCCGTTCGTTGAATAGAATGCCCATCATCATCACTTAACCTATCTGAAAATGAAAAGCATATTGTTTTTGTTGTCAAAAACCCATTACGTTCCAAAGATTCCCATTCACCAAAAAAAGTATCGATATCACCAACTGGTCTGTTCAAAAGACCTACAGCGTTAAGAGCTATCGATCCGCCGAAGATAACATTAGGGCATTGTTTGGCGATGATTTTCATTGTATTGAAAATATCAATAGGTAAAATTTCTTTATTTTCTAGATTTGTCATATTATTTTTTTATAAGTTTCCTAGCTTCCCATTTATATTCTCCAATTATCTCACCGTTAATAATTGTGGTGTTCTTTAAAATTGATAAAAAATCTAGTAAGTATATTTCAACTCCAAAATGAAGTGGATGTTCAAGAACAGCCCAATTTTGACTTGTTCCCCATCTCCATCCTAACACCTTCCAACCACTATTAAATACTTCTTCAAAAACATATACTTTAAGTGGTGTTGTACCTTTAGTGTAGTAATGGTGTCCCCACTCTTTAAACGCTACTGGAATTGTTCCATTTTGATTATACCGTGTCATAAACCCAATAGGCACATCATTCACAATATTATCAACATCTATCTTGAGAAGATATTCATTCTCCTTCAACATATATTCTTCTGTATAATCTTTCATAATGTAAATATTATTAAAAAAGTGATTTATTTATAGGCTCTTTTGATATTTTATTTTCATTCTGTAATTCTGGCATAAATCTATACTCTATTTGCCACGCTTCATCTAAAAATGGTTCAACCCTCATCTTAAAGTATAAAGGACTCCATCCCTCAAGAACACACCAATCCAGTATGCTTTTTCCAGATCCCTTAAGTTTATGAAAAGGTTTGGTACATTCCGTTATGACAGACTCTCCGTTGTTCCCAAACCACTCGATAGTGTCACCTATCATCACAGTTTTCCAGTAATCCAAATGGCCCTGAAATTCATACCGTGTACTTGCAGTTCTTTGTCCATCAATGATTGATTGGATGGTCGAATCACCAACAACACCGTCTCTCTTGAATTCTCCTTTAAATTCATGCCCCTTTGTTTTACTATCGTAAAACATTTGACCTCTAAAAGATTTTGACATACATAATTTGTCTAAGTTAAAATCGTGGATACTTGCATACCACATATTCCTTTTATAATCAGCATAGTTGACAGTTTTGTATTGTTCATAAAATTTAACACCTCCAACATTAAATTCATTATACTGAAGGTGATGTTTTATAAATGTCCCTTTATCTTGAGGTTTTAACATTTCAACATAAACCCCATGGTTACCAACCATCAATTTTGTGAATGTCGGCCACATTTGTCTGAATAAAATTTCCGTCTCTGAATTTATATGAATCGTATATCCATCAATATCAAGGTAAAATTTTTTAAGAATTGGATATCTAACTAAAAGTTCCTCTAAATAAATCTCACGAATTTCATGATTTATCTCTCTAATTTCTTGAGGGGTTTTGCCAACCATCTGAAGATGTCTAATAAAATCTGAATAATGACCAGATTTAACATAATCCCAAAAACTTTCAAAATAATATCTTTGATTTACCATGAATGATATAATGATGCATTATTTTCAATTGCAAGATCCCACTTTTTGATAACTTCTTCTGCAATTAAATCTAAAATAGATGTATCAAATTTTATTTTTTTATCTTCTACACGAGAAACATATCTACATTCATTTGTAAAATATGTCAAACATTCAACTATCAACCCATAATCTATTCCAAATGGTCTCGACCCATAATATGAATTATCCATATTGATATATCCTTCTCTATTTCGATGTTTTACAGATATTCTATTCCAATCTCCTATATCAAACTTTACATTTTTATATGTGTATGGAAAAATTGTTTTATCAAATAAAAGTACGTAATCTTGTTTTATGAGATTTAGATCATATGATGTAAGTCTATTAAAATCTAAACTTTTCATATATTCAAGTGTAGAAAGTGTCCTTTTATTGTTCAATTTCTTTTCATTATAGGAAATCACTTCATCATCTATGATTTCCTCTATATAGAATAAATTGACAGTAATTTTTCCTTTTTGTAAACCCCAAAATGAATTAAAGATTTTTGCACAATATCCAAAAATATTACAATCCTTTAAATATTTCTTTTTTGAATCAGATGTATAATCTGAATAGTATGGTAAATAATATTCACCTTTGTGAAAAATTTTATTATTTTTAACTTGAAATAATTCACATTTGCCAATATCTCCCATTCTTATTACAGCCGACCATTTTTGAAATTTTTCATAATAATCATCAACTTCTACTTCATTTCTCCAATCTATCTTAATGTCTGGGCTTTTCTCATAACAAACCCCTACCATTTTTTCACTTACAGTCTTATGTTTAAATTTCTTATCACCAAAAACTATATATAATGGTGTGATCTTAGTTATAATACCGTAAGGTTTAATTTCATCACCAACAGAAATATTATATGGCACACAGTCATTGAATATTATCATCCTATAAAAATTTATTACCGTTCATATACCAATAGATCAACGCAATAATTGAAACGTATCCCATTCTCCAAAACCAATAAGTAAACATCGCACGTTTTGGGGCAGATTTGATATGATAAATTGTAATATCAAATACAGTCAAAACAGAAAAAAATACAGCAATTGCAAAAGCTAATAATTCGTAATTCATAATGATTATTTTTAACTATAAAAATGTTTTTTTAAAACTTTTCTTTTTTCTTTTACAGAAAGAGAAGGATCATTCAACTGTTTTACATACTTAGATTTTACATAAAAATAAGAGTGTAGCAATCACCATCCATTGCTTCTCGAATTTACAGTTCTTTCACCAAAATCACATGTACCAAGATCATAATATTCTTTTAATAATTCCCAATCATTAAATTTATGATCTCTTAATTTTTTTCCACAAATACATACATGTTCAGCAAGTGTTCTATATGATGGCTGATTTTCCCATCCCTTATGAAAAAGTTCCTTGAAATATCTTTTAATTTCCATACTTTAATTTTTATCTGCCCAACGATATGCAGCTTGTCTAAGTATATTGATTTCAGACATGAGTAGATCCATCGAAAACGCTCCTTTATATGTGTCATGTACTAACATTGCATATTTCCTAACAACTCCATCTGATGATATGATGCCTGTTTCAGAATCTATTTGTATTTCTTTTACAGCTTTCAATATTTCTGCATCATCGATATTTTCAAATATTTCAATTATTGGATTTTTCATTTAAAATAGTTCTTTAGATTTATAATTTGGATAATATTTTTCATTTAGTAATTCACATAAAGCTCTTGCTTGAGAAATATCGGTTGCCGCAAATTTATCAGTAAGAGTTTTATCTTTACATAATTCTGCTAAATCTTCAAAAATCTTTGGATTTTCATCTATATATGTTTTCCAAAGTTCTTTATATTCCTCCCAAACATCATCTTTAGATAATGCTCTGAGTGGTGGGTTACCCTTTCCTAATTCCCAGTCATCTCCAAGTGCTCTATAGCCCTTTACATCAAGTTGATATGCAGTTTCAATGTTACGGCCATCCTTAAGATATGCGAAGAACGCACTAAACCGCTTATCACCATGTGATGACACCTCATAACCATTCGTAGAATATCTTGACCATTTATACATCCTTTTGATATTTTTTGTCTATTAATAATGTATTAACATTATCTTTCAAACAATCTAATAAGAAGTTATTAACATCATCTTCCAAAACATCTATTAAAGATACACCCCCATTATAAAACTGACACTCATAACTTATAGTACCACCATCATTTTGGGTTAAAAATGTATACGTATCCTCATATCCTATGTTCTCGTCATTAATGATTTTATAAATTTCCTGACCAATGACTATATATGTTTCTGATAATTCATCATGAAACTTTTCCTCAATATCTTCGTTATCTTCCAACTGAATATTGTTATTCATAAGAAGAATCTTCTTATTTGAAAGTAATGATAAATTATCTAAACTTACCTTCTTTAACGTACCTTTATGTCTTTCGTAATCACTCATGGAAAAAATTGTAAATTGTTTCTATTTCCCTGCCTGTTAAAGATTCGGGTGTTCTTCCTTTATAAAAATAAGGAACTTGGGAATTTTTGAAATCCACTGACTTTGAATTGTTCCACCAATCCATGACAACACTGCGATGTGATTGCATCAACGGAATATCCTTTGATTCATCTGGTCCAGTAGGAAAACTAACTTCATGAATTGTAATTATTTTTTGTTTGAATAATTCATTTTGAATATCTTTCATTATTTTTTTATTTGCAGGAAAATCTATTTGAGCGTATCCTGGTGATTGTAAAAGAAGATCCATTGTGCCAGAATAATCAACTTCATACCCTGTATCTCTTTTAATGTTATCTTTATATTTGTCCCAATACCATCCTTGATAAAACAATAACCTTATGAATGATAATACAAATGTTTTTGCTGTCCCTTTATTTGCAAACAGCATGAGTTTTTTTCCATTGTACATTAATTTTCCTCTATATTTCACAACATATCCAATATATGGTTGGTTATATAATTGATGAAATGCAGAATCTATAGATTTTAAAATTCCTGGTGAAAGTTCCATTGTTTATCTTGTTTTTAAAATTTTAATTATCTCTTCAATGACCATTGTTTTATGGATTTCATTACATTGACTCCATTTATTAAATTCTCCAAAATTATCCCAAAGAATGTTATTACATGCGTTTGAATATCCATAAAGAGTATTGTTCTTTGAGGAGAACCCGATTTTTTTTCCAAACCCATAAGCAACGGCTGTTTCACCTTCCTCCTCATCTACTTCACTTGTCTTTCCAATATACGATGATGCATGTGACACCATAGATGAAAGAAAGTTTGCATTCCCGTTATCTACATTTACAATAAAACCATTTGATCTCAATTCGTCAGTTAGTTTTTTGGAGAATTCACATCCTTTAAAATTGTTAAAATATCCTGGATCATTGATTTCATATTCAAAGTCTATAACATTCTTATTCATTATCTTAAATGAATATGAATTGTCAACTTTAGTTTTAGGATGATAGTAACTTTTATTGAAACTTACCCGAGTTCCTTTTGGAATGTTACCACAACTCAAAGTTTTACGAATGCATGCTTTCAATGAGATACTTTTCCATCTTGTCCAATGGATCATAGTATTTGAATAGTAATTATGTCTTCCATCAACAACCCTTTTATCTGTATAATAACACGCCAGACCTTCATATAATTTTATCTTTTCAACTTCTGTGTTATATACGAAATTATGGGAGGCACAGTATGCAAAATCTCCATCAATCTCAATAGAGTTAAACTTATTTGAAACATATTTATGTGGAGCGTGATGACCTAATTTATTAATAGTACTTCTCATTTTTTAATAAAATAAAGATTGTTTTGGTTAAAATAAATAATTGGGTTACTTGCAGGTAGATATTTAGATCTTATTTCATTGACTATATTTTCAGAATCCAACGAATCTCTAACAGCGATTGCAAAAGATTTATTTGATTCTCCGATGTGATTATACGTATGCATAACAGAATACATATATGCTTCTTGAGATTCAGATATGATCATACCGGTGAAAAATCCGTTAAGCTTGTATTTTTCAACAAACATATCTGCATTGCACCATATACAAACACAATATTTATCTCTTAAAAGATACACATAGTTTGAGTCAATCATCAAATGTTCATAACCTATTAAACCCAGTTCACAACCATGTCCTAACATTATGATGCGGTCATGTTCAATTATTTCCTTTCTTATTTGTTTCTTTGGAAGGTTTGATCTTAACACTGTCCAATCCTTTCCTTTGTAAATATCGGCAAGAAAATCTGTGGATGTATCCTTTGGGTGTATAACTAATGTTTTCATAGTTTTTTTAAAAAAATTGGGCCTATAACAACCCATAAAATAATAGCTGCAACATCAGAAAATGCAATGATTAATGAATATGCCGGATTAGAAAATAATATAATAAGTATCGATACAAACGAAATCAAAAAAATACCAATTACCAATATTTCATATTTGCCAAATTTAATTTTATCCAGTTTCATAGTTTGGATCTTTTTTTGTTTATGATAATATTACCAATTATTAACCACACAAAGATAGCAATTACATCATAATAGGCGAGATGTTGTCCATATTTTTTACAATCAAATATAATAACTCCAATAATAGCGGAAATACTTATGAGCATTATCCCTATTAGTAAAATGTTTAAATGTAGTTTTTTCATGATTCCTTATCCTCGTATTTAATTGTATATTTCTCTAATTCATAATCATGTTCCCATCTTATCAGTTTTACTGATTGTTCCCATTCCTTAGTATTATAATGGGAATTAATATAATCTACAGATGATAAAATAAGTATCTTTTCCATGATGTAAATATAACAATTAAATACGATATAAGAAACAAAAATCACATTTATTTAAAAACTATCAATCTAAATAATAGTTACCATCAAATCCTGGTCCAATGAAAAATTTATTGTTTTCCTTTGCTAATTCTATTGCGTATTCTTCTGCAACAAATTTATCATAAAATTCTTTTCTTGACGCTACACTATAATCTTCTAATTGATATTCTGAATCGGAAGTTATTTCAACTACTCTTATTTCAGATTGTTTACCTCCTGGGTAAATTATATGCCACATAATTTTTTTATTTAATTTCTTTAATTTTCCAATTTTTGAATGTATCCACCATGAAAAATACATATTTAAGTCTATCTTCTTGACCTATAGTATAAGTAGAATATCTAGTCAATATACCGCTATAAGAGGCTGTATGTTCTTTTATACATACAATTATTGTATCAATATCGGACATCAATAACTTTTTATGTAATTCTTTGGTAAGTATTTCCATGTTATTTTATAAATATCATTCATTTGGATGATCCATTGAGAATTCTATTTCTTTAATCCTATTTTTAAGTTCCTTTATTTCCTTTAATTGAAATTCTTTGGTATTCATATATTCTGACAATTTGTCCTCTATAACTGTCGATTCACGAATAACTTTTTCAATAACTGGGCCTATTACTTTAGCAGCATCATTAGTGATTGCGTTATTTGAAACATAAAAGTCAATAAGGTTTTTTGTATACTTTTCACATGTTTCACTTAATTCCTTGTGTACACCATCCGAAATAAATTTAGCGTATATAAGTGCTGACACACTTTTAGCCAAACTTTCCATCTCCAAATTTGATAATTTTGCTTCCATTTTTTTATATTAATTAATTTTATTCATATATGAATCCAATAATTTTCTCCAGAAAGATGTAGTTTCTTCATATATTTTTCTTGTAGTAATCTTTCCCTTGCTATTCATCACAAACATGTGACTTTTCTCTATAATATTATAGACCTGTGTTAACGTGGTATTTGTGATGGTTGATAATTCTTCGGCAAATTTCCAATATAACAAGTTTTTTTCATGTAATTCATTGAATGTCTTAATGTAAAGTTCTTCAATCCTAATATCTTCTTGAACACCAAGAAAGTTTAAATTTGTTACTCCCATATTACTCTTTATTTAAATATTTTAATAATTCAGAACCAATCTCAATATTTAATTTATATTTGTCATTTTCATCAGATGTCCACATATGTGGTTGATCCCCTATGACAGATAATAATGTTTGGAGAGATTCGTCATTGACAAATATCGCCAACCTTGATGCATCCTGCCATGTAGGATGATAGTGTATATTTGAATAACATTGTTTTCTTAATGTTAAAGCATGTTCAACGGCTTCTTTCATATATGTTTATAATTCTTTAATTAAGTTATCTCTAACACCTGTTAAAAAATCATATTATTCCTTTTGTTTTTCTGACCATAAAGAAGAATCTTCTCCAATACATTCCTTTAAAACATTCATTGATTCTTCATTTACATAAATGGCCAACATTGTTGCATCATTTAAATTACCGCCATGTTTTATCGTAAAGTAACATTTGGCCCTCATCATCATTACCTTAATCTTTATTTTATTTTCCATAATTAAAATATTCTTAAACTTTTTAACCAATTTAATTGTGAAACAAACACATCAAATAAACTATTTGTTTCACTTGTAATAAGCCACCACGACAAAGATATAATAATCCAAAGTACAAAAATAAAACTCAGCACCATAAGAAATGATGGTGCTTCCTCCTTTTCATATACATACCCACAATTTTTACATGTTTCAATTTTTTTTTCCGCCTTATTACATTTAGGACATTTTGGTGGTTCAGAATTTGATGGTAAGATCACTAACATATATTTTATTTTTAAAGTTGTATATCGAATTTTTCTTTCATTACATCCAATATCTCTGTTGATACTTCATGAACATTTACACCAAGATGTCTATTTTCAACTATGATAGAAAACACCTCATAATCATAGGTGTTAGCAAGTTTATAATATTCCTTTAAACTTTTCTTTTTAACAAATGTGTTGGCAACAAATATTACTTCCGCTGATGCAACCATATCATTTTCCACACAATTTTT
>Ga0302288_1001595_pt1 | contig 14520 bp, 15 predicted proteins | sample III_Fen_N1_1_FD_194549 | JGI IMG/M metagenome (GOLD analysis project Ga0302288, IMG submission 194549) | Peat permafrost microbial communities from Stordalen Mire near Abisko, Sweden - III_Fen_N1_1 | ecosystem: Environmental > Terrestrial > Soil > Wetlands > Permafrost | place: Sweden: Abisko...
GCTGATTTTGGTTCTGTAGCTCCAACCATTTTACGAACAAGTGCTACAGCTTCTACTCCTTCAAGTACAAATGCGATAACTGGACCTTCGTTCATCATTGAAAGAGTTACATCGAAAGCTTTTTGTCCACGACGTGAAATCATTTTGCCAATATTTTCATAGTGATGATAATAGTGGTCATAGCTTGGTTGAAGCATTTTTGTGCCAACAATTTTTAATCCAGTTTTCTCAAAACGAGATAGAATCTCACCTACAATACCACGTTGCACTGCATCAGGCTTAAAAACAATAAGAGAACGTTCTATAGTTGCCATAAATAAAATATTTAATAAATCTAATAAAGTCCTAGTATTATATACCTAAATTAATACAAAGACAAAGACCAAAATATATGGCCTTTATTTAGATATATTTAAATTTTATACTTTTCCATTATTTCTGCTTCTACATCTTCACGAGCGCGACCGTATTTTAAGTAAGATAACTGTTTAATTTTATCTACAATTTCAACATTGCCTTCAATAGGAGCAACTGTTTTAATATTAAAAGGTTTAACAGGTTGACCATTTACAAGCATACTTAAATAAGCGTTGTAATTATCGAGTTTCATTATATCTGAAGCCATGAATGTTGGTTTATATTTATTTTCAAGAAAATTTGCATCTTCAGAGCTAACTCGAAATACCGCCATAGATCCAACGTTTCCAAAAACTGCATTTTTAATACCTTCTTCTAGTTGAGAAATATATTGATGAGCAATAGTCAAAGACAATCTATATTTACGAGCTTCTGAAAGAATTGAAGAAATAGAATCAGTTGTAACATTCTGAAATTCATCTATATATAAATAAAAATCATTCATTTTCTTTCCATACATATCAACTCGGGAAAGTGCAGCCATTTGAATTTTACCAACGATAAGAAGACCGATAAGATTAGCATTTACTTCTCCAAGTCTACCCTTTGAAAGATTTACAAGAAGAATTTTTTTATTATCCATTATGTCGCGGAAATTGAAAACTGATTTCTCTTGAAGAACTACAGGGCGCATAATATCATTTGAAATAAAGTTGTCAAATTTTGAGGTAATATATGGAACAAAGTTAGCTATTGATTGATCTCCAGTTGTTTGCTCAGCGCTTTTCCAGAACTGACTAATTATCGGATTTTTACAATGACTTAATTTCATATCACGAAAGACCTTGTCTGAAAGAACTCTTCCAATCTCAAGTAAAGTTGCACCACTTTCAGGATGTTCCATTACTAAGAAGGCTGAGTTTTTAAAATACTGTTCAAACATTGGACCACCAGAAGTCTTCATGTCAAAAAGCTTATTAAAAATACCCATCAATTCATTCACAACAAAAGTTTTTTGTTCTGGGTAATTTGGATCATATTCAAGCATGTTAAGTCCCATCGGGCGAGCAGTATAAGCTGGGTCAAAATAAATCACATCATCAATACGTTCTTTGGGAATACGAGAAAGAATCGTCTGTATATCTGTGCCATGGGGATCGATATAGCAAACACCATCACCATTAGCAATATCTTGTGATATCATATTAAGTAAAATATTTGTTTTACCAGTCCCTGTTTGACCGACGACATACATATGACGAACTCTATCTTCTTTTGCCATATGAATTTCTGTATCAATTCCACGGTAACTATTTATACCAAGAACAATACCCTGATCCCCCATTTCCATTGGTGCAGGAGCAATACCAGCCTTCGCAAGCTTAAGCTGTGAAGAGATAACTCCATACGGAAAGTGGAAAACAGTTGCAAGTTCTTTTAAATTAAGTGGCATTTTATATTCATCTGAAAATGTTCGATAAGAAAAATCATGGATAAGATTTGATAATTGACTTCCTTTTGGATGATTGAAATTAAATCCATTACGGTCTGATTCTGTAAATTGATTAAATGATGATTCAATCTCAGAAAGTATTTGCTCGGAACGAGAACTTGTCTCAGCCGATGCAATAATACGAATATTTGTTGCCATTATTGTGCTCTTTAATTTTTCACCTATATATTCTACTGCTTTATCATTTACTTTCTTTTCTTCTTTCTTTTTTGAGCTTCCAAAAAACAACTCAGAGGCTAAGCTCTTAAACTCTTTAGTAACCTGACGAGTTACACTTGATGCCGTTCGAACAGACATACCACTTTTTACATCTGCTAAAATTATATGAAATTTTCTTATAATATCTTCATCTTCTGGACAAATAGTGAATTGAATAGAAGCGCCCTCTCCTGATTTTTTAAGTTTAGTTAAAACATTTAATATTATATTGAGTGGATCATGATCAATGGCATCATAAAGTTTTATCGGGTATACTTCGTGGTTTGTTAAAGTAGCATACGAAGCACTTATAAATCCATTTTCTGAAAAAACATTATAATCATCTGGAACTTCTGTTACTTTTGCATTCAAATGGACTCCTAATAATTGCTTCTCAAATAATTCGGCCTTGTGAACAGGAACAGCAACATAAAAAATAAAACTATCTGTTCCTTCTGCAAGAGCAATTTCTAAAGTAAAATGATTACGATTATGATTATCTCTACCTTCACCAACAGAATGCATACCAGCATAAAACTGCTCCATGGCAGAAAGTAATTCCTTAAGTCCTTTTTTGTTTGCATCATTATCGGTCGCATCAGGAAGCGCAATCTCGAATAACTTCATATTTAATGATTTAAAAAGTGGTGTTCCTTCTTTAAGCCCTGGAACTTTGTGTGTCGTATATAAATACTGAACAAGGAAACGATGAAAGTCATCATCCAAGTGCGGATTATTCATTTTAGCAACAACAGAAAGAGCGTTTGAAATTCCTTTATCAAGAAGAATTCCTAATAGTTCTTCCATCTTACTATCATGAGTTTCTGGTTGTAATCTTAAAACAAAATTCTCAACATCACTTTTTTTCATGACAGCATTTTTATGTAAAACATTTTCTGGTTCAAGTTTACGGTATTCAGATATTACATTATGAGCCAAATCTTCCTTATTTATTTCTATTCCTTGTCCACTTATTGCTTTTTCTCTTTCGGCAATATGAGCTCTTAAAAAAGCCAACTCTTCTTCTGGAGTTTTAAATTTTGGTGCATTATTTAGATTAAATCCTTCCATATGAAATTATTATACTACAATAAATACAAACGGAGAAGAAAATAGTCTTTGAAAAATGCCCTGCGCAGGCTGACGAGCCGAGCAGAGCAAATTTTCAGCAGAAAATTATGTGTGCATTTTGAGAAGAGCTATTTTCTTCGGAGTGCTATATCGTCAATATTTCTGCATCACCTTCCGTAATGAGAATTGAGTGCTCAAAGTGAGCAGAGCGAGAACCATCAGCTGTTTTTATTGTCCAATTATCATTTGCACTTACGATATATTGTTTGCCAATATTTAACATCGGTTCAATAGCAATAATCATTCCTGGTATAAGTTTTTGTCCCTTGCCAGCTTTTCCATAATTTGGGACATAAGGATCTTCATGTATTTTCACTCCAACTCCATGCCCAGCTAATTCTCTAACTATGCCATATTTTCTATTTACAAATGACTCTATGGCATGACCAATATCTCCGACAGTAGCCCCTCCACGAGCTGCCCAAATGCCTATTTCCAGGGCTTTCTTTGTATCATCGAGTAGTTTTTGATCATTCTTTGAAATCTTGCCTACAGGTACTGTAACGGCATGGTCTGTAAATAGACCTTTATATTTAATACCTAAATCTAATGAAACAATATCACCTTCTTTTAATATCTTTGTTTTAAGGGGTATTCCATGAACTATCTCGTTGTTTACTGATATACAAATTGAAGCAGGAAAGGGCTTAGGAGCACCTTCTGGCCTATAATTTAAAAAGGCAGGAGTAGCCCCTTCTTCTTTAATAAAATCAAAAGCAAATTTATCGAGATCATAAGTTGAAATACCAGGAGCTACCTTTTTGGCGACTTTTTTAAGAACTTTGGCTAATATCTTCCCCCCTTCTCTTATAATATCTATCTGTTCTTTAGTTTTTATTATTACTGACATATATACTTATACTAGTCCAAAAAATCAATATAATCAAATCGCCCCACCCAGATAGAGGCTAAGCCTCTATCTGGGTGGGTAATTACAAAAACTCGATTTTATAACATTCGTTACAGTAAATTAAAGGGGCTCTTTCTTTACTCCAGTGAGTTTTGAAATCAAGGCCACATTTATTACAAACCCTATTTTTCAAATGCATGTTATCTACCCATAGATTAAGTTTTTCTTTTATTCTGCAAAATGGACATTCGTGAGGAATAGGTAAATTCATCTTTCTTAAGAATCGAAGTTCCATTTCTATTAACTTATATCCTCTTCCACATTTATTACATCCAATTACCTCACTTAAAATACTATCACCAACATCTTTTATATCATCTGGAATATCATCAGAATTTTTAGTTATTTTATATTCATTTTTATTTTCTTCTAAATAATATCCACCCATCTCTTCTATCTCATCTTTCGTCTTTGGATTAAAGAGCTGTGCAAATGTCATATTGTATGGAAATGGAGAAAATTCAATTGGAAAAAATTCCCCGTATTTATATATATTACCTTTCTTATCTATGTATGGCATTTCATTCATATGCTTCATAATCTTTTCTCTTAATATTTTATATTCTTCTTTAGAATACACTTTATTCAAAATGGTATTCTCTCCTTTACGGACAGAAATACAACCGAAATTATTACTTCCTCCCATGACCCTTTTAGAATAATCAATATTCATAACATTTAAACCAACTGCAATAGAAAACTTAATATCAGAAGCATGTTCGAAAATATTTGACCCTTCATATATATTATTAATATCTTCTCCGTAGCCAGAAACATCGTAACAATTTTTTTGATTTTTTCTCCATAACATTTCGCAGAATTTACAATCCTCACTATCAACAACATCATAACATTCATGACAGTTCTTTGATTGAAATACATAACTACCTGAATAATCTAGAGACAAAGTATCCCAGGCTGGCTTGGGTGAAATTGTTTTCCAAAAATCTTGTGCTTCTTTCTCTGCTTTTTTATACGAATTATAAGACCCAAAATTATATTGAGATAACAATTCCTTATATTCTTCTTTAGAATATTGTATATTTTTAAAACAATATTTCTTATTTCTAAATCCCGAACACATAAAACAGTCTTGGCAGTTCTCACAATCACGAACGAAATAACAATCTATACAAAAACGATTATTACCTCTTGTACCGACAACTCTACTGCTCTTATATATGCACATGCAGTCGTAACATAGATCAGTGTCCATAACCATAGAAGATGAAAAACTTTCTCGACTTCTAGTTATCGAAGAACCATAAGCACAATCTTGACTATTATCACTATTAAAAGTTAAATAGCAATCTTTTATATATGTAGAGTAGTTATTATATGGAAAACCGGTAATAGTATTTGTATTCGCTATTAGACCAAGAAGTGGGACTCTATGTAGCAAATCATTAAATTGTTCGAAAAATGTTTTTGAAAAATCATAGGGGTTTCCATAATCTTTCCAGTCCCACTTATCGCTATACCAGCATTTTGTACAATAAACTACATAAGGTAATTCCTCTGAATAAACTGAAATAAACTTCTCCCCACAAAGATCGCAATTTCTATGAAAAAGATGCTCTAAATTATACCAAGCAAGCCTTCTCTGTCTTCTACACTCAGGACAGAAAGTTGGTGGAGGTACTTTTATTTTATTATAAAATGAAAAGTCGTCTGGATCGATAGTGAAGTCTTTTTTACAGTTCTGACAGCATTTAATTTGTGATTCCATATATATTATAAAGAAATAATTCCATTATATTTTGAACTAATTATTAATCCTTTGTATTTAGGTAATTCAATTTTATTATTCAATTTTATTTTTTCAGAATAGGAAAAGAAAATTTTTGTTTTAAAATTAATTTTCAGAAGTTCATTAGTAAATTCACATTTATCTATATCGCCTGAAAAAATTACATACTTGTGGTCTTTTAGTTTATTTAAAAGTTTTATGGTATATTCCTCTATATTTTTAAACAAAATAATTCTTTCATTTAAATCTTTTATTTTATCTAATTCTTTTATAAAATCATCTTCATTCCCGGTTGGAATTATTATAATATTATTATTTGTCCTACCATTAATTTGATTCTTAAATAATTCTTTTGCTGGATCAAATCCTGTAAAAAATACAATTTTTTCACCACTTTCAAATAATTTAGTCATCAAAGAAACACTAAAAAATGAAGCTCCACTTTTTACGAAAGCTTTACCATTTATAAGCATTGGGAAATCACTTTTATTAAAGAAAACTTCTTCATCTTTTATTAAAATTTTCATATTATAATTCTGTATTAAAAACCATCATTTAATTCAATTAAATTACTTCTTGTTGATAACATCTTTCACAATAAACGACCTCAGGTCTCTCTGGAGAATATGAGGTCTCGAATTCATTATCACAACCTTCTTTCATACATGTACGGTACCAAAGTTTCATAGGATTACGTTGTGTCAAACGTTCGTAATGACGGCAATTGGGACAAAGATTCGGGACAGGCAGTTTCATTTGTTTATAGAATTTTAACTCTTCAGGAATAATCTTGAACGCTTCTGTGCATTGTTGATTACAAGTTCCTTTATGAGAACATTCTATGATCTTAAAAGTAATGTCATCAGTTGTATCATTTATAGAGTTCGGAATATCTTCTGCTTTAATGTCTATTTTATAATTCCTTATTTCTTTCTCTTTCCATTTGTATCCCTTCTCTATAGCCTGTTCTTTTGTCAATGGAAAAAACTCTTGAGCAGTTGTATCGTTATACGGAAATGGACTTTCGTCTGTTGGAAAAAATTCTCCATATTTATAAATATTCCCCATTTTATCTTTATGGGAATTTTCATTCATATGTTCAATAATCTTATTTCTCAATTCAAAATATTCTTCTTTGCTATATTGTTTATTTAGAATACAATATTGGTGCTTCTTTAAGCCAACACAACCAAACAAATCATGGGAATTTTCACAAAATAAACAATATTCTAAATTATTGCAATTTGTTATAGCCCAGTGTGACATTCGAATATTTATAACCTGATTGCCCCCTTGCAACACCTCATACATTAAAGATGAACTTTCCCCAAAATTTACAAAATCGTAAGTATCAGTCATTTTACCGGTAACAAAACTGCAAAACTTTGAATCCTCAATATTAAATCCAACAAAACATCTTTTAGCATTTTTTGTATCATTTAAATAATCTCCGTATGAATCAACATTACGCCAGCCATGTATATATTTCTGAGGGGATTTTAGTAAAATAACTTTTGTCTGTATATTTATATTTCTAATTATATCATGAGACAATGGCATGTATTCTTTAATCTTATTATTATAATCTTCTTTAGAATACGAAATATTAAAAATATAATTACTTTTATTTCTAAGATTTACACAGCCAAAACAATTATTACATCCTGTACAATTTTTTGAGAACCAAACATCACTACAACTTTCACAATCTACAGAATAAAATAATCTATAGCACTTATTACAATTGATAGTTTCATAACATAATTCAATTTCTTTTCCCATCAAATTATCCATGCTGTCTCTACTATGATTAACAAAACTTCCATAAATTACATTTTCACAATAATCACTATATGTAACCATATAGCAATTTTTTAACCATGAAACCATATTGGTATAATCTGAATTAGTGGTCGTACTATATAATCCAAATAAATTCATAATAGGAACTTTATGAAATAGATCATTAAGTTGATCAAAAAATGTTATAGAAAAATTAAAATTTTCTTCGTAAGAAATACCATCCCAAGAATCACCTGCCCAGCAGGGAGAACAATAAACATGAATATCTGATTCTATAGAAAAAACAGAAATTACTTGTTTATTACATTTTTCACAAATTCTATGATAAAAAGCTCTTTCATTCCTACGAGCTAATCTTCTAATCAATCTACATTCAGGACAAAAAGTTGGTGGAGGTACTTTCATTTTATTATAAAATGAAAAGTCATCAGGCTCAATTATAAAGTCTTTTTTACAATTCTGACAATTCTTCGTTTGTGATTCCATTACTTAATTATACTAAAATATAGTCCTAAATCGAAATCCCCAGATAGAGGCTAAGCCGCTATCTGGGGATGGTGAGGTGATTATATTCTTAAATTTATATTTGAATCTAATTCTTTATCGTTGTTCCAGTGAATGGTTCTCCTTTTAAATAGTTTTCAATGCTTTCTAAATCTTGACCAGAAATAAATGCAACTTCCATTCCTTCTTTTTCGGCCATTCCTGAGGCGATAGGATCGAAAGGAGTATTTGACCCCGGTCTCCAAATTGAAGATATGAATGTACGATATTTATCCCAAGTTAGATTTTCAAATTTTAAAGCATTGGGATTTAATTTTGGATCAGAATCATAAACGTAATCAATATTTGAAAGATTAATAATTTTTTTAGATCCTAATTCCTTAGCAACAAGAACAGCATCAGTATCTGTAGAGCACCCAGGTTGCCATCCTGCACCAATAATAATATTATCATTCATACTTTTTACTTTTGATGGATCAGTCAAAATTTCACTCGATGAATCATTACCAAAAGATAAACGTAGGAGCTGTGCATTTAATTGTGTTGAATAGATCCCAATCCAATCAAGCTCATTTTCTTTAATCCCTATTACTTTACCTAATGCTTCTTGATAAGCACGGCAAGTTTTTCCACCACCAACTATAATTACAAACTTTTTATCTTTCTTAACCCACTTCAAAATAATATCCCGAAATGCAGAAATAAATTCTGGATTTGGAATGTTGGGAATAACGATTGCGCCACCTAAGGATATAATAATTGTTTCTTTTTCTTGCATTTTATAAAAAATATGGATTAAGTATATTAATAATTTCTTTTTGGATCTCTTCTATACTTCCTTCCCCATCAATGGGTATATAAATATAGCCAGGTTGATTTTTTAAATATTCTATTGCGGGAGTTACATCTTTATCATACCAATCAAGTCTCACTTCCGTATTTTCTTCTGTATCATCAGATCTTCCTCTACCTAACATTCTTTTCTTAGATGTTTCTCGAGAAACAATAAAATCTAAAATTATTACATCATTTCGATTAAAAAATTTTAAAGCTCCATCTACTATTTGAGCTTCCTCTTCTCTTCTTGGATAACCGTCGATAAACATATGGTCTTCAGATTTTAAATCATTTAAAAATGCATTTCCCCAAAGTGAAACAGTAAGAAACAATGGTTGAAGTAATCCATTCTCTGTAATAACTTTCGATAAATTACTAGCGTATGTATTCTTATTAAAAAAGTCTCTAAATCCATCACCTGTTGAAAATGAAAAATGATTCCTATCGTCTTCTTTATTTAAATATTCTCTTAAAAGTTTTAATTGGGTGCCCTTTCCGCATCCGGACCTACCAAAGAATATAAATGTTTGTGGTTTATTTATCATCTTTCTATTATATACTAAAATAATTAAACATAAAAAAAGACCCAATTATAGGTCTTTTTTAATACTCTCTCATCGACAGTTGTGCTTCAATTTTCTTAATCAAATCCAAAACAACTGAGACAACAATAAGTAAGGCGGTACCTCCGATAGCAAATGCTGTTATTCCAGTAATGGCTCTCATGATTAAAGGAAGGACTGCTATTACTCCAAGGAATACTGCTCCAATGGTGGTAATACGATTTAAAACTCTTTCTATGTATTCACGAGTAGCTGGTCCTGGACGTATTCCTGGAATAAATGCTCCATTTTTCTGTAAGTTCTCTGCAAGCTGATTTGGATCGAAAGTAACAGCTGTATAGAAATATGTAAATAGAAATACAAAGATAAAATAAAACAATGAATATATCCAAGTATTAGCCACGAACCAAAGCATCCCAGATGATATAGCGTGAAGTATAGGATTTGTCATTCCGGCTAATGCATTACCGATAAGCTGAGGAAAAAGTAAAATTGAAAGTGCAAAAATAATTGGGATAACTCCTGCTTGGTTAACTCGAAGTGGTAAGTATGTCTGAGTTCCACCTGCAATATGATCTCCTCTGACCTGTTTCGCATAAGTAACAGGAATTGGACGTTCTGCCTCAGTCATAACAACAACACCTGCTACAATTAATACTCCAACACTTAAGAATAATAAATATAGTGGTAAATTAGAAACATTAAAAGTAAAGAGGAATTGTGAAATTTCTTTAGGAATATTTGCAACTATACCAGCAAAAATTATAAGAGAGATACCATTTCCGATACCAAATTCTGAAATTAATTCACCTATCCACATAATTAACATTGAACCAGCAACAATTACTGAAAGGTTCGCAAACATATTAAACATTGTTATATCACCTAATATACCTTGTTTTTTTAGTAAAAATAGAAGAGCTAATCCTTGAACAATAGCTAGAGGCACTGTAATCATTCTACTGAATTGAGTAAATTTCTTACGTCCAACCTCTCCATCTTCTTGATACATAGCCTTCAAACGAGGTGACATGATAGTTAAAAGCTGCATTATAATAGAAGCTGTGATATAGGGACCAACTCCTAGCATCATAATAGAAAAAGTTGAAAGTCCTCCACCTGAGAACATATTTAAAACTCCTAAAAATTGGTTATTATTTATGAAAGTTTGAAGTTTTAATGCATCAATACCAGGAACTGGAATTGCAGAAAGTAATCTGAATAAAATAAGAGCACCAAGCACAAATAAGACACGAGAACGAAGTGTCTTATCAGTAAATATCATTCTTATTTTGTTCCAAATTGTTTCCATATTTATCCGCCTAATTTTTTATTATTTGATATTTTTACTCCGCTAATCAGTTTAGGAAAATTTTGGCGGATCTATTTAATAGTTCCAAGAGCCTTTTCAATTTTTTCTTTGGCAGTCTTAGAAAGAATACAATCAACGACTGAAATTTTCACTGTTATCTCACCATTTCCTAGAAGTTTAACAACTGGTAATTTACCGGCAACACGGCGTATAAGATTCATTTCAAATAATGTTGTTGGGCTTACAATTGAACCTGGAGTAAATACATTAAGGGCTCCTACATTTATTGGTGATGGTTTTGTATCAAAAGAAGCAAAACGATAACCACGAAGTTTTGGAATCTTCTTGATGATGTCACGCATTTGTGGACGGCGCTTATTACCAGCACGAGCTGTCTGACCCTTTCCTCCACGTCCAGAAGTCTTACCACGTGTACCTCCACGGCCGACAAGTCTTGCTTTTTTATTTGGGTGTTCTCTTTTTAATGTGTGTAGTTCCATATAATTATATTATTTAACTTCTACTGACGATTCTTTACTTTCAATTTTTGCTTCTACTTCTGATTCAGCTATAAATGCGGAAATCTTTGGTAATGATGAAACAGCTTTTAATTGGTAAAGAGTCTTATAGGCTACTCTTGCATTGTTTAATTTATTCTTACTTCCTGAGTGAAGTTTTGCTGTAATATTCTTAAGACCAGCTAAGATTAACATATCACGAACAGTACTTCCTGCCACTAATCCTTTTCCACGATTTGGCATCATTTCTAGTTTTGAACTTGAGAATTTTGCAGAAACTTCATGTGTTATAGACATATCTTTTGTAGTCTTAATCTTAAACATGTTCTTCTTTGCCTGACGAAGAGCTTTAGCGATTGCCATAGCTGTATCTCCACCTTTTCCTGTTCCAAGACCGATAGAACCTTTCTTATCTCCAATAGCAAGTGCAACAGCGAAAGTCATACGACGTCCACCAGCAACAACACGAGTAACACGACGAATAGAAACCATTTTCTGATCAAATTCTGGTTTTGGTCTTTCAAAAAATGTTCTTGGTTTACGGTCGCCCCCTTCGCGTTTAGGTCCACGGTTATTACTATTAGCTCCATAACTTCTGTTGTTATTGAAAGGTGTACTGTTTGTTGTATTCTGTTTTGGTTTTGGTGTATCCATATATTTTAATTAAAACTTTAGACCGCCAGCACGTGCAGCATCTGCAAGAGCTTTAACACGTCCTGTATATTTAAATCCATTACGATCAAAGACACAAGATTTTATTCCCTTTGCGATTGATGCCTTTGCTATATTTGTACCAATTAGAACAGAACGTTCTGTCTTTGTACCTTTCTTTATATCCATATCAGAAGCTTGTGCAACAGTAATACTCTTAGAGTCATCAATCATTTGAGCATAGATAAAAGTGTTAGAACGAAAAACAGAAAGACGTGGACACTCGGAAGTACCAAAAACTTTCGTTCGAATCTTTTTCTTTAATCTTAATCTTTTTTCTAATTTCTTGTTCATATATTTTTTATATTATCTAGTCACTAGAACCTAGCTACTAGAAACTAATTTATGCAGCCTTCTTTCCTTGCTTACGACGAATAACTTCATCATTATAACGGAAACCTTTACCTTTATAAGGTTCTGGTTTTTTCATTGAACGGACAGAGGCAGTGAATGATCCTACAAGTTCTTTATCTATACCTGTGATAGTAACAACATTCTTCTCGGCAGTAACAGTCAAACCTTCAGGTATTATTACCTTAACAGGGTGAGAAAAACCAAGAGCAAGATTAAGACTTTTTCCAACAACTTCTGATTTAAATCCAACTCCTTCTAAGATAAGCTTTTTTGAATAACCTTCATTTACACCGATAACCATATTCTTTACATGGGAAGCGTATGTACCCCAAAGTGCATTAACGGAACGGTCACCTACTTTGTTGGGAGTAAAAGTAATTTCTTTGCCTTCAATGTGAATTGAAACAGGTCCAGGAAAAATTCTAACTAAAGAGCCTTTTGGTCCTTTAACGGAAAGAGTCACACCAGAAAGGCTGACTTCTGTAGCTGCGGGAACTATAACTGTTTGTTTTCCTATACGTGACATATATTTATTTGATTACCACATTCTAAACAATACTTCTCCTCCGACCATTTCTTTACGTGCTTGCTTGTCTGTTAAAATTCCTTTTGGTGTTGAATAAACAGTGATAACATTACCACCTTTTGTATATCTGATTTCTTTTACACCTTTGTATACTCGGCATGATGATTTTGAAACACGTTCTGCTCCTGTTACTTTTGGAGTGCCATCTACATAGACGATACCTAATTCAAGAACAGGAAAACCTTTTTGCATCTTTTTTGTAACAGAAGATAAATAACCTTCTTTTTGTAGGCATTCTGCGATTGCTAGTTTGATTTTAGAAAATGATACAGTAACTATCTCGTGCTCTGCACGTCCAGCATTCTTTATCATATTTACCATGTTTGCTATTTGATCCATATATTTGATTTAATTTAACGAGCTTTATAAAAAGCTAAAGACTACCAACTTGATTTACGAACTCCAGGAAGCATACCTTCATTGGCTAGCTCACGGAAGCAAATACGACATAGACCGAAGTCTCTCATATATGCATGTCCACGTGAACAGCGAAAACAACGATTTGTTTCTCGTGTACTAAATTTTGACTTTTTTAAATGTCTTACTGTTACTGATGTTTTTGCCATAAATAATTAACTTAAGAGTTAAACTCCCACATGGATTTCGATATCTCGTTTATTTTCTTAAACGTTTCGGTAAACCGAACCACTTAAGGAGACAAACGGATCTAAAACTCATGTCTGCTTATACTAGCAAATGAATGAATGGTTGTCAAATGATAAAAACAATAAAACAAAAAGCCCATCAACGACAGGCTTTCTGTCGCTAATGAGCTTACTTAATTGGGTAAAGCACTTCACCAAGATTGAATGAATTTGAATACAAAAAACGAATAATAAATATGATCATCCAAATAATAAGACCAATAATCCATAGTAATAAATTAATCCAACCTAGAAACAGACTAATACCATAACCGTAGACAAGAGATTCTCTTATTGATTTTTTCTCATCACCAGGACAACAAAGATAGTGTTCTTCCCCGTTAAGAGCCGCTTGATTTAATCGATTTTTATCAATATTATCATTGTCTTCGCCACTAAATGATACTGGTATTATAGGCATTATTGCGTTCGTTATTTTCTTATTAACATTTTTTGAATCTGTTAAAACTGAATCAACAAACCAAAATAATGATTGCCCCGGCCAAATCAAACAAATTGGCAGATAAATACGCCTTGGAGTCAAATTAAAATCCGGATAATCTATTGCCACGCGTTTTCCAATTAAAACTTTTCTCCAATATGAGGTTCTGACAGATACAAAAAGATACCCAACTGGTACCCAAAGAATAATAAATCCAAAAATCAACATTGCTATTGTTTCCATTTTTTCAAGTATTAGTTCCTAGATTTACCTTTGAATCCGAACACTGTAATATGAAAAATTATGAGAGAATTCAATCATTTTAATTTAGGCGAACGACGAAGAATTGAAAGATACAAGAAACAAGGAAAAACCTTACGATGGATA
>Ga0302288_1001597_pt1 | contig 14491 bp, 12 predicted proteins | sample III_Fen_N1_1_FD_194549 | JGI IMG/M metagenome (GOLD analysis project Ga0302288, IMG submission 194549) | Peat permafrost microbial communities from Stordalen Mire near Abisko, Sweden - III_Fen_N1_1 | ecosystem: Environmental > Terrestrial > Soil > Wetlands > Permafrost | place: Sweden: Abisko...
AATCCAGAATCTTGGCATCGGTCAGATTACTCTGCAGAATTTCAATAGGAGTTTTTCCCTGGTTCAGGAAATCTTCTGTGTTACGGGAAATTCCCTCAAATTTTAAAATGGCATCTAAGCAGATAGCAATACTGTTTTTCTCTGCCGTAATTGAGGTTTCCGTAAATGCCATAATCTGATTCTTGGTATTGCGGTTTCCCCGCATAAATACATATTGACCAAGATCATTTACAACAACACCCACTGCATCATATGCTTTATTTACAGCAGTGGCCGGGTTTGTATAAATACCAGTTACTTCTCCTTTTTCATATACATAAAAACGGTTTGTTATCTGGGTTGTAGGCTCAAGTTTCAACTCCCTGCCGCCTTCAAAAAGGACTTCTTTAGGTGTAAGGACTTTCAACGTTTTATTGTCAATATTTGACTTTGCCGCAATCTGAACTACTTTTTCAAAGTTCTGAGTGGTGGCAGTTTCTACAGTATTTTCGCTTACCACTGTGTCTTCAATATTAACTATCTGATCATCGCCGGTAGCCGTATAGCCCAATCCAGAAGCGGCTTTTACCACACGACTTAACTGCATCTGATTATCCTTTAGCGTACACCCAACAATGTAAACTCCATCTTCATGATATTCCTTAAGAATTTCATTTTCTTCGTTCTGGATTTTAATCTGGTACATTGGAAAAACAGTCATTCCAGTACTATCTACATAGATATCTGATGTTCTGGTGATGCCATATATCAAATCTTCTCCCATGAAACCAAGAGGGGCAAGTACGCAACCTGTATCGGCATTTATGGTAGAAATGCTCTGGGTATTCAGATTCATAAGCACCAGGGAACTGCTGGAATAAACATCCGTACCCGTCTGCCAGGCAATCATCAGATTGGATTTAGAAACTTTAAAACTACCATCCACCAGATTGGTAGCTACCTCTGTATAACTTTTATCTGTAAGATTGATTCCATAAAGGGTTTCATCCAGAAGAACATATAATATTCTGGTTTTATTTACATATCTTAGTTGCTGAATTTCATTTTTTAAAATGGCATAGGACTTATCATAAGGAATGTATATTTCCTCTTCCACGGTATTCTTGGAACTGTCATAATAGCAGACCTGAACTCCTACTTCTCCTTCATGGCGCCCTCGGTTCATATAACCATATACCATAAAAGTGATGTTACCGGTTTCATCCACAGACAGGATATCTATCTGATGCTGTTGGTATATATCTCGCAAATCAATATTGTTATTGTTATAAAATCCAAACACATCAATAAAAGCATTATTCGTAATATTATAACTGTAAAGATTTCCCTCATTTACAAAAGCAAATACATTCCCACTATCATTTTCCACCAAATTAAGGTCCGAATTGTTGATACCCAGAACAATTTTATTGTTTGTGAAGGAATCGCTTTCCTCATCAAACATCTGAGTCATGGTGCGTTCATACTCTAAGAGATAAGTTCGTGATGAGCTGTACCGGATACGAAAATATTCTTCCACATTGTAATAATTGGTTTTCCCGTTTTCAGGTACGCTAACCACATAGGAAATAATAAAAGAACCTGTATCCTTTGCAATTTCTTTTATATCTACCACAGGATCTGTAACCTGTTTCACCGAAAGACCGCCCCATGTTATCTGATCAAAACTACTGTGAATATTTACCTTGTTGTAGGTAGTGTTATCACCTTCTGAATTGGGTTCCAGATATTTTGTAATAGCAGCTGCCGCATCTTTATTAAAAGTTTTTGCACTAAAATCCGTTACAAAGTTGAGTTTTTCCTGAACATTAAAAGTATCCGTCATAATCATACGGGTGTAATAACGTACATTTTGTCCACTTTCTGTTTCAATCAGAAATACCAGAATATACTCTGTATCTGGGTCAATCAGATCTTTTACCGTAAAAGATGCTTTGATACTATCTGTTGATTCCTGATAATCCGTAATCTCTGTACTTTCTACCAGTCTTTTTCCATCTACGCTTCTAACCTCAAAAGAAATCTTATTAATAGAAGTTCCCATCTTTGCAACCTGAACGGAAAGGGTTCTGTCTTTTCCCATAGGCGTTATAGTATCACGAAAATAAGCTGTATCCATCTGGGTTGTATACCCGTGAAGACAGTTGCTCAAAGTCCCATTCATGTTTACATACATCATTGGAAGACTAGCCTCGCTCATTTCCGCGGTCATGTCAGTATTTCCTTTATTCATTACAGAGCTTATTATAAAAAGTGCTGCAATAAAGACCGATGTAAAAGTTATAGCTTTTAGAATTGCATTTTTCATATAAAAATTAATCCTTCGATTCTAATAGTTTCTGCAGTGTTGTGTTTACGGAGAAAAAAGATGCAGTATCGGCTATTCCGGTATCGGCAGTTTTTTTGTTAGTTTCTCTTTTAACAGCTCTTATCAGTATATTTTTCGGGGTATGTTCCATATCTATAAATTCCAGAATCTGTGTGTCGTATCCACTTTCTTCCAGCAGATTAGCCCTTATGGCATCTGTTAAAAGTGCTGACAAGCGTTCTTTGATTAGTCCATATTTTAAAACAGGTTGAAGTTCGTGGGATTTTATCTGCCGGTTTACTTCATGCTGGCAACAGGGTACTGAAAAGACTACTTTGGCATTCCAGTTGATTGCTTTATATATGGCATAATCCGTGGCTGTGTCACAGGCATGGAGTGTAACTACCATATCAACTGCTTCTTCTCCTTGAAAAGCTGCAATATCGCCTTTTAAAAAATGCAGATGATCAAATCCGCATTTTTCTGCCAGATCATTGCAGGTTCTGATAACATCATCTTTTAAATCCAGTCCCGTTATTTCAATTTGATACCCGTTTATTTCTTTTAAATAATAATACATGGCAAATGTAAGATAAGATTTGCCACAGCCAAAATCTATGATTTTTAAAATTCTGTCCTTAGGTAAAGAAGGTAAAATATCTTCTATGAATTCCAGATATCGGTTAATCTGTTTCCACTTGTCGTATTTTGCATTGATTACTTTTCCTTCTTTTGTAAGCACTCCAAGTTCCACCAGAAAGCTGATGGGCGTTCCCTCTTCCAACACATATTTCTTTTTTCTGTTATGTGAAAAACTGGCAAGTTGCTTTGTTTCATTATCCTGTTCCTGGATAATGAGTTTTTTCTTTATGGTACATTTGCCATTTTTGCTGATTAAAACTGTAATTTTTGCCTTGGAAGATTCCAGCTCCAGTTGTTTGAAAATTTCTCCCATATAAAAAAGTATTTTTTCAACCAGATCGGTATCACACAGATTTTCATGAAAAACCTTTGTACCTTCAAACCGGCTTATCTGAAAAAGTAGTTCATCTTTTACCAGAACCGGACGAATCTTTATTTTCTGGAGAAGCGCAGTATCTTTGGAGTTGCTTAAAATAATCTGATACAGATTTTCATTAATAAATTCCTTTAGTATCTGTTGCAATTCTTCCATTGATTCACCTTCTTTTCCCTGAAACATAACTTCAAAGCCATGCCTCTATTCTAATTCCTTTAACCAAAAACCACAACTAAAATTTCTGTTTATCAGGCACAGACCCCCTTAACAACCGATTGTCCCTTGACTTTTTCCTTCTTCAAGCGTACTATTTTTCCATATCCAAATGCTTTTGAAAGGTAAAATTTCATGAATTCACTTACAATACGTACCGCTAATACCGCCGATGCTAATGAGATTCGTTCCATTTATACTCCATATGTAAAGAACACGGCAATCACTTTTGAATATACCGTTCCAACGGTAAAGGAATTTCAAAAACGAATCGAAAATACTCTGGCAAGATATCCTTACTTCGTTGCTTTACTGGATGGTGAGATTGTTGGATATGCTTATGCTTCCACCTTTAAACCTCGGGATGCTTATGACTGGTCTTGCGAAGCTTCTATTTACGTTCATCAGGATTGTCATGGTCTTGGAATAGGTAAGGCCTTATACAAAAATCTGGAAGATACGCTAAAGAGACAGAATATTAGAAATATATGTGCCTGTATCGCCTATCCAAATCCGGAAAGTATCGCTTTTCATAATTATTTCGGCTATACACAGATTGCACATTTTACAAAATCAGGTTATAAATTCCAAGCCTGGCATGACATGATCTGGATGGAAAAATTTATAAATGAACATACGGAAAATCCGGAACCCTTTATCCCTTACCCCCAGCTTTATGAAAGTGAGGCATTATGTTAAAGAATCCAGTCCTATATCGTAAACGCATCATTCCTGAGGAATGTGTTTTATTGAAGGATGATATTATTCTGCATTGTAATGATGACATTATTGTCACAAAATGGAATGCTCTGAAACCAAAAAAAGACCTCCACCATGGTTATTCCTGTTATTTTTTAAAAGAAGGATACAAGGTGAGTAAGTTCTTTCATGAAGATGACACTCTGATGTGCTACTACTGTGATATTATCAAGTATGAATATGATGATTCTGACAATAAACTGGTGGTTACAGATCTTCTGGCTGACGTAATTATTTACCCTGATGGTTTAGTAAAAGTTGTAGATATCAACGAATTTATCCCCGCATTGGAAAGTGGCGGTTTGTCTCTGGAAGATTTAAAGATAGCGTTGATTAATCTGGACAATCTCCTTCGTATTATTTATGCAGGAGACCTAAAAGAATTATTAAAATATATAAATGAATTTTCTTGATATACATTTTCAAAACCTCTGTAGGAACCGGTTGGATTCCCACAGAGGTTTTTTATAAGTTTTTATAATTCATTTGTAAGTTTTTATAAGTTTCATGTGCATGCCTTTTATATTTCCAGTGTTTTAATAGAAAATATGACCACCAATGCTGATACCGGTAAGTCCTGGTATGGGAGTTCGAAAATACACGCAGTTGCCTACATTGGTCACTCCTGACATGGCTTCCGAAGCCGCCTGATAACAACTTGCTGTTGCTTTATTCTGTGCCAGTGCCAGGGCCAGGCGCCCGCTGGCTACAGGTGCAAACTGCTTTCTTGCATAGATAACACCTACCACCGTATCAGGAAATACACTACTAAGAACCCTGTTTATAACAACTGCTCCTACTGCCACCTGGCCGGCATATGACTCACCTCCTGCTTCACAGTAAATCAGATTGGCTAAGAGGTAATAATCACCCTCAGCAAACGTAACTTCTGAAATATCTCTTTTAGAGGATGTAGCCGCCAGTTGGGAAAGTCTTTTCTCTTCCTCTATCTGTTTCTGAAGGGCTTGTATGTTAGCATCTTCTTGAGCTGCCTTGCTTTCAAGGGCATCGGCAGTAGCTTCCACACCATCAATCTGATCCGCATACTTGGAAATGTTAGAGGCCACTTCTGTAATAAGGTCGTTTACTTTTGCCTGTTCCTGTTCTGCCTGGACTTTCAGCGAATCCAGATCAGCCTTTTCCGTTACCAGTTGTGCTTCCTGATCTTCTATGTTTTTACGGTTTGCTTCATATTGATCCAACATGTCTCTGTCATATTTTGAAATCTGGTTAATATAATCATACAGGTTCAGAAAATCTGCAAAAGATTCCGAAGCTAAAAACATTTCTACATAGGTAGTATCACTTTTTTCATACATGAACTGAATTCTTTTTTTCATGCATTCATATTGCCATTCTTCTGTGGCTTTTGCTTCATCTAAGGCCGCTTGGGTGGCAGTAATCTCTGCTTCCTTGTTGGTGATAGAGATTGCCAGTTCATCCAGTTTATCGCTGATTTCCTGAAGCTGCTCATTTAAAGCATTCATTTTCTCCTGAAGAGTCGCTTTACTGTCTTTGAGATTATCCAAGGCTTCCTGGGTCTGGTCCAGCTGCTGTTGAGTCTGCTGATGCTGTTGCTGGGCCTGCTCAAGTTTTTGCTGGGTAGTTGTGGCATAAACAACTACCGGAAAAATATTCATAAAAAGAACAACTGCCATAAAAGCAGCCAGTCTTCTGGAACTTATCAGCTTTTCTCCCAGTTTTTCTCTTAGCTTAATATTTTTCATGCAGCTTTGTCCCTATACTTCCAGTTCAATTTTACGTCCCGTTTTTTCATATAGATGATATTTAACACCAGCTGCATCCAGCATTTTTTTAGAAGCAAGAACTGACGGTGTCCCATCATATTTATCATCCGCATACACAATCGCCCGAATTCCTGACTGAATAATTGCTTTAGCACATTCATTACAGGGAAAAAGCGATACATATAATTTGGAACCTGCCAGGCTTCCGCCCCGGTAGTTCAAAATGGCATTTAACTCACTATGGGTCACAAAAGGATATTTCGTATCCATCCCTTCGCCTTCTCTGCTCCAGGGAAATTCGTCATCCGAACATCCAATAGGGAAACCATTGTAGCCAACTGACAGGATTTTGTTATCATCGCTTACGATACAAGCGCCTACCTGGGTATTAGGATCTTTGGAACGCATTCCCGAAAGCATAGATACTCCCATAAAATATTCATCCCATGTGATATAATTTTTACGTTTCATATTTACAGCCATAAGTTACCCCTGCTTTACGCTTTTGTTATTTCGTGCCGAAAATTCTGTCTCCTGCATCTCCAAGTCCTGGAACAATATAACTGTGGTCATTTAACTTTTCATCTAAAGCACCAATATAAAGATCTACATCCGGGTGAGCTTCCTGCATTTTCTTAACCCCTTCCGGTGCTGCTATAATACACATAAAGTGAATTTTTTTACAGCCACGGTCTTTTAACATCTGTATCGCTGCAACAGAGGAACCACCTGTGGCAAGCATAGGATCTACCACAAAAACTTCTCTTTCAGCACAGTCTGCAGGCAATTTACAATAATATTCCACCGGTTGAACCGTCACAGGATCTCTGTAAAGTCCGATATGTCCAACTTTAGCAGCTGGAATCAAACTGAGTACTCCGTCAACCATTCCCAGTCCTGCTCTTAGTATAGGAACAATTGCCATTTTTTTACCTTTTAGTTCTTTTACAGTTGCATCGCAGATAGGTGTGGTAATCTCAACGTCTGATAATGGTAAATCCCTGGTTGCTTCATAGCAGATTAACATGGCAATCTCACCGATTGTCTGTCTGAAATCCTTGGTTCCGGTATCCTTTCTTCTGATATAACCTATTTTGTGCTGAATTAAAGGATGATCCATAATTACTACTTTAGCCATTTTAACTATTCCTCCTGAATATTATATTTTATATTTGATACTTAATCACTAGTCCAGCATATCAACTCTTCGTTGATGCTTTGCTTCTCCGGAAAAAGGAGTATCCAGAAAAGTATCCACGATATCAAGGGCAAGATTAACACCCACAATTCCAGCTCCCAGGGAAAGAATATTTGCATCGTTATGAAGTCTGGTCATTTTCGCACTGTAGCTGTCTGAACAAAGGGCACAGCGTACGCCTTTGATTTTATTAGCTGCAATGGAAATCCCAATTCCTGTGGTGCAAAGAACAATTCCCTTTTCACATTCTCCATCTGCCACTGCCTGGGCTGCTGCTTTTCCAAAAACAGGATAGTCACAGGAGGTTTTTGAAAAACATCCAAAATCCTTATATTCCAGGTTTCTCTCCTGTAAATGTTTTAAAATTATTTCTTTCAAATCATATGCTCCATGATCACATCCAATTGCTATCATATATTTCCTCCTGGGTCTAAACCTATTTTTTAAACTTTATGTACTTTGTGTCCGGCGGCTTTCAGAAGCCTGTTCATAATAGCCTGCCCCATACCTGTATTGTCAAATGATTCAGAGTAAATAATAGTTGCCTTTTCGTCATCAAATTCCCTTAAGATACGATAAAGCTCTTTTGCAATGGAAATTTCATCTGCTCTTTTTCCCAAACTTTTTATATTTCCTTCTTTATAAAAAGTGAGGGTTTCATCGGTACATATTATTCCCACATTCTCATTTTTATCCTGCATTTCTATAGTTACCTGATTAATGTAGCTGATAACATCCTCAGCAGGTCCATCAATAATAGTAAGATCTCCTTTAGGTGCATAGTGTCTGTACCTCATGCCCGGCGCTTTGGGAGGTGTCTTCGTGGTTCCATCCAGAATGGTTTTATCTGTTTCTACTTTACCTACCACTTCTTCCAACATTTCTTTTGTAATGTAGCCGGGTCTTAAGATACAGGGTACTTCAGTTGTAATATCTACTATGGTTGATTCCAGTCCAATGCTGACCTGTCCTGCATCCAGAATCATATCAATACGTCCGTCCATATCTTCGGCTACATATTTTGCCATGGTAGGGCTTGGTTTTCCTGATACATTGGCGCTGGGTGCCGCAACATATCCACCTGCTTCTTTTATAAAAGCCAGTGCAATGACATCATTAGGCATTCTTACGGCTACTGTGTTTAATCCACCTGTAGTTTCTAACGGTACAAGCTCCGATTTTTCAAAAATTATAGTCAGAGGTCCAGGCCAGAAAGCATCTGCCAGTTTTACTGCAATTGGGGGAATATTTAAAACGATAGGTGCCAGAGAATCAAACTCTGCTATATGAACAATTAATGGATTGTCAGAAGGTCTGCCTTTTGCCTCATAGATTTTAGAACTGGATCTGGGATTTAAGGCATCTCCTCCAAGACCATATACTGTTTCTGTGGGAAAAGCCACCAGGCCGCCGTTTCGTATAACAGCTCCTGCTTCTTCCATTATTCCAATATCTATATTTTTATATTGAACTTCAATTAATTTAGTTTTCATTACACTCCTCATGAATATTTTCATGCTGTTCTCACGGAAAATAACCACAAAAAAAAATAAGATTCTTTTTTTCAGTCTTCTACCCCACATAGTATACCACAACAACAGAAAAGAGAAAAGAGCGCCAAAGGCACTCTTTCTTAATATTTTTTAACACTTATTTGCTGGCAGTTACATATGCATCGATTACGTCCCAGACATCAGGTGTTTCAAATCCCAGTTTCCATGCTGCAACTCCTGCAATCTTATACTTACTCATAACATTCAGTTTTGTTTCCATTGACTGTGAATCTTCCAGCCACACCTGATAATATTTTCCGCCAGACTCATATTCTGCGTAGTTCTGACAGGTTTTTTCATCCCAGACAGCTCCGCTTGTATAGTCTTTTACCCAGCTTTCCGCAATTGCCATGCCCACAGCTTCACTGGATACATTGGAACCTTCTGTGGTCCAGATTCTGGTATAAAAAGGAACCCCATTGATTACCTTGTTAGCAGGAACCTCTTTTAGTGTGGAAGCAATGCCTTCTTCCGTATAATCTATAGAAGAAACAGAACCCGCTTCTGTAGATCCAGACCAATGTTCATCATATCCCATAATAATAACATAATCGGCATAGATTCCCTGTTCTTTACGATTATAATAATTTGTATATTCTCTTGGAACATAATTATCCACAGAAAGGACGATATCGTTCTCTCTGCAAGGAATAGAAAGTTCACGAATAAACTGTATAAATGAATCACTGGCTTCTTCTGGTACATTTTCAAAGTCGATATTAATTCCATCCAGGTTGTAATCAAGCGCTGTACTAATCAGATTGTTAATCAGTGCAGTTCTGCTTTCCTGTATCGAAAGAAGACTGTTCAAATCCACATTTTCATTAAAATTATCAATAAGTGCCCACACTTCGATTCCTAGAGAGTGCGCATAATCCACATAATCATGATCTGCAAAGCTTGTGAAATTACCCTGATTATCGCTTAAGGAAAACCAGGTAGGCGAAATAGTATTAAGTCCCTTCACATTGGTAAGAACATTATAAATATCGGCATTGCCTGCCATGCCGCCAATCTGATGCCAACCCATGCATATAGTATAATCTTTTGTAGTGTTTTCAAATACAGGAAGATTTACGTCATTTACCGCTTCCGGTGTTTCTTTTCTTATATTAGTAAGCATTTTATTTTCTACATAACCGATAATAGCTGTGTCAGTCTTAACCTTGGTCCAGTTATCCATCTGTTCCAGAACTACCACTGTAGCTCCAGCTTTTATATCCTCCAGTATGGGACTTTTAATTCCTCCCTGATAACGTACTGTGGTATCTTTTTTAATATCTGCAATTGTTCTTTCTTCCCATTGGGTATAAATCTGAATGCGCCCTGGATCTGAATATACCTCATAGGAAAAATTAGCATATTTTCTCAAATAATCCAAACAGATATAGATCTGTCCGTCCACTTCAACTGCAGCTTTATAATCCAGCGTGGTGGCTACGTCACCTTCTGTATATTCCGTGCTGCCTATCACAGTCTTAATAATATCTGTAGCTGTGGTATAATATAAAGTATCTGTAGCTTCATCTTTGTAAAATTCCACAGAAAAATAGGTATCTGCCATACCTTCTTCCATATAATAAGCTCCGTCAATTAGTTTTACTGTGTCTTCTGTTATTGTGTCCTGCAAAACAATTGGCAGATTATTTGTATCGCTGATATTATAATACTCACTTAAATCGGCTCTTTCATTGGAATAAGTGTATCTGTCCAATAATTGCCCTCCAAATCCAATTGCCACCACCAAAAAAATTAGGACGATAACAATTGCTACTGGGATAAATTTTTTCATGTTCCCGTACCTCCTGACCGTCCTTAATTATATCAAACTATTCACATATCGTCATTATTAAATTAGAAATTTAAGACATTCATAAGTATCGGCTTTTCCCCATTCCCTTTTATATACCTATGGCCGGTCAGCAAGAGGGGCTTCCTTAACTGGCCAATTTCCCCGCCGATCTTAACTTTTATAACTTTCATCAATTTTAGATAGGTTTTTGTAAATCACTGCTTAGGTAAAAATATTGGTATAAAAACAAGAAATTCATAGCTTTGTGATTCTGTCATATCTTAATTCCACAAGCTTTCCCTGATCATTCAGAATAAAATCCGCCATGTACATCCGTTCTTCCTGGACGCAGTGCTGCATCATTATCTCCTCTGGGGTCGATATAAAGCCGTCTACATACAACAGAACACCATTTTGCCAGTAGTCTTCCAAGTAATATCTCAACGCCTGTTTTTCTTCTTCTGTACCACTAAAGATTGTAATCCCTCCTCAGATTTTGCAATTGAATATTCCTATTAAATTTAAGAGGTTCGTGATATATCAAAACAATTGCAAAATTCACTAATAAAGTTTTTGCCATGTGACGATATAAACATTGAAAACAAAGATGCCCGGACTGTATCAACAAATTTTTAAGCTATTTTGAATTATAATTGGGAAAATGAATTGGAATAAGTATTCCTCCGAACAAGCACACGCGCCTGTAAGACTTTTCCATACTAGAATGTATGGAATGAGACATGAAACAACTGTTTCATAAAATTTGCTTTAATCTGATACAATCGAAAAATACTAAAACCGCCACAAAAGTGAACAGTTCATCCTGAAAATATATACCTCCTTCTGATACTGATTATCCGAAGGCATCTCTTAATTGTATGATAAACATGTCTTGTCAAAATTGCAAGTATTATTTTTACAAATTGTTCATATTTTTATAGGGTTTGTTCATTATTATGTATGGTTTGTAAAATTTTTCTTAATTCGTTAAAACTGTGACCTGGCTCACTTGACGAATGGGTCTATTAAGTATAATATACATTTAATTCTCATAGCTTTTATATTATGGTATGTAAGTACTATATTTAACATAATTCTTATTTATGGTATGATAAAAGAATAAGAAGTATCTGGGTAACTATTTCAAAAGAATACAGGAAAAGGATGTGATATGATGAAAATCGAAAAAGTAAATGACAATCAGATTCGTTGCACTTTAACAAAATCTGACCTGGCTGAACGTGAATTAAAGATCAGCGAACTTGCATATGGTACTGAAAAAGCCAAAAATCTTTTTCGCGACATGATGCAACAGGCTTCCTTTGAGTATGGCTTTGAGGCAGAAGATATCCCGCTTATGATTGAAGCTATCCCAATCAATTCAGAATGCATAGTTCTGGTAATTACCAAGGTAGAAGATCCTGAAGAGCTGGATACACGATTTTCTAAATTTGCTCCCAGTATTCATGAATCCGATGATGCTGATGACGATTCCTCCATTGCAGATGTTCTGGATGAAATATCCGAAGGTGCGGACAATGTTCTGGATTTATTCAAAAAGCTTCACGAGAGCAAAAATGCCGGTAAAACAGATGAACAATCAATTAATGCTGCAAAAAGTTCTACAGTAAAAAAGACTAACGAACAGAAAAGTCTCGAAAAGAAACAATTGCTTACACCAAACACAGAACTTACTAAGATTTATACGATTGACACACTGCACACTGCAGGAAGATTGGCAAAAGTTTTAGGTAATTTCTATACAGAGCGTAATTCCATATATAAAAATGCTACTACTGGTAAATTTCTTCTGGTTTTAACAAAAGGACATCATAGCCCAGAAGAATTTAACAAAGTATGTAATGTTATTTCAGAATATGGCGTAAGTGAACGTTTTGCACTTGCCAGTGAAGCTTATCTGGAAGAACACTTTGAACCACTTTTAAAAGACCATGCAATTCAGGATTTAGCTACTTTATAATAAACGAAGGAACTGCTCAGGCAGTTCCTTCGTCGTAAGTTGACTGAAAATAAGTCAACTTACCGAATAATATAGACTAAGAAGACAGTCAAGTTACATCGTAATGCATACTAAGAAGACAGCCGCTTACACCGTAAAATAGTCTAAGAAGACAGCCAGCTTACCGAATAATACAGTCTAAAATGACGGCCAACTTACCGAATAATACAGTCTAAAAGTCAGTCAACTTACAAAACAAAAACATTTATGTCAAAAAAGGCTGCCTCACTAAATAGTGTGGCAGTCTTTTTTATAATACGTCTTAACTTGTCAGATGTGATTGGGCTAAGATTAAAGTGCTTCAATCTTAGACATTAATACATTGATATCCATACCATGAACCATTGCTGCCTCTTCTAAAGTTTCACCCTGTGCTGATGGGCATCCTAAGCAATGCATTCCTGCATCAAGTAAAATAGGTGCAATGCTTGGATTTTTTCTTAACATTTCACCGATTGTCATGTCTTTTGTAACTGCTGCCATTGTATCTCCTCCTTATATGTTGTAAAATTATTTTGAGGCTGCTTTAAATAGTCGCTGCCTGTAATTTCCTGTTAATCATACGCTATGCATTGTTTTTTTTCAAGATACCTTAGATTTTTTCATAAATTCTTTATACTTTGTTAATTTGTACACAAAAAAGTACAGGGTTTTTGTACATTGTATACAAATAAGAACAGTACTTCCCTTGACGTGTATACAATCCGTAAACTATAATGACCCTACGGTAGGGCATAAACGATTCGTCTACCATAGTAAAATAATGATATCTATTCCAAAATAAACATTTTACTGCAACATGTATTTTTATTTTTTTAAAGGAGGCTTAAAAATGAAACCAGAATGGAACAATTTTGTAGGTGGTAAATGGGAATCCGAAATAAATGTTCGTGACTTCATTCAAAAAAATTATTCTCCATATGATGGAGATGACTCTTTCTTGGCAGAGCCAACCCAGAACACCAAAGATCTATGGCAGGAAGTATTAGACCTGGCAAAACAGGAACGTGAAGCAGGCGGTGTCCTTGATATGGATACAAAAGTCGTATCAACCATCGTATCCCACAAAGCAGGCTATTTAGACAAAGAAAAGGAAACCATCGTAGGTTTTCAGACAGACAAACCTTTTAAACGCTCCATGCAACCTTATGGTGGTATTCGTATGGCAGAAAAAGCCTGTGCAGACAACGGTTACACTGTTGACCCTGAAATCAGTGAATTTTTCTCTACCCACAGGAAAACACATAATGCGGGTTGCTTTGATGCATATAATGAAGATATGAGAGCATGTCGTTCCTCTCATGTTATTACAGGACTTCCAGATGCTTATGGCCGCGGACGTATCATTGGTGATTATAGAAGAATCGCTTTGTATGGTATCAATCGTCTGATTGAAGATAAAATTGCTCAGAAAGATTCCACCGGAAGAGTAATGACTGATGAAGTAATCCGCCTTCGGGAAGAACTTTCCGAACAAGCTGTTGCTTTAAAAGAAATTGCAAAAATGGCTTCTTTTTATGGTTGTGATATTACAAAACCTTCAACAAATGTTCAGGAAGCAATTCAGGCTACTTATTTTGGCTACCTGGCAGCGGTAAAAGAACAAAATGGTGCTGCTATGTCTCTTGGCCGTACTTCTACATTCCTTGATTGCTATGCAGAAAGAGATTTAGCAAATGGAACTTTTACAGAATCCCAGATTCAGGAATTTGTAGATCATTTTATTATGAAACTTAGAATGGTAAGATTTGCCCGCACACCTGAATATAATCAGATATTTGCCGGAGATCCCGTTTGGATTACTGAATCCATCGGTGGTATCGGAACTGACGGACGCCATATGGTAACAAAAATGTCCTTCCGCTATTTAAACACTTTAACC
>Ga0302288_1001598_pt1 | contig 14487 bp, 13 predicted proteins | sample III_Fen_N1_1_FD_194549 | JGI IMG/M metagenome (GOLD analysis project Ga0302288, IMG submission 194549) | Peat permafrost microbial communities from Stordalen Mire near Abisko, Sweden - III_Fen_N1_1 | ecosystem: Environmental > Terrestrial > Soil > Wetlands > Permafrost | place: Sweden: Abisko...
GGTTTGCCTTCTTGCAAACCTTTTAACGCTTCTGCTTCAAAAGTGTTAAAATCAAATACTGGAGTATTCATATTGTGTCAAATTTATATAAAATATAGTTTCACACAGTTTATTGTATAGACTCTTTCGCTCAAATTTGAAATCGAGTCTTTCATTGCCGACAGTTTTAACTGACTGACTTCATGTTAAACAACATACTAGGCTTTAGCCCTATGCTATTTAGTTAATGATATTTTTTATAAATCCTATAGGAATTATATGTGAATAGCCATCGGTAGTATTCCCTATGGTTCAATAGAACCACAGGGAATATTCATTTTTAAGATATTCATAAAAACTTCACCGTTCACATAGGTTCTATGGTTATGGAAAAGATTCTTAATGAAACAGGGTTGGGGGTTTGCCATGTCGGCATAAAAAAAAGAGAGTTGCAAAACCAATCTTGCAACTCTCTTCTAAATGTTTATTCTATTAAATAATAATCCGTAACGTTTTTTAGAACGACACGACGATTTTTACATTGCTTGTGAAATAGCTACAGCTACAGCTACCGAAGCACCAACCATTGGGTTGTTTCCCATTCCGATCAATCCCATCATTTCAACATGAGCAGGAACAGATGAAGAACCGGCAAACTGAGCATCAGAATGCATACGTCCCATTGTGTCTGTCATACCATAAGAAGCAGGACCTGCAGCCATATTATCTGGATGTAGTGTACGTCCTGTACCGCCACCTGAAGCTACCGAGAAATATTTCTTTCCTTGTTCGATACATTCTTTTTTGTATGTACCGGCAACAGGATGTTGGAAACGTGTTGGGTTTGTTGAGTTTCCTGTAATCGAAACATCAACGCCTTCTTTATGAAGAATAGCTACACCTTCGCGAACATCATCGGCTCCGTAGCAATTTACTTTTGCTTTTTCGCCTTGTGAATATGCAATACGTTTCACTTCTTTTACTTCACCTGTATAGTAATCAAACTGTGTTTGAACATACGTAAATCCATTGATGCGGGCAATGATTTGTGCAGCATCTTTACCAAGTCCGTTCAAGATAACGCGAAGAGGCTCTTTGCGAACACGGTTTGCCGATTTAGCAAGACCAATTGCACCTTCAGCAGCAGCAAACGATTCGTGACCTGCAAGGAATGCGAAACATTTTGTTTCTTCTCTCAATAACATTGCAGCAAGATTACCGTGACCCAAACCAACTTTACGATCGTCGGCAACCGATCCGGGAATACAGAATGACTGTAAGCCTTCGCCTAATGTAGCAGCTATATCAGCAGCACTTTTTTGTCCTTTTTTAATTGCAACAGCAGCACCTACGATGTAAGCCCACATTGCATTTTCGAATGCGATAGGTTGAATATCTTTTACAATTTTGTAAACATCCACGCCTTTGTCATCGCATAATTTCTTTGCTTCTTCGCAAGAAGCAATACCGTACGAATTAAGTAATTTTTCTATTTGTTTAATTCGTCTGTCGTAACTTTCAAATAATGGCATAATTCTTTCCTCCTTATTCTTTACGTGGATCAATAACTTTAACTGCATCTTCCATACGTCCGTATTTCCCCGATGCTTTTTTAAGGGCTTCACCAGCTTCTGTTCCGGCTTTAATCATATCCATCATACGACCAAGGCTTACAAACTCGTAACCGATAATAAGGTTGTCTTTATCAAGACCTAGTTTGGTGATATAACCTTCTGCCATTTCCAGATAACGAGGACCTTTAGCTACAGTTCCGTATAATGTTCCGGTAACACCGCGTAGACCTTTACCTAAATCTTCAAGACCGGCACCAATTGGTAATCCACCTTCTGAAAAAGCTGTCTGGGTACGACCATAAACAATTTGTAGGAATAACTCACGCATTGCCGTATTGATAGCATCGCAAACCAAGTCTGTATTCAATGCTTCGAGAATGGTTTTGCCTGTAAGAATTTCAGTAGCCATAGCAGCCGAATGTGTCATACCGGTACATCCGATTGTTTCAACTAATGCTTCCTGAATAATTCCTTCTTTCACATTCAAGGTAAGCTTACAAGCTCCTTGTTGTGGGGCACACCAACCGATACCGTGGGTTAAGCCCGAGATATCCTTTACTTCTTTTGCTCTAACCCATTTTCCTTCTTCTGGAATTGGGGCAGGACCATGATTTGCGCCTTTTGCTACGCATACCATTCCTTCTACTTCGTGTGTAAAACTCATATATTTAGACTATTTGATTTTAAATAATTTCGAAAGCAAATATAATATTTCTGCATTCTTACACAATAGTAAAAAGCATGTTTAATAGAAATTATTTGAACCTATCGGAACACAAATTTGTACCGGAAAATCGAATATTACTCGTATCGTAATGCATCAATCGGATTAAGTCTTGAGGCTTTTCGAGCCGGATACCATCCGAAAAATACGCCGATGCATGTGGCAAAGGTAAACGACAGCACTATTGAACTTATGGAAATAGTAGTAGGCCAATTCATTACTTTGGTAAAGAGTAGTGCTATTCCACAACCTAAGCAGATACCGATAAATCCGCCGATTGCACTAAGCAATATACTTTCAACAAGAAACTGACTCATGATATTCTTTCCTTTTGCTCCGATTGCCATTCGTAGTCCGATTTCGCGGGTACGTTCGGTTACCGAAACAAGCATTATATTCATAATACCAATGCCTCCAACAACAAGCGAAACGGCAGCAATACTGGAAAGTAAAATCATTAAAACGCCGGTAATTGATGAAAACACTTTTGCAAGTTCCTCCTGTGTCCTGATATCGAAAGGTGCATCTTCATCTGATCTTAATTTTCTACGAGCCCGCAACGCCCTGTCGATTTCTTCGGAAGCAGTTGCTACTTGTTGTTTTGACACCGCCGATGTATAAATCTGGTTAATATAGTCAATAGATAAAAGTCGTTTTTGTACGCTAAGAAATGGTGCTATAACTACATCATCCTGATCCTGTCCCATCATACTTTGTCCCTTGGTTTCCAATACTCCAACAATAAGATATGGCACATTTTCGATTCTGATAGATTGACCTACAGGATTGGCCGACTCTCCATAAAGATTGGTTACAACGGTTTTGCCAACCAGACAGATTTTCTTCAATCCATTATAATCCTGCATGGAAAGATCCCTTCCCAATACAACCTTTTGACTTTTAATAGTAAGATAATCTTGATTAACCCCATAAACAGTCGACGGACTATTTTTCCCACCCGCAATCAGTTGTGCACTTTTTCTGACAATGGGCGATACATAAGCAACCGAATGACACGAACGTTTTATAGCTTCAACATCTTTAATATCGAGAGATTGAGCTGTACTGGCATCCTTTTTCACACCGCCCATATCGGGGCGACCGGGCATAACCATCAGGACATTTGTTCCCAAAGTCTGAATCTGCGACTGAATACTGTCATTTGATCCCTGACCAATAGCCAACATTGCAATGACTGATGCAACACCAATTATGACACCCAGCATAGTAAGTATCGATCTGGTTTTATTTTTTAACAATGCAAGGATTGCTATCCTAAAAATGCTTGTGAATTTCATCTGTTTACTCGTTTTTATTTACAAGGGCGAAACAACAGGTTCGTCGCTAATGATATGACCGTCTTTGAAAACAACTTTTCGTTTGGTAAATTCAGCGATATCGGGTTCATGTGTAACCAGCACTATTGTTATTCCCTGAGCATTAAGATCCTGAAAAATTTTCATTACTTCAATGCTAGTTTGTGTATCAAGGTTCCCGGTTGGCTCATCGGCTAGTATTACCAACGGATTGCCGACCAAAGAACGTGCAATGGCAACCCGTTGTTGCTGACCGCCTGAAAGTTGGTTTGAATGGTGTTTTGCTCTTGAAGTCAGCCCAAGCATATCAATTGCTTTATGACAGCGTTGCATTCGTTCCGTTTCCGGAATATGTTTATTATAAAGCAACGGTAACATTACATTATCGAGAACGCTTGTTCGGGAAAGCAGATTGAACGATTGAAACACAAATCCAAGTTTATGATTGCGAAATTCGGCAAGTTCGTCCCTATTCATTTTTTTTATGTCAACACCATCAAGGAGATAATCACCTGATGTTGGCGTATCAAGACATCCCAAAATATTCATCATGGTCGATTTCCCCGATCCACTGGCTCCCATGATAGCAACAAATTCACCACTCATAATGGACAGATTGATTCCTTTCAAGGCTTGAACCTGCACTTCGCCTGAGTCATAGACTTTTGTCAGCTTTTTTATTTCGATCAACGGTTTCATCTGTTTATATTTATTACATTCCCTGTTATTTCCTTTTAGGAGCTGTTGGCATAAAAGGACTTTTCTGTGTTGTCGATGCTGTTTTTTCTACTGAAATTCCTGTTGCTATTTCATCACCTTCCTTCAATTGCAAATCGTCTATCTCGGTCGATATTCCATCGGAAATTCCCGTTTTTATAGCTTTAACGGTAAAATATCCCTTCTCCTTTTTCCATATTGTTTTTGTCAGACCACTTGTAACGGTATTCTCGGTGAGCTTTTGAAACTGTTTTGAATTTTTAATTGAATCAGGCAACGTAGCCATTATGTTTGTCAGATTTTCGGTCGATGGCGAAAAGGTTAAAGCAATAGAGGGAACCATCAACACATTTTTACGTTCATCGACAACAATGGTAATGCTTGTTGTCATGCCGGGAAGTAATTTTAAGTCTTTATTTTCGACATCAATTATCACGGTATATTTCACAACACTTGAAGTTGTTGTTGGTTCAAGACGTATCTGCTTAACCGTTCCCTGAAAAGTATCATTCGGGAAAGCATCAACAGTAAAATTTGCAATCTGACCTTGTTTTACACCTCCTATATCAGCTTCATCAACACTAGCTTCCACCTGCATTTTTGTCAAATCTTTGGCTATGGTGAACAACGTTGGTGTACTAAAACTTGCAGCAACAGTTTGTCCCAGATTTATGCTTCGCGAAATAACAATTCCATCAATTGGTGCTACTATGGTAGCATAATTCAGATTAATTTTTGCTCTTTTGTACGAAGCCAATGCGGAAGTATATCCGGTTTTTGCAGTTTCATAACTTGCCAGATCTTCTTCATAAGTAATTTGAGCCACGGTACCTTCTTTAAAGAGTTTATCGGTACGATCAAAGACACGTTTTGCCTGATCCATTTTTATTTTTGCATTTTCGAGACTTGCTTTAGCATCTGTAACCGAAGCTGCAAGATACGTTGTATCGATCATTGCTATTACTTGTCCTTTTTTTACAACAGAATTATAGTCGACCAAGAGCTTCGAAATTGTTCCCGAAACCTGTGTTCCAACCTGTACGGTAGTCAATGCATCGAGTGTTCCTGTTGCCGTAATGGTAACCTTCAAATTGCCACGGGTAACTTTTGCCGATTGCCAGTTGATGGGTGCACTTTTCTTGGGTTTAAAGATTAAAAAGAGAACTACAAGTATACCTAGTCCTGCTCCGATGTATGTTAATTTCTTCTTCATTTTATGGTTATTTACGTCGTATTTTACTGTCTACTTTTTTTTGATTGATTATTGCAAGGGTTTGCCTTGATAGAAATCTAATACTTCTGATTTAAAGAAAAATTGATATTTGGTTTGAATAAACTGACTACTTGCCGTTATATAATTATTCCGTTCTGTTAATAAATCCAATGCGGTAATGAGTCCCAGATTATATTTATGTTCAGCATTCGCATACGTTTCTTTTGTTGAACGGACATATTCCAATGCCGATTCATAATTTTTGACAGCTACAACATAGTCTGCATAAGCTTGTTCGATATCTTTCCGAAGTTGTAATTCCGTTGATGCCTTATCCAAAATCACCGATTGTTTGTTTATCTGAGCTTTCTGGAGATTGGCTTTTGTTGCCCAATTATTAAAAATTGGCACGCTAAGCGATAGCCCTATTGACGAAGAGATATTATTCTGTAATTGATCGTGAACGGAATAATCGCCACCAAGTGTAGTTTTGGATGAATTAGCATAACTTGTTCCTAAATTTCCGGTTAAAGATAACGTCGGCGAATATGCAGCCTTTGCCATTTCAATAGAAATATCGGCAATATCCGATTTTATCTGAGCACTTTTAATTTGTGGCTGATTATTTAATGCCGTTTTATATATATCCTGACTTTTCACCAACGCCGCTTGCTGAATTGCCGATGAGTCGGGCAACAGTGGTTTGTCAACATCAAAACTATCTAAAACAGATATTTCCATGGTCAACATCAAATTTACTTTAGAAATATATAAATCACTTTCGGCTTTTGTCAATGTATATTTTTGAGAAGCTACTTGTGCCTTCATCTGGGTCAAACTTGTTTGTGCCAGTTTTCCGTACTTTACAAGTATTTCTGTATTATCATACTGTTTATTTGTTTGATTAAGAATCTCTTTTGCCAAATCTATTTGCTCATAATCATAAAGGATTTGTAAATATGCCGAAGTAATTTCCAGACTTATATCATTTTTATATTTTTCGACATCCAATTTGCCTGCCTGATAATCGAGTGAATATTGTTTTATCCTTTTTTGAAGCAACCCGCCACCATAGAGAACAACCGAAGAATTGAATCCGGCACTTCCTACCAAAGCATTCAAAGCATTGGCTGACAAATCTGATTGTGTAAAATAATGATTGTATGTTTCCTTCCCCAAGAACGAAAGACTGGGATAACGCTGATATTTGGCTTGTTCAAAATTAATGCGGTTTGTTTCATTCGTTGTTGCCGACTGCAATACTGTTAAGTTCCGATTCATTGCAGTATCAATACATTGTCTCAAATTCCATTTCGATTGAGCCATACTATTTTGACTAATAAACAAAGCCGTTATAAAGCCAATAAGAAGAACCTTTTTTATCATTTTTAAGAGCTGTTTTGAATGCAAGAAGACTAAATTTATCAATTTTAATTAAACAGTAAGGATGTTACGAAATAACGATTGTTTTTATTGTACACTACTTTTATTTTGATGTACAAATGTATCTATATTGTCCATTCAAAAAAACATAAATTCGGTAAACGACAGGTTTGTATTGGTAAATGGTATTTTTAAACCATTATTGGCAATACAACAAAAAGATTGTTGGTCTTTTATTAATATCGGGGCATGAGTTTTTCCATTCTTTGATGGTTTTGGTTACAATAAACTCATCGCTTCCGGTAATATTCATACCAATACATAATTTTGTTTCGGGCAAACATATTTGGAGCATCTCCTCAAGAAGTTTTTGATTGCGATAAGGTGCTTCAATAAATATCTGGGTTTGTTTTTTTTGCTTCGAAATCTGTTCCAGTTGTTTCAGGGCTTTTTTCCGTTCCTCTTTCAAAGGCAAGTAACCATTAAACGTAAAGTTTTGACCATTCATTCCCGATGCCATCAAGGCAAGCAGAATTGAAGATGGTCCAACCAAAGGAACTACTTTTATATTCTTTTTATGAGCAATTCCAACAATATCGGCACCAGGATCAGCAATTGCAGGACATCCGGCTTCTGAAATCACGCCTATATCAAACCCTTGCAATGCAGGATCGAGCATATATTCGATCGCCTCAATCTGTGTATGTTCGTTAAGCTCGAAAAACGTTAAATCGTCAATAGCTGTGGGCACTTCACATGTTTTTAGAAATCGTCTGGATGTCTTTATTTCCTCTACAATAAAATACTTCAATTGTTTAATAACATCCAGATTAAATGAAGGAATAACTTGTGCAATTCCCGTATCACTCATGGTTGTTGGTATTAAATATAATTTGCCTAACGATTTCATCCGTGTATATTATTTAATTGTTTTATTAAAGGGCATCTGCGAACCACGCTCGTTTTTAAACATTGACTTAAAATCGGTTCTCAATTGTTTGTTGATTACACAACATAATTTTAAAATGTTTTACAAATGTATATCTTGTTTCGTTAATTATGAATGAATGTATAAGCGATAAAGCAAATCTTTTTCTACTTTTGATAAAATTTATAAATGTATGTGGGCAATAATAAATAGTTTACAAATATTGGTAATGTCGATTTGGACAGCATCGTCGTGCGTGTTGATATATTTCTTCCCAAACAAATGGGTGTATTGGTATATTCAACGGATATGGAGTGGCAGTGTTTTATTTGTAGCCGGAGGAATAACCAAAAGTACCGGTAAAGAAAACATTAAGGAAGGGACAAATTATATGTTTCTTAGCAATCATGCTTCTTGGGGCGATATTGTTGTTATCTTTCATTCTATTCGCCGAATGGTGAGATTTATGGCAAAAAAAGAATTGATCAAGTTGCCATTCATCGGTGTCATTATGAAAAAAATGGGAATGATTTTCGTCGACAGAGGCAATTCCAAAGCTGCTGCTCTGAGCGTTAAAAACACATTAGAATATATTAAAAACGGTGCCGATATCATTGCTTTCCCCGAAGGAACCCGTTCATTAACTGGCAAACTGGGTTCGTTCAAAAAAGGCGTATTTATGATTGCCATTAAATCAGATATTGATATTATACCCGTTGGCATTTGCAAGGTTCAAAAAATATGGGCTCTCAATAATTTTAGTTTTCGTCCGGGTATCATCAAGGTGAATATTGGGCAACCCATTTCGACCAAAGGTTACGACGAAACGAATGTTCATCAATTAATGGAAAAGGTCAGAGAACAGATTATGATTCTCAGCGAAAATGAATAAGACCATTCAATCCAAATGTAAACCGATCGTAACCGTTGCGTTGTAAACTTTTTACAAAAGTCAAATCTCAAAACCAACCAGGAATAAGATCAGATTAGAGATATTCTAAAGCTCTGGGACCCTCGTTACACAAAAGATCAATTATACTTAAATCTTTTTGAAAACCCCATTTATGAGAGAACACTTGATAGTATTCTTTGCATTCATTCTGTAAACAAATGTTCTTTGTAACACGATAATCTGTATGATCGTTACAACCGTCACCCGACGAATACACATCTGTAACCTTTACCTCCGATTTCAACCTCAACAGCTTTAAAACAACCAGATGAAGAGCGTTATTGAATTCAAACAACGTGTCGTATTTTGTTTCATAAATAGGTTTGAAAGCATCCTCGTAATATTCAAAAAACGGGGAAGAATTGTACGAAGAAAGAATCGCATTCCAATGTATTCTTTGCCATTGATCGGTATTAAATATTTTAACATCCGCTATTTTTATTTTCCCGCCCGATGAATGATCAATCGGTATTGTCAATGGCAACATACCGTTTGATCCTAATATCGTACAACGGTTTCGTATCGTTTGTTTTATATAATTCTCATGCTTTTCTATGGTATGGAAAGCTGTATTCTTGATTAGAGAATAGTACGACACACTTCCGAGATATGCTGTTGGTAAAAGTATTGATGGTGCAGAATTCATAAAAGAAACGAAACAACAGGAACTTCGATACGTTCGGGCAAATGTTTGGAACGTATCGAAGTTTCTGCAGTTGTATTAATTATGATGGACAAACCGGAACAAACGACTCCAGCGGATATTGGCAGGGAAACCCTTATCTGCGTCAAGCGACAACCAGATAAACGATGCTTTACCCACAATATGATCTTCAGGAACAAATCCCCAGAAACGTGAATCAGCCGAATTGTGTCTGTTGTCTCCCATCATCCAATAATAATCCATCTTGAATTTGTAGGTTTTGGCAAGTTTTCCATTGATGTAAATATCTTTTCCCTTCACCTCAACCTTGTTATGTTCGTAGGTTTCTATTGCCCTGCGATATAAAGGTAGCACATTTGTATTAAGTTCGATAGCAACGCCTCGTTTAGGAATATATAATGGTCCAAAAAAGTCTTCGTTCCAATTATATAAATTGTCGTGAGGGAATATATAATCGGCTTTATCGCCTTTCTTTCGAAGATTGGGTGCAATACTGACCACATTCGAAAGTTGTTTTAGCGATGCAGCCTTTTCAGCACTCATTGGTATAATATAAACTCCCGGTTGAATTTCGTGTCTGTCGGCTATGCTTATTTCCAGATCGTCGAAAACCCTGTTGTTTATTTCCGAACCATTTGTCTGGATAACATAATTATACTGGCGTGTTGCAACATCTTGTTGTTTTTTGCCATTAACATACAAAACGCCATCAATCACCTGAATTATATTCCCGGGTATTCCAACACAGCGTTTAATATAGTTTTCTTGTTTATCGACCGGACGAACGCCGATTTCGAAGTTTTGCACAACATTTTCACGCCCCAGTTCCCGTATAATCTGGTAATAACTCTGATCCTGATGCTCCAGCACCACGGTATCTCCTTCAGGAAAATTAAACACAACAACATCATCGTTTTTGATTTTCTGCAACCCTGGTAATCGATTATAATCGAGCTGTATCAACGTCGAAAATGATTTTGCCGTTTTCGTGAATGGCATTGTATGGTGAACAAATGGAAACGCTATTGGTGTATTGGGTGTGCGTGGTCCGTAATTAAATTTGCTTACAAATAAATAGTCGCCTATCAAAAGCGTTTTCTCCATCGAAGCGGTTGGTATGGTGTAGGCTTCAAAAAAATATAATCGAATAAATGAGGCTGCTATTACAGCAAAAATAATTGCATCGGTCCATTCAAGCACCTTTGCCTGAAGCTTTGTTTTGGGTGTGATCTTTTTCCAAAACGCCCATGGAACTTTTTTAGTAATATATAAATCAAAAACTATAATTTCGCCCAATAACAGGACAAAACTATGATTCCATAATACCCAAAGTAAATAACATATTGATATGGTAATAAACTTGAACCATTTATTACTGAAGACATCTCGTAGTCTTTCCAAAATCGTTTTCATTTCTGTCCTTGTTTTTTTATAAGTTTAATAAATCAGCCATTCCATAAACATTACGTTTGCCTTTCATATATTCGGCAGCTATAACTGCTCCCAATGCAAAACCTTTGCGACCTTTGGCTTCGTGTTTTATTTCAATGGAATCGACAGCCGAGTCGTATGTTATGGTATGTGTACCGGGAACTGTTCCTAGTCTTTTAGCAACGATCTGGAAGTCCTCTTTATTTTGTATGGTGTTTAATTTCCATTGTTTTTTTCTCGTGTTGTTTGCCAAAACACCCTCGGCAAGCGTTATTGCCGTTCCACTTGGTGCATCGAGCTTTTGTGTATGATGAATTTCTTCCATTGCACAATCATAGTCGGCATGTGGATTCATTAGTTTTGCAAGATATTTATTTAATTCAAAGAATAAATTCACCCCCAGACTAAAATTCGACGCCCAGAAAAAGCCTTTACCCTTTGTGTTGCAATAATTTTTAATTTCATCATACTTACTGATCCAGCCGGTAGTTCCCGAGACAACCGCAACATCCGCTTCGAAACAAATTGTATAATTGCCAACAGCCGTTTCGGGTGATGTAAATTCTATCGCCACATCTATTTGTTTTGCTTTCAGGTTAGCCACGGTCAATTCGGCTTTGTTGTCAATATCAATAATCAATGGGATTTGATGTCCTCGTTGCAGAGCTATCTGCTCTATCTCTTTCCCCATTTTGCCATAACCAATTATCGCTATATTCATTTTTTATTCTTTAACGGTTTTTTATTTTTTGTAATCAGAACCTGAACCAACGTTTTCGATTCTTTTGATTTACAATGATGCTGTATTTTGTCGGCGAATATAGATAAAATTTCGTTACATGTTGATTCATAATCACGGTAATTGGAAACTGTATTGTTTAAAATGACAACAGAGCCGTTCGGCTAAAAACAAACCTAGGAGACTGTAACAATACTTTTAAAACACGCGAAACAATGTTTGACGACAAAGCTTTTGGAGAATAAACCCGACTAAAAACATCGAGATGTTGATGAGATGAAATATCGAGCTTCGTTCGTTTGATGTATTTTTGAATGCATCACCGGTTGTTTTAGAAGAGTCAACGCTTTCGAAAAACAACATCGTTTTGGTGATACTGCTGTATTTTTTAATTCAGCTGCAAACTCGTGCGTGTATATTCCATCAATTCTATTAAATTCCCATCAGGGTCGCTAATCCATGCCTGACGCGAATTATCCTTCCCAACTGAAATGACTGAAATATCCCAATGTTTTTTTTCTATTTCTTTCTTAAAATCATCCAACCCGATCACTTCAAGACAAAAGTGACGGAAATGAGTTCCATGTTGTAGCTCGACATTAGAGCCACCCCATTCTTCGTTTGCCAATTTCTTATCGAACAATTCAATAAACGTGGAATTTCCACATTCAAAATAATAACCAAAATCTATTCCTGCCTTATTTTTAAGGGTAAAACTAACATTTAGACCAAGAATTGTTTCGTAGAATAAGTGCATTTTTTCTACATTATCTGAAAAAAAACAGTTGTGTGCCAGTTGACGTATCATCGTGTTTAAAATTAAAGTGCGTTCGACATAAAAATTGACATAGTTTATTTGAAAAGGCACAAAGCGTTTCGTTGATACAAATACCTGACAGATAAATACATTACACTATCGGAAATGCTATGCTAACCATCAATAAATTTACTACATATTTCGTCATTGTCGACAATTCTTTCAACCAATTACAAAAAGATACTGACAAAATCGTATAACGATATTCACCCGCTGACATTCGGCTGATATCACAACATCAACCGTTTTATGATTTCAGGTTTCAGCTTGTTTCCTACTATATTTTAAACACACAAAACAATGTTTGACTACAATGTTTGAAATTAGACTCCAATTAAGAAATAGAGGTGTTGATGAAGAAGCTATTTTCTTAAAAAACGTACAAGGATAATGGTTATCTTTGGATAAACTTTCATTTTTTTAGATTGCAAAAAAGAGAGCGATTGATGAAATTAAACAGAATAGAATATGAACAAAATAATTTTAATCGGCAATGGTTTTGATTTAGCACATAACCTAAAAACAAGTTACAATGACTTTATTTTATGGTATCTAAATAAAAGTTATGATAGATGTAATACAAAAAATATATTAGACGATAAATTATTGCAATTTAATACAGAGAATAATATTCCATGGATAAAAGACACAAGTTGGGAATTGGAGAAAATTAATTTTACATCAATTAAAGATTTCAATCATTACATAGATAGTCATCACAAGAGTGTTACTTATAAACACGCGTTCATAAAAAATATCATAACCCATTCATCAAATTATAATTGGGTTGATATAGAATCTTTATATTTCAAAGCTCTTTTAACCGCAGTAGATGATTATAATAAATACCATAGACTAGATGCTATTAAAGCATTGAATACAAGTTTTGATTTTCTTAAACAAAAACTTGAAGAGTATTTGACAACTATCGATTATACAAATTTTACCATTAATGAAGAAATTAATCAGCATTTTGTATCATTAATCCAGGAAATTAAGCGATTAAAAGAATCTTCGGGATATTATAATGATAAAATAATGATTCTAAATTTTAATTATACGCCTACTGTGAAAAAGTATTTTGAAGGTTATAATGAAAGTACAGTTACTCTAAATTATATACACGGTGAACTCAAAAGTGAATCCAATCCAATCATTTTTGGTTATGGCGATGAAAAACATGCTGAATATGCAAATATTGAGCAATTAGATGAAGACGATTTTTTAATGAATGTTAAATCGTTTCATTATATGCAAACAAAAAATTATCGGGATTTTACAAATTTTGTTGAATCAAATGACTTTGAAGTATATATAATGGGACATTCATGCGGTTTATCGGATAGAATACTACTAAGCAGTATTTTTGAAAACGAGAAATGTAGGAAAATAAAAATTTTGTTTCATCAAAAGTCTGATAAAGAAGATGACTTTTTTGAAAAGACACAAAAAATATCTAGGCATTTTAGATCTGATTTAAAACATGATATGAGATTAAAAATAGTACCAAAAGAAGTTAGCAAACCATTAGTGCCTTATAATAAATAATAATTTTATATTGAGGTTTTACAAATCACACTGCAACTGCGATAATGAATGTCTTTGTTCGTTCCAAATAATAAAGTCCAAGCAGTTTGTTAAAATATAGCATAAACATAGACGTAGGCAGATAAATAAGTATTGACAAAACAGAAGCAAACAGAAAAAGACACTCTTACCATAAAACGATAAAAAACACTTATAATTTTTCTGCCACACACGACCCGATATTCAAAAAAAATTATAATTTTGTTTTAGATGAAAACGAGAAATACGTCGATTTCACATCAACAGCTTGGTTTATTTGTTTTTTTATAAAAATATGGGAATGGTCAATCGCGAATATGTTGTTTTGTGTGATATGTCTTTTTGTAGAGACGCAACATTTTGCACTGGTGTCCGGAATAAATTATAAGATACGCCTGTAATAATTTAATATACAGCACTTAAAGTAGTATATTTTTACTAGGAACATATCAAAAACTTACTTTTGTAGAAAGTTACAAATTGT
>Ga0302288_1001599_pt1 | contig 14476 bp, 14 predicted proteins | sample III_Fen_N1_1_FD_194549 | JGI IMG/M metagenome (GOLD analysis project Ga0302288, IMG submission 194549) | Peat permafrost microbial communities from Stordalen Mire near Abisko, Sweden - III_Fen_N1_1 | ecosystem: Environmental > Terrestrial > Soil > Wetlands > Permafrost | place: Sweden: Abisko...
ACCATACCAAACATCATAGATCCAAATAGTATCTATGAATCACATTCTTCGGACATATTTCATAATCAGAGAAGATGCAATAAATAGCAGAGAATGTCTAATAAATAGCAGAGAATGTCCAATAAATAGAAGAGAAGATGCAATAAATAGCAGAGAATGTCCAATAAATAGCAGAGTAGATACAATAAATAGCAGAGAATGTCCAATAAATAGCAGAGTAGATGCAATAAATAGGAGAGAATGTCCAATAAATAGCAGAGTAGATACAATAAATAGGAGAGAATGTCCAATAAATAGAAGAGTAGATGCAATAAATAGGAGAGAATGTGAAGATATTTAAAAAAACCTTATTTTTAAGGAAATAACCTAAGTAGAAAAGATACGACCGATACAATCGAACCTTATTGCCTTATTTTGAGGCTGTTCAAGTTTAGTTTTCTTGTTCCGTTAGGAACTAAATGTCGGTAGAATTAATTAAAATATGAGTACCTTTTGTCCAGTACGGGACAAAACAAGGCTTGTTAATTGACTTTTCTACCAACATCTTTTCCCTACGGGAAATTTAAAACAGTTTCTTCATTGTTCTTTAAAATAAGGTTTAAAGAGGCTGTCTCAAAAGTCGTAATACTGTGAGCCTCGTCACCCCGAATTTATTTCGGAGTCTGATTTTTAATATGTTGGGATCTTGAAACAATCCTGAATCGAGTTCAGGATGACACAGGATGACGGGATCAATGACTTTTGAGACAACCTTTTCTGCGACTATCCCACCTGGGGCTGAGGTTCTTGTGTATCCTGGTTGACGATCTTCTTGAATTTTTTGAATTTAAGATCGCTAATCTGTTTGTATTGAATACTTTTGGCGCCAAAGACTGATTTTACATACCGTTTCACGCCAAATGCAATATCAACTAACCCTGTATCATCGGTAAACAACAGAATGTTGCGAGCCATGCGGGCATCGTCAGCATCCGACGAAGTTTTTGAACTGATGCTTTGTTTGGCTTTCAGATCATTTAGGCTGGCGGTTAGGCCTTCAATGCTGATATCTGATTCATTCGGTGCATAAATCCCCGACTTCTTCAAAAAATCAATATAATCTTCTACATTTTCGATTTTTTTATCGATGTTGGCATTATGCATTGTATTTGTTTTCAGTTCTTTTCCTTCGGCTTTGGCAGTGGCTTTCTGTTCGGCAGTTGGTTTTGCCGAAACCCGGATATTCCTGTATGTACGAACTTTTGAGGCAGCTTGCTTAATGCTTTGTTTTGGCGCTCCTGAAATGCTAAATGAATTGTTTGAGCGGGTAACCAATCCATCCATGGTTTTAAGGGCCAGGGAACGGGCAGCGCTCGAATTAGTATCAATATTATCCGCTGATTTGGAGTTGGCAACCACTATTTCTCCCGATGCTTTTAGATCCGTCAGGTATGGAATTGAAAAATCGGTTCGTGGTGGATTGTATTTTACTCCAAACTTTGAAATCCGTTGGATCAATTCACCCAGGTTTACAACATTTGAGTTGATGCTTGATTGAGTAGTGCTCATCGTGTTTGCGTTTAAATGTGAATAATTGAAAGTTTATTTTTATAATTATTTAGAAAACAAATAATCACTGAACAAAACAATAAATCGATGTTTATGCTCTCAATCATCAAATCCTCAACACTCCCACACAATAAGTGAAACATGATTTTAACCAAAATTACGAAATAAAATAAATCAAGTCAAGTGCTGAAGTATGAAAAATTGCAATTTGTATGAAAAATTTAAAGATATTGTTGAAGAACATATAACTAAGTTGTACTATGTTACCATAATTGCTTAGAAAGGCCTAAATTTAACCGCGCAAAAGCTTTGTTAACGAGAAAGATGAAAAGGAGTACCCGATCGGGTAACTACAACTCCTTATGGATGGATAAACAACTTTATGCAACCGGCTTATACTGGGAAAATTAGAACCATAAGCGATAGACTGAATTTATTTTATAAAAGCAAAGTCTATGAATATGGTGATAGAAAATAGTTAGCAATAATATTTAAAAAGGAAACAAACCAATAAAATAAATTACAATGTCGACAATTCATTTTTTAAATGTGTTAGAAGGTGACTGCAATATTATTCAGCATGATACCCAACGAGTCACAGTAATTGATGTGAGTAATGCATATAATGATTATGATACCGCTGAAGAAATTGCAGTAAAGAATTCTCAAATAAGGAAGGATATGTATGAAAGAACTTTAGTTCCTTCAGATAAAAAAAACTATGGACAGAAGAAAATACCAGACAATCCTATTTTATATTTGAAGAAATATAGTATTCAATCTATTTTTAGATTTATAATAACTCATCCCGATATGGATCATATGGATGGAATAAAAGATTTGTTTGATGAGTTTACAATTTCCAATATTTGGGATACAAAGAATAAGAAGGAAATCTCAAATAAAGCTGATTCAGGAGGTTACAATATTGAAGATTGGAAATTTTACAAAAGCATAAGGGATAGTAAAAACGAAAGTCCTAGAAGACTAACTTATTATGCAAAAGATATAAATCAGTATTATAATGAAGATTATATAAAAATACTATGTCCAACACCAAGTATCTTAAAGGAATGTAACGAAAAAGGAAATTGGAATGATTCTTCATATGTAATCCTATATACTCCTCCCAAGAATAATGGAAGTCACTGGAAGATTATTTTTGCAGGAGATAGTGAAGATATAACTTGGGATTATATACTTGAAAATTTTGAAGACGAAGTAACTAATATTGATATTTTATTTGCTCCACATCATGGTAGAAATTCGGGAAGAAATTTTGACTTTCTAAAAACCTTAACTCCAACAGTTACATTATTTGGCAATGCTAGTTCCAAGCATCTTGAATATAATTCATATAATAGTGAAATTAAAGTAACAAATAATCAAGCAGGTTATGTCATTATGGATATTCAAGGAAATTACATAGATTTATATGTTAAAAACTTAGAATTTGCACGAGACTTTAGATATAAAAGAAATTGGGGAGAACCAGTAAGAAGTGCGAAATTCGATGGATATCATTTAGTATCATTAAATCCCTAAATATTATGAACATTAAAGCTTATGACATATTATCATCATTAATACCAGGATTCTTGGTGCTTTTAGTACTACTTAGTACTTTAGGTTTTAATTATGACAAAGATTATGTAATTGCCTACACTGCAATTGCCTTTTTAATCGGATATATAATGAACACTTTAAGTAGTTGGTTGGAAGACTTCTATTATTTTACATGGGGAGGTAAACCATCGAGAAAATTACTGGATGGTAAAGGAATATGGAAAGTCTTTTTTTATGAACATGAAAAGGCAAAAGACTTACTAACTCAGGAATCTTTAAAATCAAGTCCTTCAAACGATTATTTATTTTCAATTGCAATGAGATATGCAAATGGTAAAAAAGATTCTCGTGTTGATGATTTTAATGCAAATTATGCGTTTTCGAGAGTCTTACTTACGACTGCATTAACAATTACTTCCTTGCTAATATTCAATAATTATAATGATTGGAGATATTATGCTACACTAATTCCTTCTCTAATTATTATTTGGTTGAGGTGCAAGCAGAGAGGTTATTATTATGCCAAAGAAGTTCTTAATGAATATCTAAAAAGCAAATAAAAAATACTACCGTTAATTAACGCAATAGCAAATGCGGGTTTGCATGTTCGTTGAAACAGTTGAACTGTTTACATATGTTTGTATTTGCTGATAGTTGAGCAACAATTTATTCCCGCACTTGCCATAGCGTCGTCCGTTATTAGATATACTTTGGCAGCAGAACTTACTTGAAATTGGCGAACAATGAATAAACGATTTAACTTTTACTAATATGGCATTTTATTACAACAGATTTTCAGATAAGAATATTCAAAACCAATGGGGCGAATATTACCAAAACAAAGCTTACATAAGCGATATTGACGGTATTATAACTCAAAGCAGAAAAGAGTTGCAATATGCAATTCAAAGTGCTTCTTCTGAACAGAAAAAAGCGTTGCAACAAGTTTGTGGTAGCATTAATGAAGGGTTTTCGCAAATGAGCCAACATTTAACAGACATCAACTATAATATTTCAGAGCTACGGGGAGAAATAAATGAGATGGCTTCAATGTTAGATTGGAAACTTTCAGTTTTGATTGAAGAACAAAGAGTAACAAACCAATTATTAGGACATATCGCACAGCTACTCCGAATACCCGACAGTCAAAAACAAAGAGTTTATCACATTGAAAAGGGATTAAAATATTTAAAGAGTGCAATTCCTGATGGCTCAGACAGCGAGTATTATGATGACTCAATGGAAAGTTTAAAAGAGGCAGAGAAAATTGAACGGAAAGATTATATTACGCTAAACCGAATAGGACAAATTTTTCTTTATTCAAAAAAATATTTCAATGTTGCTTCGGCAAAAGAATATTTTTTAAAATCTGCAAGAGAAGCATCAGTAGAAGCAAATGCTGGAGGAACAACAATATCAAATTCATTAAACCCAATTGGACAACTTTCAATAATATATTCTGACAATCCTTTTAAAGCAGCAGCAGCTGAGGCATACCTTTATGCAAGTAGAACTTGTTATTTAGAACAAAATCTTTCAGAAGCTGCGGAACTTGCAGGGAAAGCATATAGTTTAATTCCTGAATTTGTAGAAGCTGGATTTGAACAAGCAAAATATTTAGCAGCGAATGGTAAGGAAGAAGAAGCCGCAAAAGTTTTGTGGACAGTAATAAAGAAAGATAGATACTTTTCATTAAAAACTTTATCTGACCAAGATCTCGCTTCAAAACCTGCCATTCTTAAACTACTTGAAATATTCCAGAGTAATGCTATTTATGATGCTCAAAACAAATTAGACGAATGCAGTAAAATAATTCAATCTGGAAGTGAAGCTGAAACACTTATTTCTGAAATTAAAAAAAATATTTCAAAAAATAATTTTCTTTCAGGAATGAAAGCACTTGATTTGTTAAATGCAGAGCATAATCTACCTTATAATGAATATTATGCAGGTTACAATAAGGAAGAGATAATTAGAAGGACTAATAATCAATCCCAAAAACTGTTTGAGTTAATAAAAAATGAAAATCGAGCAAAAGAAAAATTATCAGAAATGCAAGATGAAAAAAGAAAAAAAATAATTACAGAGCATCTTGGTATTGGTTTGATGATAGGAGGTGTAGCCGGATTTATTATTGGTTTCTTTAGAGGATGTTCTTTAGATAAGTTTTCAATGGATGAAGGAACTTGGTTTGGGACACTTGGTGTATTTGCAGTGATTGGTTTAATTATTGGATTTATTAGCGGGAGTTTAACTACAATAAAAATTAAAAACAACTAAGAATAGCACATTAGATAATAAATAGGACTTTGAGCGGTCTGCAAGACCCAGCGATGAGTCGGTGTTGAACTACTACCTGGCCTATTTTGTAGAATTTTTGTCTATGTACTTAATGACCGTTTTTGAGTTATTGTTAATTTTAATCCTGCTCTTGCGGATATGCACTAAAAGCACGCAACCGCTAGTGCTGATTTGCCATCCAAAGGCTGGCAGGTAATCTTCAGCTTTTGACAAAGTATCTGAACTATGATTTGTGTGATTTGTGTGATTGAATGATTGCTTTGATAAAATGTGATTAACTGATTACGATGATAAAAGAGGAGTATAAATATTGGATTGTTGATCAACTTCGGTGAAATAAGTTTAAATTTCAAACGGCTCACGAACAAAAAGTATAAATCAAAAAAATCATAAGAATCAAAAAAATCAGGGTTCAGACGAATGACCAAAGCACAATTCTGTTCTTGCGGATATGCACTAAAAGCATGCAGCCGTTAGTGCTGATTTGTCATCCAAAGGCTGGCAGGTAATTAGCAGCTTTTGAATTTGAAATATCTGAACTATGATTTGTGTGATTTGTGTGATTGAATGATTGCTTTGATAAAATGTGATTAAAAGATTGCGATGATAAAAGAGGAATATAAATACTCGGAACTTACAGGCAGAATTATAAAGTGTGCAATGATTGTTCATAGTACATTGGGTAATGGTTTTCAAGAGGTGATTTATCAGCGGGCATTGGAAATTGAAATGCGTTTGGCCGGAATTGACTTTTCAAGGGAATTTGAAATGCCCATTTTTTATCGCGGCGAACTAATTGGTACAAGAAGGGTTGATTTTTTAGTTGAACGAGTAATCTCGGTTGAATTAAAGGCAATCACGAAACTGGAAGATGTGCATTTTGCTCAGGCTATCAATTATCTGGAAGCATATAATCTGGAAATTGGATTGTTAATCAACTTCGGTGAAATAAGTTTAAATTTCAAACGGCTCACGAACAAAAAGTATAAATCAAAAAAATCATAAGAATCAAAAAAATCATGGTTCAGACGAATGACCAAAGCATAACCTAAGGGCAACAGAAATGCTACAACTATCAACAGTGCGCTGCACCTAAAAAGGCTTGCATTATTTTACCCATACAGAACATTATAAAATCTTAACTATTAACTCTTAAACTAAAAAAATGAAAAACTATTTCGGATTCAGCTTAACAGGGAAAAAACTATTGCCTATCTGGTTGATTTTTTACTTTTTGTTTATTGTGCCTTATGTAATGTTGATAATACAGATAAAAAATGTACAACCTGGAGAAAAACCTTCGGCAATGTTGTTTCTCTATTTATTTCCATTAATCCTAATCGCCTTTTTTATCACATTTTATATGGTGAAATTAATGATTGAAAATGTTCGGTATAACGATATCCCTATCCGTTTTAATGGAAAATTTGGGCGTTTTATTGGATTAGTACTCGGCGGTCTGGCTTTGAGTATTATTACACTTGGAATATATATGGCATGGTTTGTTCGGAATATGCAACGGTTTTTTGTGGACAATTCGGTATACGAAAACCAACCGTTTAAATTTCGAGGCAAAGGAGACAAATTATTTGTCATCCTCTTGCTGACCATATTTCTTCCAATGGTAGTACTGACGATTATAATGACCAGATTACTTCTGGCAAATCCAGGGCAGGTTTCATCAAGCTATATGATTATTCAACAGGTAATAACCTGGATAATTATGATACCTTATACATATTTACTATATAAATGGATGGTAAACATCGATTACAAAAGTTATCATATCAGATGGGAGACTGAATTCTGGAATTCGTGTGGCAAATTAGCATTAGAAATGTTGCTATGCATCGTGACGCTTGGGATTTATTTTCCAATGGCATCGATTAAATTGTATGCCTATTTTGCTGAACGAACTGTTGCCCGGTCGGGAGAACTGAAAAGAAAATTTGGATTTGATAAAGATAACATCAACGATTTTTTATTTATATGGGGTCAAACACTCCTGACCATACTAACGCTGGGGATTTATTGCCCTTGGGCGATCAGTAAAATAGGAAAAAGGATTTTAGGAAGAACTTACCTTGAATAAATCAGGATGCAAAACTGCAAACTACCCGGGTTTTCCGCCAAAACAGACTGGTGGCGTTTCGTTGGCAGAAGATTAGTAATCCCGTTCTGTGTGTATTTGGAAAAGTTTCGGACTATGAGAAGTATCAATCATTTTTATGGGTTGTTCGTCCTTTTCGCTTTGTGTGGATTTGCGAATCAGAAAAAGGAGATAAAAAGGTTTTGTAGGAGTGATCATTTGAATCCGGATGTAATCAAAATTTACAAAGATTTTCTGAAGCAACCCTTAAGCGAAAAATCGCATCACCTCCTGCACACACACATTATACCGCAAGAGAAAGATTTTAAACAGAAAGTCCGGCCTTCACCGGACTTTCGTATTTTTGAAACATGGAATATCAAATTTCATTGGAGAGTGTGTTAGGCATCCTGATCCTGAAATCAGATGGACAGTCAGTTACCGGAATATCCTTTTCTGAAAGCGATCTTCCGGAGCAAAAGCCGTGTGAAGTCCTTTTGAAATGCAAAGAACAGCTGATGGGTTATTTCTCCGGAAAAACAATTGCTTTTGATTTACCGCTTCATCCTGAAGGAACCGGTTTCCAGCAAAAAGTATGGGCCGAATTGCAGAAAATCCCTTACGGAGAAACAATTACGTATATGGAATTGGCTGTCAGATTGGGCGACCCGAAATCGATAAGGGCAGTTGGAACGGCAAACGGGCGAAATCCGATTGCAATTCTAATCCCGTGTCACCGGGTCATTGGCGCCGGAAATAAACTTACCGGTTATGCCGGTGGAATCTGGCGCAAGCAGTGGCTGCTTCAACACGAGATGAAATACAATCCAACAAAACGGACACTTTTTTGAAGACTTTTATATTTTATAAATACCTCATTATCATCTTTTAGCGAAATGCCTGGAGTCGCCCCATTCGCCGTAGCCAATTTCGCAACCTGCCAGTTCAATTCGCGCTTCCAGACAGTTTCGGCACAGTTCGGCATCTTCATCTAAACAAGGTTTGTCTTCGTACAATTGATACTCTTTCCGGTACTCACAAGGCGTCAGGTTTGGCATCAGGATGTTGGCACCGATCGTCAGCGCTTTTTCGCGGCCAACCGGATCAATGGCCTGTAAGGCAGTGGCAGCGGCAATATTAATATCGGGCATCAGCAAGCGCAACGTGGCAATCATTTTCAGAGCCAGATCAAAACGCTCCTGTTTTGTCTTCAGTAAACTTTGGAATTCGTAAAGCGGAGTATCTTCGTGTTCGAGGTAAGGTCCCATTCCAACCATGTCAACATCCATTTGTTTTAAGAAAAGTAGATCGTCAGCTAAATCTTCGATTGTTTGAAATGGAAGTCCGATCATAACGCCAGTTCCGACCTGATATCCGGTTGATTTTAAATCTTTTAATGCCTGAAGCCGGCGTTCGAAACTATGTGATTCGTTCGTTGGATGTATTTTTCGGTACAAATCAGGATTGGAACTTTCGATGCGAAGCAAATATCGGTGCGCTCCGCTTTTGTACCACTGGCGATAAGTTTCGGAGCTTTGTTCGCCACACGAAAGTGTAATTCCCAATTCATTGTTTGATATCTCTTTGATCTTCCGAAGCAACAAATCGACTCGTTGAACAAAGGCTGGCGAGGAAATTTCGCCCGATTGCAAAACTACCGAGCCAAACCGGTTTTGCCAGGCAAAGCGGCAGGCTTCCAGAATTTCGTCGTCGGTAGCTTCGTAGCGAACCACTTTTGTGTTGCTTTTCCGGATTCCGCAGTACAGGCAGTCTTTGGCACAAATGTTCGAGAATTCGACGAGTCCACGGAAATGAACTTTGTTGCCAATAGTCTTTAGCTTAACCGATTGCGCCTGCTGAAAAAGCTGCTGACGGTCGTTGTCTTCGGCCTGCAGCAAAGTCACCAGATCGTCGCGCGAGAAGTCGGCTTGAAGTAATATTTCCTGAAAGGATTTCATCGGTTACGAAGATACGAAATTTGAAAAGGAGTTCTTCACAGGGAAAAATAGTACTATTTAACAAATGAATAAAAAAAACGATCGTCGTTAATTATATAGTTAGAAAACTCTAACTATATTTGACGCATGGAAAAACTCGTTGAAGTCATAGCAAAGCTTTCGCGCGAGATCGGTCACAAGGAAGAGGCGGCCAAAGATCAGTTCAATTTTAAGGAATTGACGCTAACACAAATGAACTATCTGGAGACCATTAGTCAGTTGGGAAATCCAAACCTGACCGAGCTTTCCATAGAAATGAACCTGACAAAACCTACTGTCAAAGTGGCTGTAGATAAGCTTATTGAGAAAGATTTTATCTACCGGGTAAAGTCGGATGAAGATCGAAGAAGCGCCCATTTTCACCTTACCGTTAAAGGTAAACTGATTAACCATACCCACGATTTTGCCCACAAGCAAATGGCCGAACAAATTATTCAGAAGTTAGATACCGCAGAGGTTGGTTTGCTCGAAATGTTGCTCGATAAAATCTTCCATAAATCATAAAACCGAAGTATTTAGTTAGAATATTCTAATCAAAACCCCATGCCAATTAATTTAAAATCAGAAAAATACCAGGGATTGACCCAGGAGAAGGTTATTGAAAAACAAAAAAAAGAAGGATTAAATGAATTGCCTTCGTCGAAACCCAAAAACTTTTTGGCTTTGGCTTGGGGCGTCGTTAAAGAACCAATGTTTTTACTGCTGGTTGCCTGCGGTACTTTGTACCTGATTTTGGGCGATGTTCAGGAAGGACTGATGCTGCTTGGCTTTGTTTTCGTGGTCATGGGCATTGAATTTTATCAGGAAAAAAAGACTGAAAAGGCGCTGGATGCCCTGAAAGATTTGGCAAGCCCGCGTGCTTTGGTGATTCGCGAAGGTGTTGAAAAACGAATTGCCGGTCGCGATGTGGTAACTGACGATCTCGTTATTTTGCAGGAAGGCGACCGTGTTCCGGCTGATGCAACCGTTTTGTACTCGGTTAACCTAATGGCCGACGAATCGCTTTTGACAGGCGAATCGGTGTCGGTTCGTAAATCGGAGTGGAATGGAGTTGATCAAAATATTCAGCCAGGAGGCGACGATCTGCCTTTTGTGTATTCCGGATCCATGATTGTTCAGGGAAATGGTATCGTTAAAGTAACGTCAATCGGTTCGAATACCGAGATCGGTAAAATCGGGAAAGCGCTTGAATCAGTAATTGAGGAACCTACCAAACTGAAATCAGAAATGGGTTTGCTGGTTAAAAGGCTTGCCATTATCGGAATTGCGATGTGCGTGGTGGTGATTCTGGTTTTTACCTTGACGCGACATAATCTGCTGCATGGATTTCTGGCTGGAATAACCCTGGCAATGGCTATGTTGCCCGAAGAATTTCCGGTAGTGCTGACCATTTTTATGGCGCTCGGGGCTTGGCGGATGTCGAAAAAGAATGTATTGACGCGCAAACCGGCTGCTGTTGAAACGCTTGGTTCGGCTACCGTTTTGTGTACCGATAAAACCGGCACGCTCACCCAAAACAAAATGACTGTTACTCAGCTTTATAATGGCGAAAATTTTCATACCATCAGCAAAACGACAGGGTTTCCCGAAGAATTTCACGAAATAATTGAATACGGGATTTTATCGAGCCAAATCAACCCGTTTGACCCAATGGAACGCGCCATTACAAACATGGGCGAAGAATATCTGAAGAATACCGATCACATTCATATCGATTGGCGGATGGTGAAAGAATACCCGCTGTCGAAAGATTTGCTGGCCATGTCGCGGGTTTTTACGGATGTGAGTCAAACCCGGCAGACCATTGCCACCAAGGGCGCTCCAGAAGCTATTTTCGATTTGTGCCATTTAACCGACGATAAAAAAGCTGAAATGGCTAAAGCTGTCGCACATCTGGCATCGCAGGGATTACGTGTTCTGGGTGTTGCCAAAGCAATTGTTGAAAACGGCAGTTTACCGCCCATTCAGCATGATTTCGACTTCGAGTTTGTTGGTTTATTAGCTCTTTCCGATCCAATTCGGGAAACTGTTCCTGAAGCCGTTCGCGAATGTTACCAGGCCGGAATCAGGGTCATTATGATTACAGGCGATTATCCGCTTACGGCCATGAACATTGCACGCGAAATCGGGCTGAAAAACCATCAGGTTTCAATCAGTGGTCCTGAACTTCATGAGATGACGGAGGAGGAACTTTGCCAACGGATCAAGGATGTGAATGTGTTTGCAAGGGTGGTTCCGGAGCAAAAGCTGAAGATTGTGAATGCACTGAAACGAAATGGCGAGATTGTAGCCATGACGGGCGACGGGGTGAACGATGCTCCTGCGCTGAAAGCCGCCAATATTGGGATTGCCATGGGCGAAAAAGGTACCGATGTTGCCCGCGAAGCTTCCTCGTTGGTGTTGATGGATGATAATTTTGCTTCCATCGTGGGCGCGGTAAAAATGGGCCGGCGTATTTTTGACAACCTTCAAAAGGCGCTGGGATATATTTTTGCCATCCATGTTCCAATTGCCGGATTGTCGCTCATTCCGGTGTTTGTTTCCGACTGGCCTTTGCTACTTTGGCCGGTACACATCGTTTTCCTCGAACTGATCATTGATCCGGCCTGTTCCATCGTTTTTGAAGCTGAAAAGGAAGAGAAAAATGTGATGAACCGTCCGCCAAAAGACATTAACGAACCGTTTTTTGGGGCAAAAAAGATCTGGCTGAGTTGCTCGCAGGGAATTGGAATACTGGCCATTGTTTTTGCCGTTTATTTCTTCGGAATGAAAATGGGATACTCCGAACGCGAAGATCGCGCATTGGCTTTTACTACACTGATTGCCGCCAACATAGCAGTAATTCTATCAAACCGATCGTGGACTCGTAATATTTTCCAGATCATAGCTACCACCAATAAAACGGTGAAATGGGTGGTTGGTGGAGCTACATTTTTCCTGATACTTGTTCTCAGTATACCATTCCTTCTGAACTTGTTTCAGTTCGAAAAAATCAGTTTGAGTGAGGCTCTGGTTTGTGCGGTTGCCGGCTTTTCAAGCATTATTTGGTTCGAATTGTATAAAGTGTATAATAATTGGAAACGTAGGGTTTAAAAGTCAGCATATCTTATTCCATCGATTATTTGCCAATTCGGGTAGTCTGGCTGAATTCATTCGTGGTTTTCAGGTCGAACTCGTAATAATCCAGTTTCTTGTTCATTTCCAGTTTGGTTTTGATCGAATAATCTGTAATCAAACTATTTTCCAGGTCGTAGCTTAGCTGACCTTTCCCGCTGCCAGTGCCTGTAAATGAATTGTCCATCGTTTTCGGAGCCATCAGGTAACTTTGGCTGAGCTCGAATTGTGCCAGGTCATTTTTGATGCTGAGCAGTTTGTAGGTGGTTGTAACTATTATATCGATGGTAGAACCTTCCATAGCCATCGATGAGGGACGATTTGTTGTGAACTGATCACCTATTTTGAGCCGCTGTTCAGGAAAATCAAATTGCTCGAAATTGCTCTGAACAGATTGCAGCAGCTGGGCTTTTTGATCAAAGTTAAGCGTACTTGAGGTTATCGAACTAAAGTTAATCGTATGATTGTTAGTGATTTCCCCATTCATTACGGTACCTTCCGGAATCTGGTTTTTCCCGTCAAGGCTCATCGTTCTTTTATAAGTCAAACTAACCGGGTAGCTTTTATCGGTCGCACTTTTCCCGGTTTTAAGCTCTGTATCGGTTTTTGTTTTCACCTTCGAGATCGTTGGGTTTTTAACATGCATACTTTTCAGTTTTCGCATGGCAATACTTTGTCCGGAATAAGTAATCACTGTTTCAGTACCTCTGATGGTAGATATGCGGTAAGTCTTATCTGGTTGGTACTGAATTTTCAGAATAAGTCCTTCCAATTTAATGGGTTTGCTGCACGAAAACTGGGTAAGGAGCAGTAAAATTGCGAGTAATTTTTTCATTTTTTTTAATCAATAAACCTCTTGGTAATAACGCTGTATGCATAAAACCGGAGGTAATGTAGGTAAGGCCAGTTGGGCTATTAAAATTTTTAAGCAGCGTGGCTAACAATTTCAATTCCATTTTTTAATATTTCAGATACAATCGGATTAGATGTTTGAAAATCAATCGATCGAAATGGATGTGGTTCGATTAAAAGATCATCATCCGTTCTCATTTTCATCAATTCTATCTGTAAATCAATGATATCGTCAATCGAATTAAAAATAATAGCTAAATCAATATCACTATCAGTATGATTTGTTCCCTTGGCAAATGAACCGAATAATATGGCATTCTCTATTTTATATTTCTTACAAACCAGAGACATATATCTTTTAGCAATTTTTATAGCATCTGCTTTATCCATAGCCTTAGTTCTTTAATATTTGAAATCCATTCAGCTGTAAATTCTGGTGTACATTTTTCATAAAATGCTTGTTTATAACTATCGTATCGGGCATTCAGATTAAAAGATGTTATTGTATCAAGCCAGCCTATTTGTGTAATTTGAAATTCTTTTTTTGAAAGCTTTACCAGTCGCCTTAAATCATGTGTGAAGGGAGCGTATTCTCCAGTTGTTTTGACTACCATAGCTTTCAACAATTTTTCAATTACAATGTGCCCGATAAACAGTGCCCACTGATAATCTTTCACTTCAAAAAGGTGAATCATAGTATTATAATCCTTGTCAGATGTCGTAATCCAATGATTATAAATATTTTCTATGTTTATCTTTTCATTTTCCATCAATCAAAAATACAAAATTATAAGATATAAAATTCAGACAGAAAATCGTCTTGTTTTAATCAATAAACCTCTTGGTAATATCTCCGTAAGCGTCAATCCGGCGGTCACGTAAGAAAGGCCAGTTGCGGCGAACATCTTCCATCAGAGCCAAATCAACTTCGGCCAGGATGATTTCTTCCTGATCATGCGAGGCTTGAGCAAGTATTTCGCCCTGTGGCCCGGCAATAAACGAGCCTCCC
>Ga0302288_1001600_pt1 | contig 14467 bp, 9 predicted proteins | sample III_Fen_N1_1_FD_194549 | JGI IMG/M metagenome (GOLD analysis project Ga0302288, IMG submission 194549) | Peat permafrost microbial communities from Stordalen Mire near Abisko, Sweden - III_Fen_N1_1 | ecosystem: Environmental > Terrestrial > Soil > Wetlands > Permafrost | place: Sweden: Abisko...
ATGGCCAGTGTTTCTATATCTTCATTATTGGTATCCATAAAATAGATACCTGTATATTCCTTTTTTGCAACAGCATTATCATCGTCTTTCGAACAAGAAGCAAAAGTTACAGCCGATGCAATGACTAATAAACAAAAAAATCGGGTCGTTTTCATACTCATCTTTTATTCTATGTTTTAATTATATCCGGGATTCTGTGTCATTTTGGAATTGCTGTTGATCTCAGACAGCGGTATAGGGAATAACATTTGATAGGTCTTTTTGACATTGGGTAATACATCTATAGCACGGTTGGTGCGAACCAGATCAAACCAGCGTTGTCCTTCAAATGCAAATTCCAGTCGTCGCTCTTTTTCTATCACCAACAACAAATCAGACAAGGTAGCGGCATCGGTATTTGCCAAACCGGCACGGTTGCGGATAGTGTTTATATCAGCCTGCACGTTTGAAATAACTCCGGTTGATAAATGCGCCTCTGCTTCAGCCCGTATCAGATACATTTCGGCCAAACGCAATACAATCACGTTTTTATCACCCAGGCTTAAATCGTTGTATTTCTTTGCATAGTTATACGTTACACTATCGGCAATACTTGCAGCAAAGCGTTTGTCTGATGCCGCATAAGCGCTCACCAAATCAGGATCCGGTTTTACTTCACCTCTTCCGTTCAGCACTTTCGGGAAATTATATTCTGCGATGCGATTGCGATCCGAGGCATCAAATTCTACTTCGAAAATGGTTTCAGCGCTTCCGTCGGCAGCAAAAATATCACTAAAAGCCGGTAATAAAGTATATCCGCCTTTTGTAATCACATCGTTGGCTTTTTCGTATGCCAATGCATAGTTTCCCTGATACAGGTATACCCGTGCCAGCAGGGCGGTTGCTGCGTATTTAGATGCCCGGGTCTTTGTAGAAGCAGAAGCAGTCAGATGTGCCTCGGCATAAGTCAAATCGGTTATGATTTGTGTAAACACTTCGGAGGTTGTATTTCGGGCAATATTCAGATTATTGGTTCCTACAGTTGCCGTTGTTTTGATAGGGATAGCCCCGAAATAGTTCATCAGATTAAAATGATTCAGCCCCCGTAAGAAATAAAGTTCAGCCAGTGCCGCCGCCTTCTCGTCGTCAGTCATGCCAGCCATTCCCGGAACCTGATCAATAATACTGTTAGCTACATTAATAGCCGAATAAATGCTTGCCCAGAGTCCGTCAATCACACCATTCTCTGTCGATATAACATTGTTGTCTATTTCGGCATAATCGGCTGATGTAGCGTCCGAAGGATGTACCAGATTGTCAGCAGCTAAATCGGAAGCAATCAAATAAGCACGGCCATAATAACTCAAACTCTGAAGTTCGGAATAACTTCCCAAAATACCTTTTTCAATACCAGCTTTGTTTTTAAAAGCCTGTTCGGCCGTTATTTTATCGGCAGGCTCTACATCCAGCGTATTACAAGCAGCCATGCCGGCTAAAAAACTTAGGACTATCAGTTGATAGCAATATTTATATATTCGTTTCATTTCTCAGAACTTTATATTAACACCAAAATTATAACTTCTTGCTTGTGGATAGGTGAAGAAATCAACACCTATAATTGTGTTATCGTTGCCGGCATAATTCACTTCGGGATCTAAACCACTATAATGTGTAAAAGTGTACAGATTTTGAGCCGTAACGTATACCCGGAGACTTTCCAGTTTTAATTTTTTGATCCACTCCTTTTTAAAGCTGTATCCCAGATTCACATTTTTGATACGCAGATACGATCCGTCTTCGATAAAGCGGGAAGAAGAACGGCGGTTGTTGGCTGTAGCCGTAGCATCGGAAGTAGCCCGGGGAATGTCGGTGATATCACCCACATTTTTCCAACGACGGGTAACAGATTCGAGCTGGTTATCACCACCTGTGAGCGATTCCAGATACAAACGCGAACCATTAAACACGTCATTTCCATACGAAAATTGAAGTAATATACTTAAATCAAATCCTTTATAACTAAAGCTATTGGTAATACCTCCGGTAAAATCGGGTTGAGGGTTTCCCACAACAGTCCGGTCGCCGTCATCAATTCTTCCATTCTTATTCAAATCGGCATAAACACAATCGCCGGTAGAAGGATCAATACCCAGCCATTTATAAGTATAAAAAACACCTATGGGCTGCCCCACCATCACGCGGTTACTTCCACGACCGATATCATCAATAGGCGTATTATTGTATAATTCCAACACTTTGTTTCGATTGGCCGACACATTGATCATGGTGTTCCATTTAAAGTTGCCATCCATATTGACGGTTGACAAGCTAAATTCAAAGCCTTTGTTTTCGACCCGCCCGATGTTCTCAGTAATGGTTGAATAACCGGAACTTTCGGGTAACGGACGATCCAGCAGTAAATCTTTGGTTTGTTTGTTATAATAATCTACTGTCAGCGTAATCCGGTTATTGAACAAACTTAAATCAAGCCCGACGTCAAACTGAGCGGTAGTCTCCCATTTCAAATTAGGGTTAGGAATATTGGTTGGGTAGTAGCCCGACTTTCCATCATATTTAGTGACACCATACAAAGCTTTGTACGAAAACGGGGTTATATCATCGTTTCCGGTCAGACCATAACTGGTTCTGATTTTTAGTTCACTAATCTGCTTCGGGAGATTGAGCCATTTTTCTTCACCTACACGCCACGCCAGCGAACCGGAAGGAAAGAATCCCCAACGATTGTTAGACCCGAATTTGGAAGAGGCATCATCTCTACCCGAAAATGATGCAATGTATTTATTATCATAACTGTAATTCAAGCGACCAAAAAATGATTCGGTTCCCTCATCCTTCGCATTTGCATAGGACTCTACGATAGTAGCCGCTGAGATGGTATACTGCAAACTTTCATCAGGATAATCCTGAGCACGCGTATACGAATAGCGGTTTTGTTTCTTTTCAAAGCTATAACCGGCTAAAATATCAAAATCATGTTTTTTGACTGAATAATGATACTTCAGGGTATTATTCGAAACGGCATTCATTACGTTGTTGTATGCTTCAAATCCCAAACCATTGTATTTCTGGCCTTGAACCGTATTATATTCAAAAGCATGTTCTCTGAAATTCAGGAAATCGATTCCCCATTTGGTAGAGAAAGTCAGGCCGGGAACAATGTTATAGTTCAAAAATGCATTTCCGATAGTGCGAAATGAAAAATTCTGATTAGTAGCTCCATCAACAATGGAAATAGCATTGGAATACGGTCCATCCTGATTATAAGAACCATCTGCATTATATACAGGATAAATAGCCGGTGTGGAAATCCCGTTTGGCAATACTCCCTGCAAAGACTGGTCGCCTTCTACACGGTCGGTTTTAGCATACGATATACCCAGACTGGCACCTATCGACACTTTGTCGGTTAATGAGTGATCCAGATTCAACCGACTGTTCAACCTGCTATAATCGGTTCCTTTCAAAATACCATCTTGTTGAAAATAATCACCACTGATATAAAATTTAGTCTTTTCATTTCCTCCTGAAGCCGATAATTCTACCTTGGTGGTTGGTGCCGTACGGAAAATTTCATCCTGCCAGTTCGTATTGGTCGTTATATTATCCATCTGACTTTGTGAATAAACCTGTGAACCCGCCAAATCATTCCGGTATTCCATCCATTCACGGGCATCCAACATCTTAAGTTTCTTGCTAACCTGCTGTATTCCGTGCGATAGATTCACACTAACAGTACTTTTCTGCGCTTTACCCCGTTTGGTGGTAATCACCACCACCCCATTGGTAGCACGGGCTCCGTAAATGGAAGCAGCGGCGGCATCTTTCAATACACTGATGGATTCGATATCACTGGGATTTATATCCGACAAAGCATTGGTTCCCTGTCCTTCGTATCCTACCTGAGCATAGTCGCCCGTAGTTACGGGAATTCCATCAATAACGTACAGAGGTTGGTTAGTGCCCGATACGGAACTCACACCACGAATTCTGACTGACATGGCACCACCGGGAGTTCCTGAGTTTTGTGTTACCTGTAATCCGCTGGTTTGTCCCTGTAACACCCCATCGAGGGTTGATACTGGAATTTTACTCATTGCTTCGGAATTTACCACACCCACCGCACCGGTTAATAATGCCTTTTGTTCAACGGCATATCCCACTACTACCAGTTCTTTCAACGATGCAGCATCCGGCTTCAGCACCACATTAATTTCCGTACGTGAGCCTACTGCAAACTGTTGCTTACTGTAACCGACAAATGAAAACTCCAACACGCTTGATTCGGATGGAACCGAAATGGAATACGTACCATCAGCCTGAGTGATCACTCCACTTGCTTTCCCCTTTATTACAATCGTTGCATTGGGCAAAGGCAAACCTTCATCGTCAGTGATTTTCCCGCTGACTTTGATGTCAGATGCAGGAACTGAAGGAATGGCAGTACCATTACCTGCTAGTAGTTTCGTTGAACAAATAAATATCAGAAAAAGAATCTTTAATATGTTTCCTCGCGCGCTCAACTTGCCCGCTGACTTTATCCATACCAGTTTATGTGCTGCTATGGAAGTTAAATTACAGAAAATAGCTCTCATTGAGAAAATAAATTTTGGGTGGAATTTTAGAATAATTACATCTTTATACAAAGTACATATTTAAATATAATGTGCAAAAATAATGCAAATATGTCACAAAACAAGCGCTTTTATAGATTTAAATCATGATAAGTGTGTAATTTGCTATACAAAGCTCATTTTCCCATATGTAAAGGATCAATGTTTCGTTATAAAAAAGATATTACTAAGCTACAATTTTACCCCAATTTCTTAGTTCAGCAATGATTTTTTTATTTTTCTTTGTGTTCGGATTAATGCCGAACGTTTCAATAAATGTTTTAAAAGTAATTCGTTACTATACAATGTTTTATTGTCTGACATTTAGAATTGCGAATTTTCGTCATCTTTTGTGTTCAAACAATCAACTTTAACTAAATTGACAGCAGTCAATACAAACATCGAGGTGGAAATTAAATATGTTTTCAATACGAGCCTGACAGTTGTTCAAACCACAGTGTTATTTTGCATCACGGTATAAAATTCGATTTGAAAACGAGAACAATAGTAATTAAATTTTTATCTCTGCTTAAATCCCAGTGAGTTGAGAAATAAATCTTTTGGGTAATTTCTTTTCCGTCTTTATAAAATATATTCTTAGCCTAGTAAAAGAAAAATTTCGAAATTCTTTAATACCTGTTTGCACTGACCAGAGGTTGTTTTAGAATCATTATCTGAAAAATGAATTTCCAAATTAATTATTCTATGATGGGGGATTACTTTGGGAAAATCAAATAAACAGAACCTTAATAGGACAGTTTCTGGCAAAATAATTTTAAATCAGAGTTTACCAGACAACAATGATTGAAAATATTTAAATTATACAATTTCCACTTTTCCCTCATCTAAATTGATTACAATTTTGTAGAAACGTTTAGAATTTTCCTACCAAATAGTAGCTTTATCTTTCTTGTACATAACGCTTGTAAATATATATAACAGAATATCAGTTAGTTGTGATAATGGCACAACTGTTGCATTGCGACGATTGCAAATGAAGTCAACTAAAAAGATACTAAGTTTAAACTTTTATCAGTTGATTTTCAACATTGATACTGAAAATGGACAAACCAACTACACATAAAACTTTTTGTACCTGTGGACATTCAACTACTGTTGAAAAGCCAATGGAGGTTGGGAGTATCTTGAAATGTGATAGCGAGTTGCCTATTTTATTGGCACTTCTGCCTTGTGGTTTGCGAAATGTATTTCAACAAGCCGTTTTTAATGCATTTCCTGAATATGCGGTTGTCGAAAATCCGAAAGTAATTATTGAAGGAAATTTGAACTATGAAAAAAGTCTCTTTACTTCCAGAGATAATCTGATTTCGATGGATGAATTGCCGGATATTTTTATTTCTTCGGATATAAACAGCCTATATCACAAACATTTTTTGAATAATTTTTTAAACGCCACCAATTTCGAGACTTTTACACTTGATGTTCATCCTCTATTTAAAAAAGCCAATTATATACACCCAGATGGTTTGATGGTTTGGTTTACAACTAATTTATTGGTATTAGTGGTCGATGTTAAGAAAATGGACTGTCGCACAATACCGGAATCGTGGTTAGATATTCTTGATGAATCGTTTGCCGGAGATCTGACTTTACGAGGAGATAAAGATTTTTTTTGTAATGCCATGTTTTTCCCTTATATGAAGTCAACAGGTAATGAGGCTATTAAGAAGCTGGGGAAAAATACTTCAAAAGGGTTGCATCCTTCGCAAATGGTAAAAATGCTTAATTCGGGAAACGTTGGTGGAACTTCAACATATGCAATGCCATATTCTTTTGCCTTGAAAGTAAGAGATACCAACCGATATAAAATTGTATTCCCAATTGAAGGTGCTATTGTAAGTCCGGTTCAAATGCTGGTAAAGAAAGGTGCATATGAAAAGCATAGATCACTTATTGATTTTATTTTAGGTGTAGAAATGGCCGATGTGCTTGTTAAATCCGGATTTCCATCGTCTAATACAGAGGCCAAAAATCAATTACCAGGTAACTCACTCAACTGGGTTGGTTGGAATTTTATGATTGAAAGTGATATTCGTGCGTGTAAAGAAGAAATGCAACATCTTTTCTTTTCGGAATTCGAAGGAGGAATGGACTTACTGGAGGGTGAACATCCAAAAAAATAGTCTCATTTTTTTTGAAAATCGTTATCTATTTAATGTATAACGAATAATGAGAAAGAGTTTAAACATCTGTTACAAAAGCCAGTAGAAGTATTTGTCCATTTATTTTAGAAATCATTATCTATTAAATGAATAATGAAATATAAATCAATTAAAAAAAATGTATATCAATCAACTATATAAAAATAAATTATGAAAGCAACATTTACCCTTTTTATCACTGCTCTATTATGTATAGCTTCTGTCCCGGCACAAAACACAGGCACCGTTTCCGACTATGATGGGAATGTATATAAAACTGTAAGAATTGGCAACCAATGGTGGATGGCAGAAAATCTACGTGCAACTCATTATTATGATGGAACTGCTATTCCCCAATCGACTGCTACCAAAACTACATCTGCCGACGATTACAAAGATTATTTTATGTATCCGAATAATGATGTGAATAATGTTTCGGCTTACGGACTGCTTTATAGCTGGAGTGTAACTACAACCAAAGCACTATTGCCAAGTGACTGGGTATTGGCTGATACAACAGTATGGGCTGAATTAGCAGCATACATTGGAGGAAGAACAATTGCCGGAGGAAAACTGAAAAATACTTCAGTAGTTTGGACAACACCAAATACTGGTGCAACGGATGATTATGGTTTTAATGCCGTTCCTGCAGGCGATTGTAATACAGGAGGTTTTACTGTTTTTGGAGCACAAGCCCGCTTCTGGACATCACAATTGGTTGATGCGGGTCAGGCAGGGCGTATCTATATGATATTAAGTAATAATTCAGCTGTAATAACCAAAGGACAATACAGGAATGTGAATGCATTAAGTCTTAGGTATGTAAAAAGTACAACCACAGTTATAAATACACTAAATTCAGAAAAAAAACCTTTGTTACAGGGTAATATAGTAAAAAGTTCATTAAAAATAAATAACATTCAGGTTAATAGTCAGTTGTCAATTTATTCGTTAAACGGAACATTGGTAAAATGTACGGTTGCAAATACAAACAACCAATTTGAATGGAATGTGAACGATTTGTCGCAAGGAGTTTATCTTCTTTCAATACAAAATCAGGCAGATTCAGAAAAATTGAAATTTATCAAAGAATAAATTATTCACACTAAAAAATAGCAAATTATGAAGACAAAAAATTATTTTCGAATCACGGTGGCCCTTTTACTGCTGCTTGTTACAGTTACTTCTTGTGAAAAATCGGATAATGAGGGTGTTGATCCAACATTGGTAAAAGCTTCGATACCATCCGGGTCTGCATTGATAGTGGACAAGAATTTTCAGACATCCGGTGCATGGCCATCTGTTTCAAAAGCATTGATTGGTTATTCGAGCAAAGTTGACAGTTGCGGAACAGACCATCTAATTTCAAGCGATTCGCTTTACACATGGAAAGAGACTTATTACAATGGCGTAAACAACGACACCGTTTTTATTATTTACAAAGACGCAGCAGTAAATACCGGTTGTACATTGTATTCGGGACTTACGGCTGCAGGCGATTCTATTACCAAAGGTTATGTGTTGTTCAATAAGAAATCGGCACGAAATGGTGCAGCTGACCCTTCGATGTTGTTGTCGAAAATAGCTTATGTATCAACCGTTCAGTTTACATTGACAACTAGTTCGTTGGACGGAGCAGGTATCAGCTTGTATAAATCGACTGATGGCGTTAGCTATACCAAGGTAGCAACGTATAAACCTACTGCAACAACCGGTACCTTGTTCTCTGTAGCTATCAATCAAGCCAATGTGTATCTGAAATTCGTGTCAGAAGATAGTAAGAACGACTATTACCGTATCCACAGTCTGAAAGTGTGGTCGAAAGGAATAACTGATGGTTCAGTATTGTATGTGGATGACAATTTCCAAAAATGGAATTTGAAGGGATATTTATTGCCTGTTCCAGGTGTAACTGCCAATAAAACGGGAACAAATTATGTTCCACTTGCGTGGAGTAATGAGGTTGAATACGATACCACCATTACCTACTATAAAGGTGTACAGGTGAAGTATTTTATTCATGATGGAGCTATAAATCCTGATTGTTATAACCATCACGGTGATGTATCATTGGTTTACGGATTGACAACTGGCTATCTTGAAATGCCACTTGTTAAGAGTGGTACTGCCAATACAAAATTGAGTGCGTCTATTACAGTTTCGGCTGTTCCTTCGGTTTCTCTGATTGAATTTTGGGTTGCAGTAACCGGTATGTCAGGTCATTATCAACTTTACAAATCGGTAAATGGGGGAGATTACTTACTATATCAAGATATTATTGTTAAACAATATGCCGGCATTGGTAAATACTTCCGTTTCTATGTAAACGAGAAAAATGTATCTTTCAAATTCACAACTTATACAGGAACAGGAGCGTATACCACTACACCTAAACTCTTTGGTCTGAAAATCTGGAGCGACGGCAAACCCTGATAAATTACTGTTATTTATAATTTTCCCGGAGTCTTTGACTTTGGGAAAATTAAATATTATTATCGATGAAAAAACGTATATACAAACAAACCTTGTTGATTGCTTTGTTGATGCTGTTGCTAGCTTCGTGCGAAAAAGAAAGCAATTACCGATTCAAGGACGAGGTGATAACAACAGGTACTACAGCGAATGATTCAGTCAGTTTGTCGAATTACCCAACTGATGGGACATTAGCTTTTCATGAAAACTTCCAGAAATGGAATCGGGATGGTTATGTCAATCAGGTAATGCAAGATTGCGAAACGGATTTAATGACAACAACCATTATCATGTACCGACCCGACAAGCCGGTAAAAGTGACTTATAACGGTTTTTCGGTTGTTTATTCGTTACAGGATTTTGCTGTTAATCCTACATGTGGAAATAAAGCAGGAACATCAACCACAGGTTCAGAAATAAGCCGAGGTTATATAGCACTACAAAGTGATATCTTCTATGAATGCGGTGGACACAATTCCGATGCATTTATGATTTTGTCGAAATTGCCTTCTGTTTCAAAGATTCAGTTTAGTATTTCGTATGGTGGTGATGTGGAGTATGTAGGAGGTCTTTCGGTTTGGGAAAAAAGGGATAGTGAAACTGATTTTAGCCGAATAGGAGATTATAAAGTAGAAAATCCCGATGAAGGTCAAACATTTACGATTGACATTAATGAAAAGAATGTTCAACTAAAATTTACGCCTGCCATTAGTGATAAAGGTGCCGGGGTTAATGATGGCGTACATGCCAATCGAAGTGTCCGGATTCACGATTTATCGGTGTGGAGTCTAAAACAAAATTAAAAATGAGAAAGAACAGAATTATTTTAATTACCCTTTCCCTCGCTTTATCCGGTCTGAGTTTTTTTTCCAAGGCTCAATCAACCACACATGTTGTAACAGATATGGCCGGACGTAAGGTAGCAATCCCTACCACCATTACTTCGGTGTGTACCGATAGGTTTGCTTCGTTGATTGTGTTTGCACTCGATCCTAAAATGCTACTCAACAGCACATTTTCGGTAAGTGCTGAAGCAAAAAAATATATTTCGGCAGATTATTATCAAAATAAACCACTGACCGAAGGCAATGATGAGGAAACTCTCAAAATGAAGCCCAGTGTGATTATTTTTGGAAATACGGGAGGAAGTTCAACCATTGCCGATGCCAATGTCACACAAAAAAGGTTGAAAATTCCGGTTTTAATCATTGACTTTCAATTGCCCAAATACAAGCAAATTTATTCGTTTTTGGGAAAAGCCCTGGGCAGGGAGGATAAAGCTGCTCCCATTATTGCTTTTCTGGACAAATATGTAGAACCCATTGCTCAGAAAGTAAAAAAAATTCCTACCAGTCAACGCCCCAAAGTGTATTATGCCGAAGGTGCTAAAGGTGAAAATACCGAACCAACAGGTTCGTTCCACAGTCAGGTGATTGATTTCCTGCAAGCCAGAAATGTAGCTAAAACTGAAATGGGAGGCGTTCATGGTATGTCGAAAGCTTCGATGGAGCAAATTTTGGTTTGGAATCCTGAGATTATTCTAGTGTGGACAGGTTTTCCGGGTGGAGTCGGTATGGGGAACGATGGAAATTCTTCCAGCACTTATAATCATATTATGAGTAACCCTGTTTGGGCAAAAGTAAAAGCCGTAAAAGAGAAGAAAGTATATAAAATTCCATCTTTGCCTTTTGGGTGGTTCGACCGTCCGCCTACTTCCAACTGTCTGCCCGGATTGTTTTGGGCAGCCCGTTTGCTTTATCCGAATCAGTTTACTTTTAATATAAATACCGCAACAAAAGAGTATTTCAACCTTTTCTATCATGTCAAAATTAACGATAAAGAAGCTGAATATCTTTTGAATAAATAAAAAATTACCGTTAATTATGAATAACCGTATCCACATACTTTTACTCACTTTTCTTCTGATCTACTCTGAAGGAATGTTGGCGCAACACTATTTCGTAAATGGAATAGTGAAGGATGCGGTGACTGAAGCACCTATAAAAGGTGTGAATATTGGCTTGTCAAAAGCTACTGCAGGAACTGTTACCGACGAAAACGGGCGGTTTAGTATTATGGTGTGCCAACATGGAGAATGTAAACTATGGTTCAGTCACGTAGGATACAAAAAGGCTGAACAGATTTTTCCTGAAGCGAATCAAGATGTGGTTATTTGGCTCGAACCCAAAGGTGTAAATATCAATGAAATAACGGTTCAGGCACGTAAGCGGATTACTCCTTTGCAGAATGTGACAGAAGAACCATTGGCCTTGCAATCTTCCATTACCAATATTTCCTCCACAGAAATTGAACAATTGGGTGCGGTGACTGTGCTGGATGCACTTAAGTATTCAACCAACGGAATGCCTTCCACCCAAGGTCGCCGTAAGAAATATTATTACATGGTGCGTGGTCAGAATGTTTCTTCGGATTATGCCATTAACGGTGTGTCGCTGTCCACTAACGGTGCCGGACCTATGGCGCAGTGGGTGGAAGCACCTTCCATGCTTCCTTCCAATATGATAGAATCTATTGACGTGATTCGATCAGGCAACTCGTTGTTACTGGGATTTAGTGGATTGAATGGTGTTGTCAACATCAAAACTAAAACCTTTGATCGTTCAGAAACACAGGTGGATGCAGAATATGGAACATTTAATTCTACCCGGATCGGTGTGCTACATGGTGGTAAAATTTCGGATTTCAATTATGCTTTGTCCATTTACAACGATAAAACCGATGGCCCAACAGGAAGACACAGTTATGAAAATCTGTGGAATATATACGGAAAAATTGGCTATCAGTTTAATAAACTGATTGAATTTGATATGGAGAACTTTTACACTTATGGAACACGATTCGTTACTAAGGCAGTGGATTACAAGGGGATGGTTTTGCCCGAGCGGCAGCTTGCCGACATTTGGGAATATGACCCCATGCGCTATAATATTTTCACAGCCAGACTGAAAATAAACGAATCGAAAACTACCTCAACCGAACTGCAAATGAGTTATATTCTCAATAGGATGGATTTGTATCCTGATGCTTATGAATATAAAGTAGATCCGATCAGCCAGAAAGCTGTTATTGGCGATTCAATTATCCGTGCCCACATGTTGAACGAACCTGATTCTATTTTGACCTTTGGAGTTTTTCAGGTAGTTAATCCATTTAAAAACAATTTCCTACGTATGGCTGGCATGTATGCGTCTTCGGCCAATTATGCACATGGAAAATCAAAAAAAACAATCTATTCGGGCACTTTGCTCGACCAGTATAACTTTGGGAAAGTGGATGCTCATGCAGGCGTTAAACTCATTCGGGAATTTTACAACTATTACGTCCCCAACCAAGGATTTGGCGATGCCAGCAGGGCCATACAAAATCAATGGCAACCGCTACTCTTTAATGTCAGTTTTGGATCGTCGTATAGGGCTACCAATAAGCTGACATTTAATACTGTACTCAATACAGGTTCATTACCTGTCGACAATACGGCTTTGCAGTTAAACAGCGATGGTTCTAACTCCATGCTACATCGGGAACAACGCACAGGTCTGGACATTGGTTGCGAATATATGAATGCACAAACCGGGCATTTCATTTTTACGCTGTTTATGTTTAACCAAAAGAATGCATCGGAATTCACTACCAGAGCTTATTACGATACCGATGGTTTGATTCGGTATTATGAACGAAATATCAATTTAAGAACATACGGTGTCGAGTTCACTTATCATAGTCCGATGGTTTGGAAGCATTGGTCGTATTTCGCAAATCTGTCGTACAAATATTCCTATCAAGCTGATAGTTCCATCTATAAGAAATATGCCAAACAACCTCCATTTATTGGTAATATGGGACTTTCGTATAATAATAAAAGACTTAATATCAATCTAATGGGAAAATATGTTTCGAGTTATAAAACCGATCGGTTTCTAAAACAAGAAGTTGGTATTGGCAATTATTTCAATTGGGATTTGACATCATCTTATGAAATTCCACACTCTATTTTCGAAGTATATAGCTCGGTTGTCAATCTGTTCGATGTTCGTTATTGCACAGTTTCTCCTATTTATCCTGATTTTGGACGGCAAATGAAATTTGGATTAAGGGCGAAATTTTAAAATTATGTCACACTCTTACTAAATTACATATTGGTTTAACCGCCTTGCATTTATCTGTTAGTGTTTTTTCCAGTTGTCTGCCCGTGAGGGTAGATAACCCGGGAAAACACAAAAGCCAACGTAAAACGTTTAAAATTGAGTTATTATGGAAATAGAACTAACACAAAAACCGACCGGATTCAAAGTAATCCGCCAACAATCTATCAAGGTGATAGCTACTATGCCGTGCCCATTAAAAGTACCATTCAGGGAGTTATTTAATTTATTTCTTGAAAATTACAATACGATTAATCCCTGTCAACCTATATTTTGCCCAAAACAAAACGACTGTACCAATCCGGAATTTGATAGGCAGTTGCTTAAAGCTACCGATGAAAATGAACTGCCGGATATTTACCTTACTTCAAGTTACAATATTTTGTTTGATAAATCATTTAATGCTAAATTTATTAAAACCGGAGTATTGTCGGGCTATATCGATGAAGTACAACGAGAGCATATTCCGGAAACTGTTTTAAACGCCCTCGAAAAATTTAATATTGGTTGTCTGGCATTCAGTTCATGGGGAGTTGCACAAGATTATTCTGTCAGCGGAATCTGGAAAAAAGTGAGTTCGTGGGCAGAAATAATGGAACCTGCATTTTTGAACCAAATAACCGTTCATGGTTGCCATGGAAAAGCCGGAAATACCGGTTTGTTGCTCTTTCTCCAACAACAATGCGGTGATGAAGCTATAGCCAGTTTTGCCCGTAATGTAATTGATATGCGTCATTTTGCCCTTATGATAAAACGTATGGATTCGATAGACACTAAACGAACTTTACTCAATGTAATGCCCGATGTAGCCGCATCGCACATACCGTCGTGGAAAAGTGTGGAACGATTGCACTTTGCAGAAGGTTGTCCGCTTAACCCTATGATTTTAATGGTAAAAATGAGCCGTCCGGAAGCTTGTATGCCTATTATAAACTTTTTTCACAGCTTTGCTTTTAAGCGGATGTTACAGTCGAATGGCTATTTGATGCCTACTGAATTGAAATGGAGCAATAACTATATTTTGCCCATTTTTGAACACTTGGCAGCTGAAGGATATGCA
>Ga0302288_1001604_pt1 | contig 14429 bp, 9 predicted proteins | sample III_Fen_N1_1_FD_194549 | JGI IMG/M metagenome (GOLD analysis project Ga0302288, IMG submission 194549) | Peat permafrost microbial communities from Stordalen Mire near Abisko, Sweden - III_Fen_N1_1 | ecosystem: Environmental > Terrestrial > Soil > Wetlands > Permafrost | place: Sweden: Abisko...
GCCTTATGTTGTGGAGGTAGTTTGGCCAACATCAAAATTCAGATGAATGAGCGTAATCAGATTCGCGATAAGGCAATGGAAGAATACTTAAGCTATAAGCCTGATGTTTTGGCAACAGCTTGTCCGCTTTGTAAAAAGACTTTTTCAAAAGGACACAATCTTCCTGTACACGATATTGCTGAAATTGTTTATATGGCTATTCGTCAGCAAAAAAATGATGCAAAAGAGGAAGCTTCTACTGAAAAAGAAGTTAGGAAAGTTGAGTTTTGGGATTAAATTATTTCAGATAAATCTACAAAAAAACGGATCAAGGGCTCGATTATCGAGCCCTTGATCCGTTTTTGTAAATATGCATTGATTAGAAATTCAGTACCATTAAGCCTTGTTCAAACACAATATCACGAGGAATTCCGGCGTTGGCAATTCGATCCAGATCTTTTTGCAACTGATTACCATATTATCCATTAAATCTTTGTCTTTAAGTTCACCCATCTGCATAGAGTTTACAAACGCACCATAAACCAATGATATCGGCTTTACTTTCTTCGATGGAGGTATAGCATTCTTTCAATGCATCGCGAACGGTTTGATTACCTTTTATCGTTTTTCCAAGCCCTAATCCATGAGCTACTTCATGGAACATTGTATTTTCAAAGAATGCATCAAATTTGACATGTTTTTGTTGTTCCGGATCGATTAATAATTCAGCAATTGGTCTCAATATTTTTTCAAATTTCATGACAGTTTCTTTTTTTCTGAGAACCGCAAGCACTGAGTACAATTGCGGCGAGTAGAATAGCACTTAGTTTTTTCATCGGGTTGAATTTGAGGGTAGATTTCGTTATTTACAAACAACAAGATACAAAAAATGCTGCTTTTAAGGGCAGCATTTTTATTGATTTATGTTTGTAAATTATCTCCGGGGTTTGGCTCCTTGTTGTTTGGCCATATCCTCCAGTTTTTGCTGGAATTTCGATTTAACGATTGGCTTTTTCTTATTAATCATGATTTGAGCCCTGATCTTTTCTTCATCAATCAAAAATCTGAAAACATAGATTTGACCGATAGTGATTACATTGGCAAGGAAATAATAATAACTCAAGCCGGAAGCATAACCGTTTAGGATGAAAAGGAACATGACTGGCATAATATACATCATGGTTTTCATTCCTGGCATTGCATCTGTATTTTGAGTCTGAGAGTTCATGTATGTTGTGATAATGGTGGTAATGGTCATTAATAAACAGAACAAACTTACATGGTTACCAAACCCAAAAGGAATTGTAAACGGCAATGTCATAATTGAGTCATAGGTCGATAAATCGGATGCCCACAGAAAGCTTTGTTGGCGTAATTCAATCGATGTTGGGAAGAAGAAGAACATGGCAATCAAGACCGGAAATTGAAACAACATAGGTAAACATCCACCCATTGGATTTACTCCGGCTTTTTTATAAAGAGCCATGGTTGCCTGTTGTTTCTCCATGGGTTTTTCTTTGCCAAACTTCTGGTTTATCTCATCAATTTCGGGTTTCAAAGCTTTCATTTTAGCCTGTGATTGATATGACTTAAAGGTAAATGGGAAAATCAGTAACTTAATAAGAATTGTTAATATCAGAATGATGATCCCAAAATTGGAAATATAATTTCTCAGGAAGTTAAATGTTGGAATAATGATCCATTTATTAACCTGACGAACAACTACGTATCCAAGGTTGATCTGACTTTCCATAGAAAAGCCATACTGTTTCAGTGTGTTGTAGTGACTTGGGCCAAAATAGAATTTCATTTTGACACTTTCCGATTCTTTGCCTTCATAAGGAAGAGCAATATCGGCATTGAATTTTCCAACGTAACGGGGATCGTCTTTTGTTAATTCAGTTTTGATGTCAGCAGTTGGAAATGATTCATCTGCAATCAAAGTTGAAGCAAAGAACAATTGTTTGAAACTGATCCATTTGGTCTTTGTACGTAGGCTTTCAGATCCGGATTTTCCTGTAGATATTTTATCTACATCGTCGTCCTGATACTTGTAGTAAATGGTCGAATAACTGTTTTCTCCAAGGCGAGACTGTCTTTCCTGACGAGGAACTAAAATGTTCCAGTTAAAATTAAGGTAGTTCGAATTGGTAGTAATGATGCTATTTAATCCTTTGGTTGCAACTTCGAATCCAACCAGATATGAATTGTGGCTAAGCGTGTATTTGTATTCAAGATACTTTCCGTCTCCGGCCATTAATCTCATCGAAAGGCTTTTGGAATTGCCTTTGTTTTCAGTATTGAAATTTTCATTTCCTTCTTTGCCTTTCTTCACTTCCGGACCAGTTAATACCTGAGTTTCGGTAGAATCAGAAGGAATAAAATAAAATGACTGGGTTTCAATGCTGCGATTCTGAGCAAAGAAGTTCATGCCAAATTTGCTGCTGGTTCCTTCAAAAAGAATAAGCGGCTTTTTCTCGAATGTTTTGTAATTTTTAAGTTCTACGGAATAGATACGTCCTCCCTTATTTGAAAAAGTCACCTTAATTAGGTTATTTTCAATGGTGTAGAATTTTTCTTTTCCAACAGACGCTGCGGCAAAGACTCCAAATTTATCTTTCAGCAAATCGTTGCTTGATGTTGATACGCTGTCTCCCGAAGTCGAAGCCTTATTTACCTGAGCTTCTTCCAGCTTTTTGGCAACAGCAATTTCTTTTTCATTGTTAATCCTAACAAGTTCAATTGAATCGCGTTTGTGTTTTGCGGCTGCAATCTGTTGCTCACTAGGCTTGTTGAAATAGCTGAATCCAATAAAAATCGTGAAAATAAGTGCTACACCAATAATCGTATTTCTATCCATATATATATAAATTATTTGCCGAGCGCTGCTTTAACAAAAGCAACAAACAACGGATGTGGTTTTAAAACTGTACTACTGTATTCGGGGTGGAATTGAACACCGACAAACCATTTGTGTGATGGAATCTCAATCACTTCAACCAGATTGGTGTCAGGATTCAATCCAACAGCTTTCATTCCTGCAGCTTCAATTTGCGCAAGGAACTTGTCGTTAAATTCGTAACGATGGCGGTGTCTTTCTTTGATTTCTTGTTTGTTATAGGCCCGATAAATGTTGGTATTTTTATCTGCAATCAGGCATTTATAGGCTCCAAGCCGCATGGTTCCACCTTTTTCGGTGATGCCCTTCTGTTCTTCCATCAAATCAATAACAGGCCATTCTGTTTTTTCATTCATTTCGGTTGAATCGGCCATGTCCATACCCAATACATTTCGGGCAAATTCGATAACTGCGATTTGCATTCCCAGACAAATTCCAAAGAAAGGAATATTGTTTTCCCGGACATGTTTAGTTGCAATAATCTTTCCTTCAATTCCGCGATGTCCGAATCCTGGTGCAACGATAACGCCTTTTAGTCCTTCAAGCTTTTGAGCTACATTTTCTTCATTAATTTTTTCGGAATGAATCCAACGCAGCTTTACTTTGCATTGATTTACCGCACCTGCATGTATCAATGCTTCTACGATTGATTTGTATGCATCGGGAAGTTCAACGTATTTTCCAACTAAGCCAACTTCAATGGTCGACTCCGGATTTTTTAGTTTGGTCAAGAAATTATTCCAATCATCAAGCTTGGGTTCGTCTTTTAGTGAGAGACCCATTTTACGCAGGACAATTTCATCCAAACGTTCTTTGCGCATATTATTAGGCACCTCATATATTGTCGACGCATCAATCGATTGAACTACCGCATCGCGTTCAACATTACAGAAAAGGGCTACTTTACGGCGCAAATCAGCTCCCAGTTCATGTTCGGTTCTTAAAACCAGAACGTCGGGTTGAACCCCGTTTTCGAGTAAAGCTTTAACTGAGTGTTGCGTCGGTTTGGTTTTTAATTCTCCGGATGCAGCCAGATATGGAACCAATGTTAAATGAATAACCAAGGCATTTGATCCCAGTTCCCATTTTAACTGGCGAACGGCTTCAACATATGGTAATGATTCAATATCGCCTACAGTTCCACCTATTTCGGTAACCACAATGTCGTATTTACCTTTAGATCCAAGAATTTTGATTCTCCGCTTGATTTCATCTGTAATGTGAGGAATAATCTGAACTGTTTTCCCCAGATAATCACCACGTCGTTCTTTGTTTATAACCGATTGATATATACGTCCGGTGGTCACATTGTTGGCCTGTGATGTTGGAACATTTAGAAACCTCTCATAATGGCCAAGATCCAGATCGGTTTCTGCACCGTCTTCGGTTACAAAGCATTCTCCGTGTTCATAGGGATTTAATGTTCCCGGATCGATATTAATGTAAGGATCTAATTTCTGAATTGTTACAGAATAACCTCTGGCTTGAAGCAATTTAGCCAATGACGCGGCTAGGATTCCTTTTCCCAGAGAGGAGGTTACGCCTCCTGTTACGAATATATACCTGGTTGCTGACAAAACGTTATAATTTAATTGTTTTTAAAAGCGAGCAAAGTTAATCAATAAAATGTACTGCTAAAAGATGTTAGAAAATTTAATAAATGGTTAACAACAAAAAACCCGCTAGAGTCTAGCGGGTTTTTGAAGGTGTCTAATCTTCATCTTCCATCGAATCCATTATTCGGATCTTCTCTTTCATGAATTCGATTTTTTCTTTTGTACTGGCTATTTTTTGATTAACATCATCAATTAAGGCTGATGCATTTTTCGTGTTGGCAAAGAACCCGATGTTGTTATCAAGCAAAGCCAGATCTGATTCCATCTGTTTTAACTTGGTTACATATTTTTCACGCTCGAAGCGCATTTTGTTTTGTCCTTTACCTGATGTGTTATTCGCGACTTTATCCTTGAATTTCATTAGATTACGACGTTTTTCATCAACCCGGAGAGCATCAAAATGGCGGTTAATTACTTCGCGGAACTCGTTTTGAATAGCATCTTTATCCTTGAATGGAACGTGACCAATTTCTGTAAAGCGGCGTTGAAAATCCTTTAGCTTATCTAAATCAGAATTGTCGTCATTGGTAAGTGCAAATTGTTTTACTTCTTCCAACAGTTCTTTTTTCAGTCTTAGGTTTTCAGCTTGTTCTCCATCGATTGATGAAAAATGTTTTGCTTTGTTTTCGAAGAAATAGTCACAAGCAGCACGGAAACGTTTCCAGATTACATCCGAGAATTTACGTGGAACAGGACCAATTTCCTTCCAAACACGTTGAATATTAATGAATTCATCGGCTGTTTTTTTCCAATCGGTACTATCTTTCAATGCTTCTGCCTGAACACACAAGTCAGTTTTTAACTGAAGGTTGTTCTGTTGTTCTTCTTTATTCTGGTTGTAGAATTCACGTTTGCGATCGAAGAATTTATCAGAAGCAATACGGAATCGTTCGTAAATTTTGTTGTTGTCTTTTTTGGGAGCGAAACCAATTGTTCTCCATACCTTTTGAAGTTCAATCAGTTCTTTGGAGCATTCGTCCCAGTCGCGGTGATTTTCAATTTCAGCAATTGCGATTTCTTCAACTTTTTCGCAAAGTGCAATTTTTGCATCCAGATTTGTTTTTTGTTCCGATTTGCGGCCTTCAAAATAATCCTGATGTTTTTTGTTGATGATTGAAGTTGCAGCTTTAAAGCGTTCCCACAATTCATCTTTTTTATCGCGGGGAACCGGGCCAACTTCTCTCCATTGTTCATGGTATTTCTGCAATACATTAAATGCTTTGATGATTGAAGGTTCAACCAAAAGCTCTTCCGATTTTTCGCAGATTTCCATTTTCAATTCCAGATTCTTTTTCAGGTCTAAATCGCGCAGTTCCTTGTTGATCTTGATAAAATCATAGAAGTTTTCTACATGATGATGATAAGTGTCCCACAAATCTTTTAGTTTGGCTTGAGGAACAAGACCTATTTCTCTCCAGCGGTTTTGCAGATCGCGGAAATCATGGAATGTTTTATTTATTGATTCTTTGTTGTTGATAAGAGCTTTAATCTCTTCAATGATATCGTATTTCTTTTGGAGATTGATTTCTTTGATTTCGTCAATCTTCTTATTGTGTTCGTTCTTTAAATCCTGATAGTGCTTCAACAGACTCCGAATTTCCAATTCTGAAGGATCTGATTCTGCTTTGAATTCAGCAAGATCACCTCCGGCTTCAGCAAAAGCAGCTTTTTGTACTTCGATGTTTGCTTTGTATTTACGGAAGAAATTGATTTTAATAGCGTCAACCTCATCTTTAATTGTTTCAAAATCACTTTTTTGAAGCAATTCACGTAATGCAGCAATAAGCTCAGCTTCGGATAAATTAGCATAGTCAGCTAATTTTACTTTTGGGCTACTTTCATCCAGAAGTTCATCTTCTTCCTGTTCTTCCAGATCTTCTTCCGAAACATCAATCAGTTCTTCAATCGAAGGGATTTCTTCTTCACTGGCTTCGGTTACAACTTCAACTGATGGCTCAGTTGCATTTTCTACAACTTCAGGAATAGTTGTTTCTACAACATCCTGACTTACTACTTCAACTTCTTCGGCAACACTTTCAGCTTCTTTTTCAGCTTCTTCTGTTTTTTCTACTTCGGCCATCGTATCGGCAGTTTCAGCTACTTCAATTACTTCAACCTGTTCTACAGATTCTACAGTAACATTCTGGTCGTTAATAGTTTCTGGTTCAGCAAGTGTACCACTTAACTCTAGTTCTGAGTTTTTTAGATCTTTAGGTTCCATAACAAAAATTTAAATTACAATGTAATTAACAGATCATAAGGTCATGTTTGAGCTACGAAAATAGGTATTACAAGCTAATACTCAAAGATTTTAATGAATAAAATGATAGGAATAATACGATAAATATGAAATATTAGGCTATGTGTTGTTTTTTTTTCGTTCACAAGAGCTGGTTTTGGTCAACATTAATGGGAGGTTGTTACTTTTGCAGAAAAAAATTGCTGTATGCGCATCGATATTCTAACGGTTGTCCCTGAATTGCTTGAAAGTCCTTTTAACCATTCGATCATTAAAAGAGCTAAGGAAAAAGGACTGGTTGAAATTTTCATTCACAACATTCGCGATTTTTCGGAAGATAAACACCGAAAGACCGACGACTATGCTTTTAGTGGTGGTGCCGGAATGGTAATGACAATTCAACCGGTTGAAAGTGCAATTAACTTTTTGAAATCGCAACGCGAATACGATGAAGTGATTTATACCAGCCCTGATGGAATTCAGTTAAAACAGAAAGTCGCTAACTCGCTCTCGCTTTTGAATAACGTCATTATTTTATGCGGTCACTATAAAGGAATTGATCAACGGATTAGGGAACATCTGGTTACCATGGAAATTTCGATTGGCGATTATGTGCTAACCGGAGGTGAATTGGCTGCAGCCGTTATTGTTGATAGTGTGGTTCGACTTGTTCCTGGTGTTTTATCTGATGAAACCTCTGCCCTAACCGATTCTTTTCAGGACAATCTGCTCAGTCCGCCTGTATATACTCGTCCTGCTGATTATAATGGCTGGAAAGTTCCTGAAATATTGCTTTCCGGAAACGATAGAAAAATTGAAGAATGGCAGGAGCAACAAGCTTATGAACGAACCAAACGACTTCGCCCGGATTTACTGAAGAATGAATAAAAGCTTTGTTTATAGCTTTCTCAACCGCTGCAATTCGCATTGACAATCATTGACAATCATTGACAATCAATGACAATCAATGACAATTTTCCCAGCTAAATTCCATTTCGTTATCTCCTGCAAATCTTATTATACGGGCAATAGCTGCATTTTTGCGAATCTTTGGTCTGATCGTAGCAGTTTGTGACACTGAATAGTTCGTTTAAAACCTCGTCGAAGACTTCGGTAAATTCTTTTTTTACGCGTTGAAAAATAAGCTTTTCGTTTTGAAAAATAATATTGGGAATGAACTCTTCAGCAAACAGATTGTCGAGTTTATAGATGGCCGGATAAATCGGAGTGTCTTTTTCTATAGTTGATAAAACATCGGAATAGATTAAGGTCTGGAAGATTTCCTTTCGTCGGTCGTGGTAGTTCCGGTCAGTCAGTTGCGACCAGTCTTTAAAATCGAGTTTTAGGTTTCGTCCGGTTTTGTAGTCAACAATTCGTAATCCTTCTGAAGTTCGATCCATTCGGTCAATAATTCCCCCAATGCGAATATCGAAGGATTTGTTTGGGGTTTCAATCCGATAGCTGGTGAAATAATCTTTTTCAAGGCCTTCGATATCGAATGGAGCAAATTGCATATCATTTTCGAGTAGCTGATGGATATATTCGCGAATATGTGAGGCGATTAAAATACTTTGTCCGCTTAACTTCAGGCGTGAAGCTTCTTCCGGTTTCATTTGGTAGTACTTAACGGCAATCGATTCGAGAATAACCGATTCGATTCGGCGTTTGTCGCCACGCAGGAGTTTTAGGGCATGTGCTTCAACGGTTTTTCCTTCAAACGGTCGATACAATTGTTCAATGGCATAGTGAAACAGATTTCCAAACAGAACAGCGTCAATCTCTTCCTTTAGCTCATCTTTTTCCTTGATGTCAGCGATGTATTTAAAGTAGAACTTCAGTTTACATTCCAGATACGTATTTATAGCACTTGGACTGAGGTTTTTCTCTGCATATCTTGAAATTAATTTCTGAATGTGAGATTCATTGGCATCAATGCGGATAGCTTCGTTGTTTGTACCCTTGAAGTTAAAACTCAGGTTTAATTCTTCAATTTCAAACTCTGAGTCATACAATAGTTGATACAGAAAACGACTTTTTTCGGAGGAGGCAATCCCTTCGGTTATCGAGTTGTAAACAATTACTGTATTGGTAGTTCTGGAAATCATCCGGTAGAAATAGTATGCATACATGGCATCGCGGTCCTCGTAGGTTGGCATGCCAAATCCTTTCCGTAAATGGTAAGGAATAAATGAATGTCCGGCTGCTATTTTGGGCATAAAACCTTCATTGGCCGAAAATAAGATCAGATTTTCAAAATCGAGGGTTCTGGTTTCCAGCAAGCCCATTATTTGCAGTCCGGTTAATGGTTCTCCTTCGAAAGGAATTGAAATTCTTCGCAAGCTTTGATCCAGTAAACGGTACATGATCTTCACCGGGAAATCCGGAACATTGAGGGCAATCAAGGTATCTTTCAGTCGCTGAATGGATAAGAATGCCTGATACAAATACTCAGCTTCCAGTTTCACCTGATCATTTTTGGTACTATCAAACTTTATAGAGAGTTCTTTAATGACATCGCTGAAATAATCGAGTGTTTCCTGCCATGTTACCGGGCTTGAAAATACCTTTTTTACAAACGAATTTAGATTAAGCTCGGAAGCGTTGATGTAAACTTTGTTCTTTTTATGAATTCCGGAGACAAAGGTCTTAATTTCGGGATTGACTACAAATTGATGATTCAGTAGCGCAACTACCGGTTTGTAATAAAAAACGGCTGATTTACCTGATTTACGGATGTTCTTTTGCAGACTAATTAATTGTGATATAAAGCCATAAACCGGAGTGTTTACAAACGGATATCCCATGGTAATATTGATGTCCTTGAAATTGTCTCCAATGGAAGAGATCACCGGGATCAGCAGATTTTCATCAGCAAGGACAAGAGCCGTATTATCAAATCGTTTGTTTAGCTTGAAGCTTTTTAATGCCTGAGGAATGTTGATTGCCTGCGCTTGTGTGATATTTCCGGGAACAGAAATCAGGCTTATTTTTCGTTGATTGGCCGGAAGCTGATTTTCCGGAACAAAGTTTTTGGGAGCCGGGAATAATACCCGATTGGTTCGCAAAAACCGTCCTGCTTCATTCTCCGGATCCTTTAGGTAGGAGTCGTCGTAATCCCAGAAAAACATAGCTTTATTCAGATTGTCGAGCTTTTTGAAGATTGTTTTCTCACAATTATTCAATGCATTAAATCCAATAAATACATATTTGTTGGTATTCATTCTGTTAATGGGTTGGCTGAAGGTTTCGGCGACTTCCCGGTAAATCATTCCTGAATAGGCAATGTTGTTTTGTTTTAGAGCTGCTTTAAACTGGTGATAAATTGCGGCAAGCTTAATCCAGATCGCAATGAATTTTTCTTTGTTGAACGAATGTGGAACTTTATCCAGATTACCCCAGAACTCGTCAATCGCTTTTTTCTGCTCTTCTGTTAAATAGTCAAATTGATTTTCAAGCTCTTTTAAGTCGGATATGTTTCGAAACAAATCGTCGGCATCGAGCAGGTATTTGTCAACATCATCAAAATCGGCCAACAAAATCTCACCCCAGAAGAAAAACTCATCCAAAGGTTCCTGATGGCCTGTCTCTTTGGCATACACTTCCTGAAGTTTCAAGACCAGCGAAACCGGATCGGCCTGTTGTAATTTGGTTTGTGCCGAAATCAATTCATTGATGGTAATAATCTCAGGCGAAAGCATTGGTTTTTCAACGATTTCATTCAGGTAAGCTGTGAAAAACACTCCAGCTCTCCTACCTGGAAAAACCAGACAGTAATCGCTCAACTCTTCCCGGTGATGGGTATATAAATAGTCTGCAACTTGCTTTAGAAATGGACTCATTTGTTTTTCAATTTGATTGAAACTCAATTTGCGTTAAAGGTAAAATTAAAACCAGAAACAAAAGAATAGAATCCCGGCAACTATTTGTGGTTTTATATAACGCAACCCTGAAGCCAATCTTTTCATCTAGGGTAAAAACAAAACCAAGAATTCTAATTGTGTTAATTGCTTTGTTACCATCGTTGGCGATTGCTCAGGCAAATCAGACAGAAAAGGACATTCCTTATGTGGAGGTTGTGGGTAGTGGAGAAATGGAAGTTGTTCCTGATCAGATTTATATTTCGTTCACCCTCAAAGAACGAATAGAAAACAAAGTTAAACTTGCGATAGAGGCACAGGAAACCGAGCTTAAAAAAAGGCTGTTAAACCTTAAGATTGATTTAAAAGATCTTCAGCTGGCCGATGCAAATTCGGATCTGATCAGGATTAAGCGTAAAAAGAATGATGTGATTGCGTCTAAAGATTATTTATTAAAAGTTTCAAATACAACTACTTTAGCTAAGGTATTTGAACTTTTGGATGATGTGAAGGCATTTGATGCAGGAATACAGCGTGTTGACCATTCTGATATTCAGAAAATGCGGAAAGATGTAAAAATACTTGCTGTAAAAGAAGCCAAAGAAAAGGCTGAGTACTTGTTAGCGGCAATTGGTGAAACTGTTGGAAAACCGCTAATCATTCAGGAACGTGAAACGTTTGATGAATATCAGCCATTACAAAAAGTTGCGAATGCAACTATGCTAATGAATACATCAGAATCTCAGAATGAAGAAATACCTGAACTTTCGTTTCAGAAGATAAAATTGAAATACACTGTTTTCGCACGTTTTGCCATAAAATAAGCTATAGACAAACCTAAATTCCTTTAAATTTGCCGCCTGTTCTAAAAATGAAGGTTTTATGAAAGGGCTTTTGACGATTATTTTGCTGGTTATTTCCAATTCGTTTATGACTTTGGCCTGGTATGGTCATTTGAAATTTGCAGAACTAAAATGGTTTAGCAAGTTAGGAATAGTAGCTATTGTGTTGATTAGTTGGGGTATTGCTCTTTTTGAGTACGCATTCCAGGTTCCTGCTAACCGCATGGGCTATAAGGAAAATGGCGGTCCTTTCTCTTTAATAGAACTAAAAGTAATTCAGGAAGTGATTACCTTATTGGTCTTCACTGTATTTTCATTGCTTTTGTTCAAAAACGAAAATTTCAGGTTCAACCATTTGATTGGCTTTGTTTTTCTGGTTCTTGCTGTTTATTTCATTTTTAAGAAATAACAGGAATCCTAATACTAGTTTCCGTTTGCTCGCGTCGTGAATAGAATTGCTGAAGTATGGAACTGTCGTTGGCTTCTTTTGATAAGGATTCAATCGTATTTTGTGGAATATCACATAAATCCAGTGCAATCAAGCCATCCAGACAGTTATTAAACTTGGGATCAACATTAAAACCAATGATTTTTGCATTGAGTTTGATGTATTTTTTCAGCAGAACCGGTAAGCCTGAATTCATTTCATCCACATCACCAATAAATTTATCCAGCGAACTAATGTCATTGTCCATCGTTTCCATGATGATATTCAAGTTCTGATCGTCGGTCTTGAATTTATAGGAATTACGAGGGATGATGTTCTTGGCCAGGTTCCAATCGAAATGATGGGCCATGATGAATTTAATGATCATCTCTTTCGAAACAGTAGAATAGTCGTCACTAACGCTTACAGGCCCAACCAGATAACGATATTCAGGATTTTTCAGGGTAAAATACAGGATCCCTTTCCATAGCAGGAATAAAGGCATTGGCTTTCGTTGATATTCTTTCACAACAAACGAACGACCAAGTTCGATGGTTTGCTTAAGTATTTCCTGAAAATCATCTTTTATTTTGAATAAGCTTTGAATATAGAATCCACGGACTCCATATTTATGAATAATTTCAGCACCCTTTCCAATCCGGTAAGCACCGGCGATCATTTGAGTTTCGGTGTCCCAAATAAACATTTGATGATAATAAAGGTCGAATTCATCCAAATCGATACTTCGGTTTGTTCCTTCGCCAACCTGACGAAATGTAATCTCGCGAAGACGGCCAATTTCGAGTAAGGTATTGGGTATTCGCTTTGACGGGGCGCAATAAACAGCGTAATTTTTCATTTTGAACAACAGAAACTCATTCCCGAGTTCATTGAGCTCCTGAATGATCTTTTCATGAGGAACAGGTTCTGCAATTGGCTCAATTCGTTGCTGGCGTTTCAACGAATAATTGAAAAATTTCTTTACCTCAATTTTGGTGCTTAGTAAATAGGTTTTAGCGCGCAAATATCTGCCATATTGATAGATGTCCTGGAATTTGTCCTGTTCAGCAACAGCGATTGGGTTTCCGACCCTTATTTTTATCGTTTTATTCTTTTGATAAAGGATTTCGGTCGGAAGTTTCATCTCGGTCAGGGCAGGATGGATTGATCCCATCAGGTAGAATAAGCGACTGTTATTGCCATGAAAGAAAAAAGGAACTACCGGAACTTTTTGCTGTTTTATAAATTTAAGAGTCGGGTATTTCCATTGTATATCGGAAAGCACTTTGTATTCATCGAATTGAGAAACCTCTCCTGCCGGAAATAAGCAAAGTATTCCACCATTTTTCAAATGATCCGAAGCTTTTTCTGATCGTATTGATTTTGTCCGTTTGTCCGTTCCTTTTTGAAAATCAGATTCTTCCAGATAAAATTCCCGGATTGGATCAATTTTCTGCAGCAAATGCGTAGATACAATCTTCAAATCAGAACGCACCATACTCAATAGTTTGATTAGCAGGATGCTTTCCAAACCTCCGAATGGGTGGTTGCTAACAACAATTGCCGGACCTGTTTGCGGAATCCGCTTTAAGAGCTCTTCATCGTCGAACGAATAATTAAGTTGAAGAATCCGGATGAGTTCATCAATAAATTCAAGACCTTTTTTGTCGCCAATCTGATTATATACCCGGTTTAATTTATCGAAACGCAACAAAAGCATTAAAAATCTTGCAAAATGTTCTCCACCAATAAAACTAAGTTTGGGGTTTGCTTTTAGAATGTCAGTAGGTCTGAAAAGTTCCATGGGCCAAACAACTAAATTTGTTAATTAGTAAACCATTAAAACGCATTTGTCTAATGTTTCCAGTTCTAATGTAATCAGTAGAAAAAGAAATGTTAAAAATGAACATTTTTTTTGGTCAATTGTAAATGGTTTAGCTTAATTCGCATAAAAAATTTAAAAAATTGAATCCACTTTATCAGAAATACGATCTTAACGATTGGTTACCAACGACTAAAAAAGAAGTTGAAATGCGTGGCTGGGATAGCCTTGATGTTATCTTTTTTACTGGTGATGCTTATGTTGATCATCCTTCATTTGGAACGGCGGTGATTGGCCGTATACTTGAAGCAGAAGGACTTCGGGTTGCTATTGTTCCACAACCCAATTGGCAGGATGATTTGCGCGATTTTAAAAAGCTGGGTAAACCCAATTTGTTTTTTGCAGTAAATGCTGGTAATATGGACTCGATGGTGAACCATTATACAGCAAATATTCGCAAGCGTTCGAATGATGCTTATACTCCGGGGGGAAGACCTGGGCAGCGTCCTGATTACGCAACCAGCGTGTATTGTAATATTCTGAAAGAGCTTTATCCGGATGTTCCTTTGGTAATTGGTGGTATTGAAGCCTCTCTGCGCCGCGTTACACACTATGATTATTGGAGTGATAACCTGAAGCCTTCTATTTTAGTAGACTCAAAAGCAGACATGCTTTTTTATGGCATGGGCGAAAAATCGATTGTTGAATATACCCGATTGCTTCAAAAAGGGATTGATTATAAGAAGAT
>Ga0302288_1001609_pt1 | contig 14382 bp, 12 predicted proteins | sample III_Fen_N1_1_FD_194549 | JGI IMG/M metagenome (GOLD analysis project Ga0302288, IMG submission 194549) | Peat permafrost microbial communities from Stordalen Mire near Abisko, Sweden - III_Fen_N1_1 | ecosystem: Environmental > Terrestrial > Soil > Wetlands > Permafrost | place: Sweden: Abisko...
ACTTACCTGAAGTATGTGAGAAACTATTATCAACCAAAACAGGATGATTGGCCGCTTGTCGTAATCTTAATAATCCTTCAAGCAATAATATGGTGCTTAATTCTTCTTTATTGTTTTTTTTCTCTAAAAATCGATCGCGGTAATTGTTTCGTGTCTGACTATAAAATTCTTGTTGAGATTCATTCATATAGCAGGTTTGTACAATAATCGATTTTTCGGGAAGATCTTTCAAAACTGTTTTTTTGTTTCTTCGAAGCAAAAAAGGCTTTATCAACTTACGATACATTACCAATTTGTCGGGTTGTTTAATCTCTTTTGTAAAGTGATTGACCGACCCTAACATATTTCGATTTACAAAGTGCATTTGCGACCACAAATCGGTAATAGAGTTTTCGATGGGTGTTCCTGTTAACGTCAAAAACCTGTCTGCATTTATATCAAAACAAACTTGTGAAATATCGGCGAGTGGGTTCTTAATGGTTTGTGCTTCATCTAGAATGATATAATTGAACTTCATTTGATGAAAAAGATTCTTATCACGACGCAATATAGCGTAACTTGTTATTAATAAGTCTGGTTTGCCTATTGTTTCAATTTCTTTTGTCCTTTCTGCCCCAGTATGAACAAAAACCTCTAAATCAGGGCAAAAAATGGTGGCTTCTTGTTGCCAGTTATAAATTAAACTTGTTGGGACTACCAATAAGGAAGTATTTCGCCCGTTTTCTTTCATCCATTGCAATAGGCAAAGCGCCTGAATGGTTTTTCCAAGACCCATGTCATCAGCCAAGCATCCGCCAAGTCCCAATTCATCGAGTAATCGTAACCAGTTATAACCTTCATGTTGATAATGTCTGAGTTGCCCTTTGAAGTTCTGTGGTAGTTGGTAATTGACATCTAATCGGTTTTCGATGAAACGTTGCATATTTTCTTTTACCAATAAATCTACTTTCCCTGTATTTTGAAGTTCATTGGTTAATATACAAAACTGTTTTGATATTTTTATATTACCATCTTCAAATTTGCAGAAATTGGTCAATGATTTAAATTCATCCATCCATGCTTGAGGAATTTGAGCATATTCTCCATTTGGTAGCTGAATTTGAGATTTATTTTGTTTGATATAAAAAAGTACCTGAAGAAAAGGCATTTCAAATTCACCAAACATTACCTTCCCATTAATGTCGAACCAATCGCGATTCTCATTAATTTTAATAGACATTGTGCGTTCTCCAACAAAAATTCGTTGTGAACCATTTTCTTTCTTATCAAAATGAATCTCAATATCTAACTTTTCAATTTCTTTGTAATGCTCATTTAACCAATCAACTCCTTTGAGATAAGGCATTTTTTTCGCTTTCCCATTGATGTCAATTCCAATTTCCTTAAAGTTAGCAATAAATCGATTCTCTAAGTTAGTATCACGTTCTATGTGAGTGATAGTGATTGAATTTCCCGTCATATCCAATCGATTTAATGCACCACTTTGACCCGCCCAGAACTTTAGATTCTGATATTCAAAAATCAATTCAAATACTAAATCAGTAATAACTGAATTCGAATTATCCTCATCAAAAAGAGAAAATTGCTTTAAACTTTTTATTTCCTTTACGTTGAAAATAGCTCGGGATAGTTCAGAAACTGTCAAAATATCAAAACCTGTAGTTTTGACGCGGTTTGTTGATATTAAAGGAATAACAATTTTTTGAAGGTAATCTTCTACATGCGGAGGTGGAATATGAACTGAATTTTTTGACAGGAAAGGAATTAATTTGGCTCCATTTACTTCATTGTCAAACTCATATATTTTATTGTCAAGTAATATTCGCGCTGTTTTTTTAGAAATTAGAATTGATTTAGTTAGGTCAATTTTTCTGTTTTCGCAACTTAAATCCAATGAGAAGTCTAATCCGTTCTCATTTTTTTCAAAGCAATATAAAACATCAGGCATTTCAAGTTCTACGTACAATTGTTTCCACATAAATGGGAAATTTCCTATTGGCAAAAAAATCTTACGATCGACGATCTTTTCAAAGAACTCGTTTTGGTATTGGTTTATATAATCTGAGATATAATTTCTAATGTATTGGACCTCTGAAGAATTTTTCTTTCCATCAAAATATTTCTTCACAAGCCCATCCCACGAATGTACTCCCTTATCTGAAATTTTTGAAAGAATGGTTTCTTTTTCTAATCGAAAACAACATGTTGTCAAAAAAGTATCTGTTCCATCCAAAAGGTGACTGAAGCGTTGAATATTGTTGACATTTATCTTCACATAGCTTGTAGAAGGTTTATTCTGATTGTCAAAATCAATCACAACACACTCAGGAAAACAACCAAAATTACCATTAGGGTTTAAAATATATGCAATTTTCTGATTCATTGCTCAATTTAGTGAGTTAGGTGGGAATTATAAAACCACAAGTTGCGCAAAAGGGCTCAACTATTTTCCGTTGTTCAAATCCTTTTTTTATGTCTTTTGCACGTTTAGTTTCCAAGATATCTGACAATTCTTGTGTGAAAATACTACCAAGTTTCATAGTTGCATCGGCATCCAAACAGCATGGAATTACCTGTCCATCAGATAAAATAGCAATATGATCGCGGAGAGCGTAACAATTTTTTTGAGTTTGTGTTCCTTTTATTTTGTTGTCCGGCCATTCAAAACGTGGGGCTTGTTGCAAGAAAATATGTTCAGCTAGTTTCAGTCCGTTTCCTTTCGTTTTTTCAACAAATGCATCTTCTGAAAGATTGAATTTTTCAGAAATTTTCTTCAAACAAAATGAATTGAATTTATTACTTGATTCGTTAGAAATATTCCATAAACGTAAACATAAATAGGTATTTGCAGCTGATATTAATGCAAAATCAAACACTGAATTCAAGTAATCTTCCCATTTTTCTGAAACGATATTTTCTTCAGCATCGTGTAGGGAGATGTTGATTTGACGGAGTGGATGTTCAATCAAAATTTCTTTTTTTTGTTCCAATAAACCACCATTGGTTGTCATGTTGATTTTCAATCCGGCAGTTTCAGAAATGGTCAGAATCTCGTTAAGTTGAGGATGCAAAAGCGGTTCGCCAAGTACATGAAGATAAATATAGTCTGTAAAAGGACGAATCTTTTCTATAATTAAACTAAATTCACTCGGTGACATGAATTTACTTGCACGCGATGTTTTAAAACAGAAGCTGCAATTGTAATTGCAACAGTTCGTAATTTCGATATATATTTTCTTGAATTTCAAGTAATTGATTTTTTTATTCAGTAGTTTGTTGTAATACTGAGATTATTGGACTTAAAAAGACTTGCAAAGGTATGTAATTTCAGGCATTTGTATGCAACTAAAAGTATTTGTACTTTTGCAATGTGAATTCATAATAAAGTAAAACTATGTTTTTTGTCGATATTATTGTAAAAATTGGGGTTTTCGGAGCAAAGATAGCATCGTTTTGGAGTAAAAAAACAGAACGTTGGGTTGAAGGTCGCAAAGGAATATTTGAAAGAATGGCTCAAGTTATTAAGCCTGAAGACCGTGTAATATGGTTTCATGCAGCTTCATTGGGCGAATTTGAGGAAGGCAGACCGGTGATTGAAAAAATACGATCATCATATCCTCAATATAAAATACTTCTAACCTTTTTTTCACCATCGGGGTATGAGATTCGAAAGAATTACGCTCATGCCGATTGGGTATTCTATTTGCCGGCAGATACAAGTTCGAATATGAGAAAATTCTTGGATATAGCACATCCAGAGGTCGCCATTTTTATTAAGTATGAATTTTGGCCAAATTTATTGTTAGAATTAAGGAATAGGTCAATACGTTCGTATGCCATATCTGCGCGTTTTATTCCCAATTCGAGATTTTTTAAGTGGTATGGAAGTATTTTCAGAAGTTCCCTAAAAGCTTTCGATACTTTCTTTGTACAGGATCAACGTTCAATTGAATTGCTAAAATCAATTGGATTTTATAATACCATATTGGCCGGCGATCCGCGCTTTGACCAAGTGGAAGCAATTGCCAAAACTGACTGGCGGAATGAAATTGTTGAACGGTTTAAATGCGGAAGAAAAGTTTTTATTGCAGGAAGCACATGTGGCGCTGCTGATGAAGATTTGTTACAAGTGCTAATAAATAATCATCCTAATACCAAGTTTATTATTGTGCCTCACGAAATGGATGTGCCGCCGATGGAGAAGATTGAAGCCAATACTGTTGTTGGTGCTATCCGTTATTCCAACTGTGACGATTCAATTGATTTGACTAAGTATCAGGTGCTAATTGTCGATACGATTGGGATGTTAGCATTGTTGTATCGATATGGTAATTGGGCTTATATTGGTGGTGGATTTGTTGCTGGTATTCACAGTGTTATCGAAGCTTCAGTTTATGGGATACCGGCGGCTTTTGGTCCAAATTTTCAAAAAAACAGACCGGGAATTGATATGGTGAAACTTGGCGCTTGTTGTTCAATTGCAAATGCAGATGAACTGGATGCATGGTTCTCGCCAATAGAGAATGATGATGTGGCTTTAAAAAACATAAGCAATATTGCTTACGAGTATTGCCAACGAAATAAAGGAGCGAGCGAAATTATTCTGAATAAAATCTTTGAATAAAAAGATTTACCAAGCAGTCCAACCACCATCTACATTTAGCACAGAGCCTGTCATGTAGCTACTTGCGTCGCTTGCAAGGAATGAAAACGGACCGTTTAGCTCTTCACGATTACACATTCTACCCATTGGCGAGAGTTTCGACCAGTTTTTCAGGAATGCTTCCGGATGGTTATTGAAAATCCCATGAGGTACAATGGCGTTGCATCTGATGCCATCTTGTGCATAAAACGTAGCCAGATATCGTGTGAAATTAGGAATGAAACTTTTCGAAGCAATATAATCAACCGGCTTATAATTGCTAATTCCGTCTCCAAAGTCGTATAGATTTTGGTTTGGAGCAACTACTGAGTAAGTACTTGCCACGTTTATAATATTACCCTGTTTCTGTTTAAGCATTTGTCTGCAAACTACTTGAGTGATTATCACTGTTCCGATCAGATTTACTTCCACCGATTTATACAATGCTTCAATTGGGTAATTCTCAAATCGACTTTTGTTTACTTTTGAGCTTCCTTCCATGTCAAACTTGGCATCGATAGCTGCATTATTTATCAGCACATCTATCTTTCCAAACTTATGAACGGCTAATTCTACTGCTTCTTGGCAACTTATTTCTTTGGTAATATCAAGTGAAACAAATAAATAATTATCGGTTGGAATTTTGAGTTCGTTAAATGCTGCTATAAGAGCATTTTTCTTATCAAGAATAATGTCTGATAAAATAACTTTGGCATGTTGACGAAGAAAACTTGTCGAAATTTCAGACCCAATTTGTCCTAAAGCACCCGTAATTAGGATTACTTTGTCTTGGATGGAGTTTGGATTATATTCCATTGTTGCAGATTTTAATGATTTGTTCCGAATTTTCAACTTGTTGAAGCGATTCTTCCAACGTAAAATGATCTAATTTTGAAAAGAAATATTTTGTTTGATCTAAAAACATATTATTTCTATCGAAGTTCTTTTCAGTGAAGACGATATCTTCTTGATAATTCGTTTTTATTGTTAATATTGAATTGAAATAATCGAAAATTAGACTTGCGTCATCTAAAACGATTCGTAAAAAACGCTCTTTACATTTCTCGTAAAAATTAAGATGGATGTTTGACGTAGTATCATTTTCATACTTTATCAGAATATCTGCACCCGATTCAACATCTATCTCCAATTTACTTTTATAGTTCTTTTGAATATATGAAGACTTTACTTCGCTATTTGTTAGATAATTACATAAATCTATTTCGTGTGAAAGCGTAAGAGCAACTCCACCGCCAAGACTTTGTTGTGCGGCATATGATGTCCTGTAATCTTCCCAAGGATGCCAATCTGGCAGGTATTCCGCCCATTTGCTTTGTAATGAAATTAAATCTCCATATTCCTGAGATTCAATAATTTGCTTTGCTTTGAGTATCAATGGGTGAAATCGCATCATATAACCAACATAAACGAAAACAGGATTGCTTTTAATCGCATCTTTTAATAATTCAACGTTTTCTGTTGTGTTTGATAAAGGTTTTTCAATCAAAACATTGATATTCCGATTGATACATTCAATGGCCTGTTCGGGGTGAAAACTAGTTGACGAAGTGATAATAGCTGCAATAGGCTTAATACTATCCACTTCAGACCATGTTTTTATTATTGTAACTTTGGCGTCTGCAATATCTCGGAATGGTAAATTCCGTTGACGAAATACGCTAATATTTCTAAACCCAAGTTGCCATAAATTTCGTATATGTCTTTCGCCAATAGAACCAGCGCCAAAAACAACAATTGGTTGGTTTTGAAATTTCTCAAAATTGAACATATTCGTCTGATTTAGATAAAGCTTCTGCAGCTTTCACAAAACTATTCATGTCGTCAATATCAATAGCAAACTCATTTCCAACAATATATGGTAGTATTTTTTTGCCGCTCATACTCTTTTGTTCTAGTATTGTATTGGTTTTGATAACGTCAAGAAATCCGATTTGCCAATATGTTTGCGGTAATTTTTGTCGAGGTTGATTGTAAGGTTCGTTTATCTCAGGTAAGCTCAGCAATGGAATCATTGGCATTTCCTCGTTTTCAATAGTCCACATTTTATAGGGAGTTATTGGGCTGGGAGTAACTATGCGAAGACTATCTGCATCAGAGGTTATCAGTTTTTGGATGCAAGCGTCAATTATTTGAGTGCTTCTTATCGGCGAAGTGGGGCGAAGTTGAACTACATAATCGGGCACATAATTTTCATTGATTTTCAGCCAATTCAGCGCATGAAAATAAACCTCAAAATCGGTACTCATGTCTTGTGCAAATTCAGCAGGACGTATAAACGGCACTTCTGCATTGTATTTTAGAGCTGTTTGAGCAATAGTGTCAGAATCGGTAGAAACTATGGTTCGTGTAATCAATTGTGAGTCTAACGCAGCTTTTATGCTGTAAGCAATGAGTGGATGGTCTAAAAGTGGTAAGATGTTTTTATTGGGCAATCCTTTACTTCCACCTCGTGCAGGAATGATAGCTAGAATTTCCATAATTACTTACAGTATTTGAGTTTATTTCGTTGTTCCAATTCAACTTCCAGAATTTCACTCGACTTCAATGTCAATGCTTCATAAGTGTGTTCTAAATCGCGGATTAGCTTTTGCAATCCGGGAACTTCCAATGATGCAGCATGATCCGTTCCTTTCCAGGTACGGTCTTTGGTAAAATGCCTTTCTATCCATTTAGCTCCCAATGTATAAGCCGCAATATCAATTGCTATTCCTAAATGATGTCCTGAAAAACCGATTTCTTTTACTCGATTGCCATATTCTGTGTATAATCTATTGATTTCCAGCAAACAAACATCGTTGAATTTTACAGGATAACCTGATGTACATGAGTAAATTACCAGTCTGTTTTTGGCTTGTTGTTTCTCTTCAAAAAACTCAATTACTTCTTTCTCTTCACGCAAGGTTGTCATTCCGAAAGAAATATGAACTTCGCCCCGATAATCATCCCTCAGTACTTTTAGCATTTCATAATTATTGTTGCAAGCCGAAGGAACTTTAATCAGAACAGGATTCAGATTGATTATTTCCTTAGCTGATGTTGTATCCCAAACTGATGTTGAATAGTCTATTCCAATACTTTCGGCGTATTCCTTTAAACGTTTATGTTGTTCTACAGTAAACTCAAGATAATCGCGGTGATCGCCGTAAGTAGCTCCATATGAATTATATGGATGTGGATGCGGTGCATTATATTGTTCCTCAGTAAGTAACTCGCGGTTATTTCTTTTTTGAAATTTAGCAATGGTAGCACCACAGTCTTTCGAGAGTTTAATGAGTTCTTTTGCTATTTCAAAATCTCCCATGTGATTGCATCCAATTTCGGATATAACTTTAGGCTTTTCGTATGATAGTATTGACATTATTGTTGTTTTAATAGATTGAAAAAAAAGAAAAGTTTTTGGATAAGGTTCTAGTGTTTAATAGGGGAGCATTAAGAAATAAAGTATTCAATAAATTCACGTACAGCGCCTTCTCCTCCTTTTTTTGATAGAATAATAATGCCGGGAATGTTTTTTACTGCTTTGACTGCATCTGAAGGACAAGCTGCATAGCCAACTTTTGAAAGTAGTTCAAGGCAATTAATGTCATCACCAATGTATGCAACTTTACTTAAATCGATCCCTTCTTTCTCGCAAATTTCTAAAGCAGCAGTGAGTTTTCCACCGTTTTTCTTTCCTTGACTTAGGTGGTCTATCTGAAGTTTTGCTGCCCTGCGTTCAACAATTTTCGTTGTTTCCGAAGTGATTATACCTGTTTTAATTCCTGCCTCACGCAAAATCTGAAAGCCCATCCCATCGCGTGTATTGAATTTTTTTAATTCTTCTCCATTTTCAGAATAATACATACCACCATCGGTAAGTACACCATCTACATCCGAAAGAAATAGTTTTATGTCATTTCGTGGCCTGTTGGATGAAAAGTATTTGTAAATCAAACTTCTAGCTTTTCCCAGAATATTGTTCTTGATTTCTTTGCCCATTTCTTTGCCCTATATAATTGGTTCAGCATAACAACTGAAATAGTAGTATTTTGACTAATTTGTGTAAACCCTAACCCAGTCTACTTCTAAGTTTCCTGGGCTACCATGTTGTTTGTTAGATATGTATGAGTTGAAACCTAAATACATTTCACTTGTAGGAATATTGCTATACGTACGATATACTTCCAGATTATTTATCATCCAGATTAATTCTTTTTCAGTCCAGATAAGCTTGTAAATATAGTATTCGCCAGTATTTAATCCACTAATCTTCACACCATCAAATAGGTTTTGATTTGCATTTCCAAGCGTTATTTTCTTTCCATCAAAATGGAAAATTTTTATTAAAGGCAATTTGTTGTCAGAACCCAACCAAAATGAATGTTGAATATTGCCCGAGCATTTTAATTTAGCACTGAAAACTCCATATTTTTGACGAAATTTATCAGCTGTTTGAAGAACATCTGCAGAATAATCAAACTCTTTTTGGATGAATCCTTTTTCAACATCCCAAGCACGAGCAATAACTTTTTCGTTTTTAGTAGCAAGTTTCAATATTCCATTTTCAACACTTATATTTTTACCTGAATTATTGGCTTGTTTTTCGTTAGCAAAAGAATGATCGCCAATTAAACTATCATTCTTGTAGTGAAATCCAAAATTCCAATGTGATTTATCTAAAGTGTTCCAGGCAAATTCATCTTGAAAACTTAATTTCAATGACTTATAATACTCAAACCGTTCAGGTTTTTCATTTAAATAAAAATCAATATCAGGATTATGAAGAAGTTCATAATAACGTTCTTGTTGAGCAAACTCAGGCGTAGAACGCCAGCGTTTTTCATCTGCCCAAAATTCATTACTTTTTTGGAATTCAGGAGTTGAAACTTTTATTTCAAATTCTTTGTATTCTTTGATTATAAATGAATTATGGAAACGAGAATACGTTTTGAAAGCTTTTGATTTTTCATACGCCTTCAGCTCTTTTAATAAATCCGATGCTTTGACTTTTTTTCTATCGCTTAATGATTCATAATCGGCTGAAGATTTGAAATTCAAATAATGAGTCAACTCTTTGGAGTCGAGAACTTGAAAATATAATTTTATTGCCGGTGAGTTCTGAAGTTTTTTGTATTTCTGACTTATTTGAAATTCTTCAGTGTCTTTGTATTTTCTGTTTTGAAGTATTTTTTTGTTGGCTTGAAAATCAGCAGATTTAATTAAATGAGATAATTTATTGTATTCTTCAAGTTCTACCGATTTTTCAACTTCTGCATAGCGCTTCATTGCTTCTACTAAATCAGCTTCATTTTTTTCAAGTTTAGCTGTAGGTGTAATTCCTCCAATTAGTTTTTTCCAAAAAAGATTCATAAGCTAATTTTAGTATGATTTTTTAAATACAAATTTATTAACTCAATACATTTATTTAAATCACTTGCAACTAGTGGTTTATAATTTTCTTCCAATGGGATGAACATTTCATTACGCATTAAATCAATTTGACTAAGAAACTGGTTATAGAAGCCATCTTGATTGACAATTATGAGCGGCTTTTTGTGCTCGCCAACAACTCCCGAAGCAATAATATCCAACATTTCATCCAACGTTCCGTAGCTTCCCGGAAGTACAATGAAAGCATCGGAAAGTTCCTTCATTAGTGCCTTGCGTTCGCTCATGGTTTTAACCGCAATCAGTTGAGTAGGTAAAGAACTTTGTCGGTTCATTTTGATTACCGCCTGAGGAATCACACCAATTATCTCACCGCCTTTACATTGAGCACCTTCTGCTACCGAATCCATTAAGCCACCTGTTGCGCCACCGTAAACAAGCGTATTTCCGCTTTCTGCAATCATTTCACCCAGTCGATAAGCCTTTTCTTTATATCGGCTATCAATATGATTACTTGATGAACAAAAAACGGCTATATTCATTTTTTATTGTAAAAGACAAAAGTCCAAAGTCGTTTGACCTTAGACTTTTGACAGTGTTTTTATGCGTCAATTTTCGCGTAAGTTGCATTTTGTTCAATAAATGCACGGCGTGGCGCTACATCATCACCCATCAACATGGAAAAAACATGATCGGCCTCGGCAGCATTTTCAATATTAACCTGACGCAATGTGCGGTTTTCAGGATTCATCGTTGTATCCCACAATTGAATTTCGTTCATTTCACCCAAACCTTTATAGCGTTGTGTGTGAATACCACCTTCAGTTCCACCTCCATATTTTTCAATAAATGCCTGACGTTGCATTTCAGTCCAGCAATATTCCTCATTTTTGCCTTTTTTGCACAAATAAAGTGGCGGTGTGGCAATGTACAAATAACCTTGCTCTATCAATTCCTTCATGTGACGGAAGAAGAACGTCATAATAAGTGTGGAAATATGGCTACCGTCTACGTCGGCATCGGTCATGATAATGATTTTATGATAACGTAGCTTTTTGGTGTTCAATGCTTTGCTGTCATCCTCAGTACCAATAGTAACGCCTAAAGCAGTATATATATTGCGTATTTCTTCACTTTCGAGTACTTTATGTGGCATGGCCTTTTCCACGTTCAGGATTTTACCACGCAATGGTAAAATAGCCTGAAACTGACGGCTGCGGCCTTGTTTAGCTGTTCCACCTGCCGAATCCCCTTCGACAAGGAATAATTCGCATTTTTCAGGATCTTTATCGGCACAATCGGCTAGTTTGCCGGGTAATCCACCGCCCGAAAGAGGCGATTTGCGTTGCACCATTTCACGCGCTTTGCGCGCTGCATAACGTGCTGTGGCTGCAAGAATTACTTTTTCCACAATGATACGGGCGGCTTTTGGATTCTCTTCAAGATAATTACCAAGTGCTTCACCAACTGCCATATCCACCGAACCCATTACTTCGTTGTTACCAAGTTTTGTTTTGGTTTGGCCTTCAAATTGTGGTTCCTGAACTTTAATAGAAATTACGGCAGTCAATCCTTCGCGGAAGTCATCACCACTAATTTCAATTTTCAGTTTTTCCAACATTTTGCTGTCCTCGGCATATTTTTTCAATGTGCGGGTCAATCCACGACGGAAACCGGCTAGGTGAGTTCCACCTTCAATGGTATTGATATTATTTACATACGAGTGTACATTTTCATTGTACGACGTATTGTAAGTCATGGCAATTTCAACCGGAATTCCATTTTTTTCAGTAGAAATATGAATAATATTTTCAATGAGGGGTTCGCGGGCTTCGTCGATATACTGAACGAATTCTTTCAAACCCTCGGTTGAATGAAATACTTCTGTGCGGAATGTTCCATCTTCTTCTACATGACGTTTGTCCGTCAAAGTAAGTGTAACTCCGGCATTGAGAAATGATAGCTCACGTAAGCGGTTTGCTAAAATATCGTATTTATAAACTGATTCAATAAAAATGGTGTTATCAGGAAGGAATGTTGTTAGTGTCCCGTTGGTGGTGGAAGTCCCGATTTCTTGTACCGGAAATTTAGGCACGCCACATTGGTATTCCTGCATGTACAATTTTCCATTGCGCGAAACTTCAACGCGTAAATCAGTAGAAAGTGCATTCACACACGAAACACCCACACCATGCAATCCCCCTGAAACTTTATAACTTCCATGGTCGAATTTACCACCGGCATGAAGCACAGTCATAACTACTTCCAGAGCGGATTTTCCTTCTTTTTCGTGCATATCCACAGGAATACCACGACCATTATCTATAACTGTAATTGAATTATTTTCATTTATGGTTACATGAATTGTATCGCAATGTCCTGCCATAGCTTCATCGATGGAGTTATCAACCACCTCATAAACTAAGTGATGCAATCCTTTTACTCCAATATCACCAATATACATGGCAGGGCGTTTGCGCACTGCTTCCAAACCTTCAAGCACTTGAATGCTACTTGCACCATAATTGGCACTGGCAGCGTCTCTTGCTGTTTCTTCTTCGCTCATTTTTATTTTAAGTTATTTGTTTCGAGTTGTTTAAATTGTTTCTATGATATTTCTTTTTTAATTGAAAAAATAGTATCTAAAAAAACAGACAAATATACCACAATTTATTGAGATAAACGTCATTGTTGCGGAGAAATTTCATTTGGGTTTCATGTATATAAACAAATTACTCAACAAAAGTAGTGTAATAAAAAACTGCCCTTCTTATAGTTAAGGAGGGCAGTTTTCTTGGAAATTATAGTATGTATTCTAATCTATTCCAATACTTCATTGTCGTGCATTTCTTTCATAAACGTCACAAAATCATTTTTGCGGTCGGAATCCATCCATTCCAAACTGCGGCGTGGATGAGCATTTAGAGCTCCTGAAATTAAATATGGAATGTGATAACCCCAGTCAATTTGACTTTGCATAGGGTGAACGTAGTCTTGAATAACTTGCAACAATGGCAACAAACGATATTTCGGATTTTTCAGGAATGCAATCAGAATTTCAATCGGACAATTGCCGGCACCGCGACCCAGACCCATCAATGTGGCATCGAGCATGGTACAACCTTCCATGATGGCGGTATAGGTATTTGACATAGCCATCTGCATGTTGTTGTGAGCATGAATTCCAATTTCTTTTCCGGGCAAAGCAGTCATATATTTCCGTACTAAATGCTGAATGGATTCCACATACATACTCCCGAAACTATCAACCGCATAGAACGTTTTTACACGCGATGCAGCAATGTCTTTCAAAGCTTCATCCAGTTCGTGCTCATTCACAGTTGAAACAGCCATCAAATTGATACACACTTCGTAACCTTTATCCAAGCAGTGATGCGCCAATGCAATAGCTTTGTCCACTTGATGTACATAACATGCCACACGAATCATATCCAACGCGCTATCGGCAGCCATAGGTATGTCATCTAAATCAATTCGACCAATATCAGCCATAGCGGAGAGTTTCAGGTTGGTTTCGTTTTTGCCCACAATGCGTTCCAAATCCTTTTGAAGGCAGAATTTCCATGGACCATATACACTGCGATCGAATGCTTTTTCGCTGCTCAGATAACCAATTTCCATGTAATCGATACCGGCTTCAACACAAGCATTGTAAACCCCACGAACGAAATCGTCCGAAAATTGCCACTTATTCATCAATCCACCATCGCGCACGGTGCAGTCCATTACTTTAATTTCTTGTTTGTACATTTTTGTTAGTCGACGGTCAACTGTCCCCAGACAACAGTCTTTTTTTATGTTATTATTGTTTGCTCATTTTTTTGTGTACAGGTTTACTCGTTAACTAGTTTACTTCTTTCCAGAATTTCCAACTCTTTCCCAATATTGTGATCCACCAGAAAGCGGTAAATCTGTTCGAAAGTTTCTTTATCTAATCCATGATTCTCAGCCCATTCGCCCCGAATTTTAATCACATGATCCTTACGATCCTGCGCCACAACGCTTTCTACATCGTTTTTGTATTTCACAATTTCGCTGACATATTCAAATCGTTGTGCAAACAAAGCAATGATCTCTTTGTCAATGATATCAATTTGCTGACGGATTTCGTCTTTGCTTGTACATTCCGATGGTTTCTTAGTCAATTCCAAAACAGTCAATTTTATGATTTTGTAAATAATTTGCGCAAAAATAGGAAAAATACATCACATTATAAACTAAATGGGCATGAATTATTACAAATTATCATTTTTGAAACAACTCCATTATCAACCAGAATTGCAAATAAAAATAAAATAAAGCAATAAAAAGTTATTTTGTTGATATATGAA
>Ga0302288_1001610_pt1 | contig 14377 bp, 6 predicted proteins | sample III_Fen_N1_1_FD_194549 | JGI IMG/M metagenome (GOLD analysis project Ga0302288, IMG submission 194549) | Peat permafrost microbial communities from Stordalen Mire near Abisko, Sweden - III_Fen_N1_1 | ecosystem: Environmental > Terrestrial > Soil > Wetlands > Permafrost | place: Sweden: Abisko...
TACTAATTATAATTATAAAAATTCCACTTTGGATTATTCCACCACCCTCTTTCGTCCCTTGATGTAAGTCAATTATTTTTCCGCTTAAGAATAAAGTACTTAATAAAATGGTAAAAATTGTTGATAGTGCATAAGAGTACAATTCAATCTGTTTTCCCTTATACTCTATGTTTTTATCTTCAATAAGCTTCTCCGTCAACAAAATTTCCAAAGCGGTGTCAATTTCAATTTGATTATTTGTAAGAAGAATACCTCGTTTTTTTATTTTACCAAAATCCTTGTACTTAATCACGATGCTATTAAACAAAAGAGTCTTTTTGAACTGTATTTTCACTATTTTATCTCTATATATCACAGGACTGCCCGACGTAAATAAAATTGAATAGAGAGCCATTAAGAGAAAAAACAGGGCACCCACTCCTACGTAAATTGATAGCCCATAATTTCCACTATAGAAAAACACCACTGATAGTGCCGTAAATATTGGGATGAAAATATAAAACACCATTAATGTTTTAAAGAAATCATTTATCGATTTTGCATAATCAATTACTAAATCTTCAATTTCGGGTGTTTTAGTAATTACAATCTTGTCATTATCAATATGACAGTATTCATACTTTGCTTTAAAAATCTTTTCCATGTAAGCCAATTTTAGTTAGTTTGTATTTTGTAAATTCATTGTTATTTAAGGAAGAAAGCTTCTAATCGTATCTGTTGTCTTTTACAATAGCCAATAATATCAGTACCCTTATCTGTAATTACAGTATGTCAATCCCAGATACTTTGATGGATTATCTGGTTTCGATAGGAAATATAAATTTCAATGCTTTTCAATAGACCAGGGTAAGCATTTAAGTAATGAATAATGAATAATTATCAAGAACCTGAAAATTAAACTTTTGTATATTAACAAATAAATTATTTAACTATCTATGATTACCTATTCATCTAAAGTGGTTCATTCTTGATTTTTTTAAGTCGAATTAAAAAACATTTTTTATATTTGCAGCAGTTTTGAATCAGTTTTGAAAGAAGAACTACCTGATTAAGACATATCCCCTCAAATCTTACATTCACCAAGTTTCACGGCAAGTGTCATTTTGCTATGAAAATCAGTGTCTCTATTTCCTTTTGCTATTTTTTGCACCACAGAGGAACTATAGAGGAACCATAGAGGAACCATAGATAGACAAATGATACAAAAAACACATAAATTACTGAATTTTGATTTTAGTAACATCTCACTATTATGACTCAAGGTCAATCCTGGTTAAGCTGTAGATAACCGACCTCACCCCAACCCTCTCCAACCTCACCCCTGCCCTCTCCAACCTCACCCCTGCCCTCTCCAAGAGGAGAGGGAGTAGGAGAGGGAGTAAGAGAGGGAGTAATAGAGGGTGATAGAGCTGTGAATTGCACAAGTTATATTAAAAATTATTAAACATTATTTAGAATGACTATCGGCTTTTGCACCCATAGTTTGTTTTTTTTGTCTTTTTATAATGATCTTATCAATGAATTTTTATTGAAATAGACCTTTATCGTTAGTTACTCCGTAGGAGTATTCTGTGCATAACCCCCAGTTGAGCCTGCGAAACTGGGGGTTATGAATGATATAAGTACAGAACTCTGTAGGAGTTCACTATCATAATCAAGAGCTTAAGGACTTCACCTTTTGGTCAACTCCCCCGGAGTTGGGTTGTTAAGATACTATTTCCCCCCAGTTCCGCAGGCTCCACTGGGGGTTTCCGACAAGTCGGAATGTACCATATTCAAAGGTTACACCTACGGTGTAATATGTCCCATTATATCTAATTGTAATATGAATATATAGATAAATTTACAAATAATTGGAAGTTGGGTACAAAAGTCGATAGTCATTTTATTTATTTTCTATTACATATTGCGGATAATCATATTATTATTTGTTCTATTTTCATAATAGAATATTGATATTGAAGCCTTTCCATCTAACACCTGATCTTTTAGGGAATATTTTTTGAAGTTACCGAGTCATGTTCTAACACAGAAATGTAACCTTGATATACCCATAGACTGATTAAATCAGGCATTAACTTAATGATTTCTTGACACATTAAGAAAAATAGGAAGAAACAAAATAATACCTAATAAAGAAAAAATCAATCCCCCAATGGTACCTGCAGCTAATGGAAACCAAAATGGTTCTTTTGTTGAACCAATTATAAATGGACTAAATCCGAGTACTGTTGATGTAATTGTCAGCATAATAGGTCGCATTTTAAAACTCCAGGCTTTCACATATGCTTGTAATCTTGATACTCCTTTTCGCTTCATTATTCTATTAAATTCATCGATGATGTAAATGTTTGCATTTACGGTTAATCCACTAAGAAGGATAAAAGAAGCAAATCCCCCCTGATCAAAGTTTAGTTTAAAAAGATAAAATGTCAGAAATATACCTATAAATGAGAAGGGAATAACAAATAATATAGCAAAAGGCTGTTTGAGTGAATTAAAAAGGATACTTGACAGAAAGAAAATGATAATCAGGATTAAGAATAACAATCCGTATTGTTTTCCAGTATCATTCCCCCAATTGTAATTTTTACCACTTTTATTTTCTATCGTATACCCCATTGGTAATTGCGTTTTAAAACTATCAACAGCTTCTTCAAGTACTTTCTGTCCTTGTTCGGAAGCTCCTATATATTCATATTGAATACATAAACGGTATTGTTGATTTTCTTTATAGATATTTTGTGGTGATTGTCCCTTTTCTATTTGTGCAACACGGGAAAGTTTCACTTCTTTGTCACCGAAATTCATAGGCATATGAATTAAATTCCAAATATCATAGACTTCAGCCTGTTTTGCATCCAAGTATATTTGCTCTTGTCCGCTATTTGTTGACACTTCGCCGGCAGAAACAGACTTACCCATTGTGTTATTTAACGACCAAAATAATTGAATAGGCGAAATTCCGGCTTCAGCCAAAATCTTTTTATTAAGATTAAAATCAAATTCCTGATAATCGTCTTTATACCAACTAAACTCAGAGTTAATTGACACCTCTTTAATCCTTCTGTACCCGAGTAGCTTTTGTTTAAACTTATTTGCCCATACATTTAATTCATCGTAATTGTAACCGTATAATTCGGCTTGATAAGAACCTGCACTCTCACTTACATCATTGCTAAAACCATCGCCCAGTCCATAAACGCCCCAACTTCCGCCGCCCATTTCTAACGCTTTTGTAATTAAATTTGATTTTAGCGAGTTTGGAAACCCGGAATATTGATCTTCTTTATTAAACAGGATGGTTATATTAGCTCTACGTGCATTTTCAATAGACGTTTGAAATTGTTTGATTTGTTTAAACCGGCTCAAATAAGCTTCCATCTGTTGAATCAGGAAGTTCATTTGCGCAACAGTTGAGCCATTAGGCAACGTTGCCGTAACATAAAGACTTGTTTCCTGTCGGTCGGTAAAGTACGATCCTTCATATACTTTTTGGACAAATAAACGTAAAGTACCACCTAATATATTATCGGCAACTGGTTTAATGGTTTCTTTATAGAATTCAGATCCCAATGTTTTATTATACGTTTCTTTCCATTTTTCATTCCCCTCAAGCTTGTCGGGAAGCATAAAAACCGGAAGCCCAAAACTCAGAATCAACAACGTTATCAGTATATATTTCCAACGACATGCCAATTGACAGTATTTCGCATAAAACCGATTTATCCATATTGAAACTCTATCCCAACGCATTTTTTTAAATAAACCCCTCTTTCTTCCTGATTTATTTAAATCATCTATTTTAAACAGATCAAGTAATACCGGAACTACAAATAGTACAACAAACAGGGAAATTATCAAATTAGTAATTAAAGCAAGTGCAAAATCCTGCAAATTAAGTTTTATTTTATCGTCCATTAAAAATACCATTGACAATGAACCGATTGTAGTAAGTGTTCCGGCAACAATGGCAAGGAAAACATACATGTTTTTTCGCCTCATTATTTGATCCGACATTATTATGACATTATCAATAATTAAGGTCATAGAAATAGTAATGCCTGCTAATGAATAGAGATGAATTTCCAGCTTTAAAAGATAATAGACAATTACTGCAATTGACAGATTTATAATTAAAGATGAAATTATGAGCAACAGGTATTTGAGGTTTCGATATACCAGTAAAACAAATAACAGTAGTATAAATACGGTAAGTCCCGAACGAAAATATATTTTAGATAGTTCTTCTCTGATATATTCTGTTGCATCATAACTAACATGGATTTCGTAGCCTTTGGGTAATACTGATTGAATTTTAGTTATTTGCTGCTTTATGGTTTCACTTAAAGAGAGTTGATTAGCCGCTTGCTTTGCAACGATAGAAAGATAGATAGAATTCAACCCATTAATTCTGTAAATATACTGTGATTCAGCCTGCTGATAATTTATTTTCACAATTCGACTAAGATTTATTACTCTTCCTGACTGTGTCTTGATAATTATTCCGGAGCAGTCAAATCCAGACTTATTATTTTCATTAGTAGTGATAAGCAGGACACGAATCAATGCTTTTTGTCCGGATACTTGTTCGACAGATCCATTGCCAAGGAATTCTTTCGACAAATAGTTACTGATAGCTTGTTGTATATCGCTTACAGTTATACCTAATGTCTCTAATTGTTTAGCATCATATTCCAGTCGATATTCCATTGGAGTTGAACCGGAAATATCTATCCGGTCAATACCTTTAATGTTAGCCAGTTTGGGTTTGATTAATTTGTCAGTAAGATTATAAATCTGAGTAAGATTTTGGGGTGCATTAATTGTATAGCTTATAAACGGACGATCAGAATTTTCGTCTGATTTACTCACCGAGATGTTGGGGTAGCTAGTTTGAGGAGGCAAAGACGGTCTTGTCTGACGTATAATGGTAGCCACTTCGAATCTGGCCACATTTATATCAACATGTTTATCCAGATTAATATTAATTCTACCCCAACCATTACCTGATGTAGAACTAATATCCAGAATACCCTCAAGTCGGCTCAACATTGCTTCCAATTTAGATGTAACCTCAGTTTCAACAACTTTGGATGATTGTCCGGAAAGGGAAAAGCTAACATTAATAGTTGGTAAAGCTTTTGATGGAGCCAATTTAACCGGTAAACCGGGAATCAAAGCAATACCTATAATGGTAAGACAAAGAAATACTAAAATAGTTGAGAATGAGGAAATAGGTAATTTTCGGATCATTAGCGGACTTTCATTAAATTATCAAATTTCACAAGTAAGGTTGTTTGTTTTTCAAAATCAAATAAAGTAAGTTTTCTGATTTTATAGTAACTCAGCCAATAGTTTTTGAGTGCTTCGATATAATTCCGTTTCGCTTCTGTTTGACGGTTGAGCGACAAGGTTAGCGCACTAATGTCATTTTCGCCTATTATGAATCGTTCTTTTGTAGCCTCATAAGCTAAATCAGCAATGCCAGTAGCTGTTTCGGCACTTGTTATTACATCTTGCTGAACACTAAAATCATGAACTGTATTGACAACATCTTGCTCCAAAGCAATTTCTTTTTGCTTGCCGGATATCTTAATCACATTCAAATTATTCTTTGCCATATTTACTGTTCCTTTCCGTACACCCCAATCCAGAATTGGGATGTTTAGACCGACAGATATAATATCCTGACGAATAGGGTTTGTATAAGCCATGCTCCACTTATCAGATACGTTATTAAATCCAACACTGGCATAAACCGAGGCATTATAAAGCAATTGTTTTGAAGTTTGGTCAACTTGCTTTTCTCCATCCAATATATCAGTTCTATTTTGAAGATAGGTCGGATTATTAGCCCTGGAATTCTGTAAAGCAATATCCGCTGAAATTTGTAGGGTATTCAGTTTATCAGGTAAAAGAAGTTTTATTTCGGTTCCTTTTTCCATGTTTAGAAATGTAACCAGAGCTGACATAGCTTTAATCAGACTTGTTTGGGCATTTCTTAAACTATTTTTTGCATTTAAAGCATCCAATTGCAGAGTCAGCAATTCGGCTTTTGGAATAGCGGCAATTGCAAATCGATTTTGCCCAATTTGATAGAGTGTATTGGTTGAACCAAGATTTTCAGAAGCACGTGAAAATTCTATTTGAGCACTCGCCAGGTCAAAAAAATACTGAATACAGGTTTCAGATATTTCTTCTGTTTGATACAAAAACTTTCTTTTTGAATTTTCGTATTTTAAAGGTTCAGTTTTCTTTTCCCACTTAAAGCTGTTGTAACCGAATAAACTTTGCTGATAACCGATTTGCAAAGGAACCACAGTAAATTGAGTAGAATTTAAATCACCATAGTTTTTAATAAATCCTATATCCGAATTAGCGAAGATACTACCACCGGTAAGACCAACATTTTGGCTTAACACCAAACTACCATATGAATACAATGATTTCTGCTGACGGTAAACATCCACATTTTGTTCCGAATCATACCGTTTTACAAAGGTATTATTATAGGAAACTGGAGTCGTGTTAAGCGAAAGTGAAGGTAGCCGGGCTGCTTTATATGATTTGTATTGCCAATAACTTGAAAGGTAAAGGTTTTTGGATACAAAGGCTTGCAGCGAACTATCACTTGCTATGGCTATTGTTTGTTCAAGCGTAAGTGTAAGAACTTTTTGCTGAGCCGAAACACTAAATATTGATATTGTACTAATAATGAGAATTAGAATTATTTTCTTCATTTCTTTAAATTGAGAATTATGAATTATCTTTTAATTTTGACTTTGACTTTAACTTCTTTTTTTCGATATATCAACCAAAAGACTAATGGAACTACAAATAAACTTACCGGTGTACCCATTACCATACCACCAATGATACCAAGAGCCAGTGGCTTCTCTAATTGTGATCCGATATCATACCCGAATAATAAGGGTGCCATACACACGATGGATGTAAATGTGGTCATTAATATAGCTTTCAATCTTCGTCTACCTGACTCGTGAATAGCGTCCATTATAGGGATTCCTGTTTTTCGGAGTTGATTCATCATATCCACTTTCAAGATACTATCATTGATAATAACTCCGGCACTAACTACTATCCCGATTGCAGACATTAAATTAAGCGAATGCCCTAAAACAATGAGTAAACCCAATGAAGCAGTAATATCAATAGGAATCTCCAGTAAAACAATTAACGGCAATACGAAATTTTCGAATTGTGCTGCCAGAATGAAATACATTAACAGAATAGAAATCATAAGAATAACAATTAATTCATTAATCATTTTCTTATTAGAGAAAAATGAACCTGAAAAGTCGATATTCCAATTATTATTAACAGAGGCATATGATTTCATTTTTTCAATTATTTTATCAGGATGCTTCGTGTTATAAAATTGCAATGGAATATATTCACCTTGTTTACCGGCGATGATTGATTTCAAATCTTCTGAATAAGCAACAGTTAAGAAATTGCTCAATGGGATAGCAGAAAATATCCCTTGGTCGGATGCAGATGTTTTAACCAAAGTATTTGTAATAATTTCATTAACTGTTCTTTCTTCGCCACTCAATATAACAGGTAAATATTGTTGATACGAACGTAAAACGGCGACTTCATTTTCTTTAAATGCTGTTTTCAGAACGTTATAGACTTCATCATAAGAAACATTATATAACAGAAGCTTCTCTCTGTCTATTTTCAGATTCATTTGCAACAGAAAGGGCGTTTCCGTTGGTTTCTCATGAGTATCTTTCAGTATCTTTTGTTCTATTTTATTAATACCATCACGCGAAATTGTGCTATTTTCGTTTTTTGAATATAATTCAACGCTTAAATCGGGTTCACCGGTATCAAAAATCCGTTCAAATATATTACCTACAGGAGATATCGTTACAGCAGCAAAAGGATAGTTCCTGGCTAAATAATTAGTTACTTTTTGTTTTAAAGTTGGAATGTCTTCAACATGATATGCTTTCATGTATATTTCAGCTTCAGATGCCGTCTGCTCTTTTTCTTTATTCAATAAATACTGTTGTTGACCTAAATACTCAGCATGTTCGGGCAATGCACCCTTCAAACTCTTCATTAATGTTTCCACTCTATCCTTATTTTCAGACAAATGAATGTTGTCGTTCCAATCAATTTTCACGATCATTTCGTTCTGAGTGATATAAGGCATTTTTTCTTTGGGGATAATCCAAAACAAAAGTGCACATAATGGAAGGATACAAATCATCACAATCATTGTAAGTGCTTTATGACTAAAAGTCCAATGTGTACCCCAATCATATATTTTATCAAAGATTGTATCTTCAACAGGCTTGGTTAATCTTTCATTTTCCTTTTTCAACCAATTTTTAGGTAATTTGATAGAATAAATAAGCTTATAACATATCGGCAGGAAAATAATCCCCGAAATATACGAAACAAACAACCCTACAGTTACAGAGAATGCCTGATCGAAAAAAAGTGCGCCTGCCATTCCACTTAAAAAGACTAATGGAACGAAAACGGAAGTGGTAGTAAATGATGAAGTTAACATAGGTGCAATAACTTCATTGGTTCCTTTAATACAAGAGTTCGCAATTGAAAAGCGTTTACGGCGGTACTGACTAATATTGTCGGTAACTATTATCGAATTGTCAATCATCATCCCCGAAGCCAGAACCAATCCGGTCAACGAAATCATATTCAATGATACTCCAAACAAATAGAAAAACAAGAAACAGATAACAAGAGAAACAACCATATTTAGACTTATGATAATCGATGTACGAATATCTTTCAGGAAAATGGCCGAAACAAAACAAACGAAAATGAAAGCAAGATATAAGTTCTGTTCTAAATTTGAAATGGTATAATCAAGTAAAACAGTTTGATTTTGTGAAACTGTAAAATCAATATTGGGATATTTCTTTTTAAAATCATCAGTAAGTTTGGCTATTTCGGATTTCAGACTACTTATTTTTTCGTTACTCTGTTTTATAACCTGCATTACAACTGCTCTTTTCCCATTGTAAAATGCCATTCCTGTTTCTTTCCCGGGAACAATTTTTACACTTGCAAGCTCTTTCAGGCGATAGATTTTATCGTTTTTTCGAATAAATATATTTTCAATGTCTTCAACGGAACGTACTATTGTTGAAAATTTTATATTGTATTCGTAGTACCCATCCCGAACGGTCATGCTTCCCGGGTCAATATTATTATTTGCTAATGCCGACTCAATATCGTTGTTGGTAATACCTGTAATTTCAAGTAAGTTATGATTCGGTATCAGAATCACTTGCTTTTTAGTCTCTCCGGTAACATCTACCATAGCAACTTGTGGTAATTGTTCTATGCGACGTTTAATCACATTCTCCGAAAATTCACACAAATCAATAAAGGCGGTTTGATCCGTTTTATCGAGTGTTTTTTCATTCTTTAGTGTTAAGTTTAGATTAAAAACAGGTATATCGGTAGCACTGGCTTTTACTACCCGGGGACGATCAATGGTTCTGGGTATGAAGTTCATGGCAAGGTCAATTTTTTCGTTGACCTCTATAAATGCCAAATCAGTATTCGCACCGTATTCAAATTTCATACGCACTATAGCATTCCCATCCTGGGTTTCGGTGTGAATGTCACGTAGATTTCCAATTTGCAATAGTTGAAGACGGATAGGTTTTACTACGGTATTTTCCAGCTCCCGGGCAGAAGTATTCTTGCCGGAAATTTTCACTGTTATTTCGGGTATAGCAATGTCCGGCAGCAATGAAACAGGGATATTCATATAGGTCACCACGCCCAGAATAAAAAATGCCGTAAAAGCCATAAAAACGGCAATTGGTCGGTTCAGAAGGTACTTTATCATTTTATTACTTTTACCGGAGCTTCATGAGCCAGATTGATATTTCCATCATAAATCACACTGTCGCCTTGGGTCAGTCCTTCTGTAATAATAAATCCGTTAGCATTCTCCAGTCCTGTTTTCACATAATTCCACATGGACTTGCCATTATGAAGTGTAAAGACAACTTGTCTGTTTGTTCGTAACACCAAGGCTTTTTTAGGTATAATTAATTGATTGGGTACTGTTTTTTGTACCCGCACATTCACATTCATGCCATCGTATAACTTGTTTGCAGGCGACTGAACAGTGGCTTTTACCCGTACCATTCCATTTCTATCCACTACCGGATTAATTTCTACAATCTTACCCACGGCATCATAATTGGCAACCGAAAAAGGTGAAACCACCACTTTATCGCCCACTGAAATCAGGACCAGTTCGCTTTCCAATACCTGGAAAATCACTTCGGGAGATCCATTATCTATTATAGAGCAAAATGGTTGGCCGGATATTGGTTGGTTTTGTTCCTTGCTAAACAAGTTAGCCACAACACCATTAAAAGGAGCATACAAAACTGCATTTTTTAAATGATAACCCGATAATTCGAATTGAATACGGGTCTGAGTATAGTTACTGCGGGTTTTGGCTATCCTCATTATTTCTATGGGGACATGTGCCGAATCTTTTACCGAGTAACCCTGACCAATCAACACGTTCTGCAATTCCAGTTTGCTTTTTTCCCAATTATCACTCGTCTGTTGCAAGGCATTATTCAGTTTAAATAAATCGAGCGAAGCTATTTTTTGCCCTTTTGCCACTCTGTCGCCGTTTTTGACAAAGATGTGTGTAACCACTTCATTGGTTTGAAAAAATAAGTCTGCTTTATGGCTTGCAGCTATAGCTCCATTGGCTAAAATTTCGCGCGCAAAAGCAGTTTTTACTAATTTGAGAACTTTAACCTGTGTTTGCTCTTCGGCTAACTTAGTTTTTACTTGTTCTTCTTTTGCTTCTTGGGGCTTGGAGGAACAAGATCCTGTACACACCAGCAAAGCGATTAAAAATAAAGGAATAGTGAGATTTTTCATAAACGATATTTATTCTGTTATTTGTAAATTCTTATTGTTACAGGCGCTTAGACCTCCCATTTTTCTTCATCATTTGCCTCCTGCTTAAGAGGCTGTGTAAAAACCATAATTGAAAATGATAAAACTATCAAATTTAAGCATGTGGTTGAAATAAGGTAATAAGGTTAAGACATTTTTGTTAATATTTCTACTAAGGTTGATAAACAAAAATATGGTACATTCCGGTTTATCGGAAAGGTCTATTTCTTAAAAACCTTATTTTCAGGTATTAAACCTTAATAGAAGACCATTGAGTACTAACCCCAACCTTATTACCTTATTAAAAATAAACATCAACTATCAATTTGTAAGAACCAAATTCTACTAGTTTCATTTTTATACAGCCTGTAAAGCTGAAGGCAATTGAAAATCAGGATCAATAGTGCGTAGTATTTGATGAATAGTTCCCTTAAAAGAGGTCCTATATTTTATTATATAATTCACAATCAAAAATTTAATTTGGATGGCTTAAGCGCCTATACCTGTAGTCCAATTCTCACTTACTGTTTATTTCCAAGATTATTTTTTATTGAATAGAGCATCAGAATTGGATTTGAATCTTCTTTTAATGTATCAATAGATTCCTTTAATTTTTTATTTTTCAACTTTGTTTTGTTTGTTTCAAAATTATTTATTTGTGCAATAAATTGATTACCGTAGATACCTATAGGAAGTGGAAGTTTTCCGCCAATACCAATGTCATCCAACACATCTGATTGTTTAAAATTAACAACCGAATTGTGTGCCTTATTATAGATGCCTATATAAAAGTCCTTTTTAATATAGTATTTTACAATCAAATAATTGATATTTTCATAGATATATATAAGTCGTATCCAATTCTTACTGGTCGTTATAATTTCACGGAAAATGTCTATTGTTCCTTTATTTTTCATAAATAAATCCTGTTCAACAATATCTGCATTCCCAAAAAATAATTCATATTTGCATTTTATAGAATCCTTTGTTACAAGATATATTTTATTTGAAAATTGTGGATAAAAATATGTATTTCCAGACAAGGAATAAAAATTGGTTGGCGATCCATGAAACATTGTTTCGGAAGGAGTTGCTTTCAAGAATTTTTTATGAATCACCCCCTTTTTATCTGAAACAATTAAAATGGTCTCGTCTTTATAATTTTTGCTTTCTTTATTGCCATAATATAAATATAGATCGTCATCTGGTAAAAATGAAAATGACTTCGAATAATTTACAGGCATCTTTATTTCTTCAATAAATTTCAAACTATTTAAATCGTACTTAAGTAAACGATTTAATTGCATATCATAAAGTAGCAATGAACCCTTTTGGTCAATATAAAAAGAAAATGGTTGAATAAACTCACCAGGACCATTTCCACGGTTAGTAAATTTATGTATAAACTTACCATTAATAGTGAAAACTAAAATATTATTTGATTGATCATCTAAAATGATTATTTTGTCTTTAAATATTTCTATTTGACCAATACCTCCAATAAATGACTCTATGGTAGTTTCTAAATGAATAAATGAATAATCAGAGATAACTTCCGATGTCTTTTTTTTGACTAAACTTCCAAAGTTAACGGTTTGTCTGATTGATTTATCTTCTACTTTTCTTGAAGTAGGTTTACATTGTATAAAAAATATTATTAAAATTGCTGGATATTTAAATTTCATCATAACTATATTTAATTTCATTGTCGGTTTGAATTCATTTTTTAGTATTACTGCTTTTGTTGCAAGAAAAAAAAGTGATAATAAAACACACAATGAATACTGACAATATAACAGTACGTTTTTCCATCTGGATTATTTTAGTTCTACTTTACCAGATTAAAAAAATAACCACATTAGACACAATAGTTCACAATAGATAGATTGAATACATTAATCTTTTTGAGCCTAAATTCTTAAAATACCGTTAGGTATTTATCTATTGTGTCCTTTTTTTTTGTTTTTATGTCCTATTGTGCCATTGTGGTTATAAGTTTTTGTTGGTTTTTATTTTAGTAAAGTAGAATTAGTTGATTTATAATTACCGCTTTAATTTCTCGAAGTTCAACATCGATAGAAAAATTATTTTTCGACTTAATACCTCTACACTCCTTTTGCAAGGCGTTTCTTTATGTAGATAAATATCTATATCTGCTTTATGAGTATCACAGTTTCTAATTCATATTTCCAAATTGTATCAATTATATCATATATTTTATCGCAATGCAAACTTATGCACTGTCTGAATATCTTTCCATTACTCTTCATGACTCATCACCACTCGCATTTTCTCCCTCATTTCATTCACGGCTGTCGATTGAACTTTGGGTTCCTTTACAAGTACTATTTTTGCCATGCGGATAGCATTTACTCTATCCCCTTTTTCAACATATAAATTAGCCAATAAATAATAGGGATATATCCTGCTGGGAACAATGCGTGATGCCAGTAAGAAATTTTGCTCAGCTAACCGATAGTTTTTAAGACCTTTAAAATTCTTTCCCAATATATTATAAAGCATAGGATCGCAACTGATCTTGATGGCTTGCTCCAATACCTGATTACTTTTTTTGTATTCTCCTGCTTTAGACAGGCATTGGGCGTACTCAAACAAAAACGGTATTTGATCCGACAGATAAGGATAAAGTTTTTCGTAGTCCATTTTCATTTCGGGATAAGCATTTGCGCTTCCCATCATTTTCAGGTTATTCCATTCCTTGTAAGCATTATATGTTGGGTATCGCTGATACAAAGTGGCAGAAAGAATAAATCCTGTAGCTATCAATAGCATAAGAACAGCTTGCCAACGCACTACAACACCCTTTTCGGTAAACCCGTTTAGTCTTACAACTTGCTTTTGAGTGAGTATTAATGTCATAAAAAAGACTAATATAATCAGGAATGGAAGCAAATTAAACGGATAGGACATGGATGCAAACACCAATAACGAAATCAGTCCGCCGGTTTCGGCTATTGCTTTACGCTTTACCCCCATATAAATCAAAAGAATAAAGGAGATAAACAATACAACAGCCGGTACTATACCAAACTCTATGATAATTTGCAGGTATTCATTAAATGCATACTCGGGATTTCCGGCTACTAATTCTTCCTGTTTGCTATATTTCCCAGTCGTAAAATAAGCAGCCTGTTCTTTGCTGTAAACACCCGGAAAGTGACCTAATCCTACCCCCATCGGATGTTTTGGAATCAGTTGCAGCGTAGTTTTCCATATCAGTGCACGCCCATCGGCCGAATTCTTTTTTAGCCGATAAATACCCGTTGCACCACAAGCAAGCAAAACAACGCAGATAAACAGGAATAAAATTACTTTTTTTCGCTGCCGGATTAAAGAATCCCTGACGTGGTTTTTCTGTAAATAATAGAGCGATAACACAAAACCACAACCCACCACTGTGGCAATCCAT
>Ga0302288_1001613_pt1 | contig 14374 bp, 13 predicted proteins | sample III_Fen_N1_1_FD_194549 | JGI IMG/M metagenome (GOLD analysis project Ga0302288, IMG submission 194549) | Peat permafrost microbial communities from Stordalen Mire near Abisko, Sweden - III_Fen_N1_1 | ecosystem: Environmental > Terrestrial > Soil > Wetlands > Permafrost | place: Sweden: Abisko...
ATTATCAGATCGGCTGATTTCATTTGTTTACGAAATGCATCTGCTTTTTTCACAGCAATATATTGTGCAATATCTCTTCCTTGAAGATTATCCGGATATGATTCATCAACGTCTTTGAGTGACTGGACAACATATTTAAGTCCCAATTTTTCCATCAACTCATTTCGCCTTGGTGAATTTGAAGCCAGAATCAAATTATAGTCCGCTAAATTATCAAGCATTATTATTATTTGTTACCAGCCGAATGCATCGGAATCAGTCATCCAAAGTCCTTGCGCTTTTAAAATTTGTTCCAATAAATCACGCCCACAACCATCTCCCCCATTTTTATGAGAAATATATTTTGAAATAGCCTTAATTTCCGGAGCAGCATCGGCAGGACATGCGGGAAGACCAACTTTAAGCATCACTTCGTAATCTGGAATATCATCTCCCATATAAGCCACCTCCATTGGGTTGAGTCCTGTTTTATCGATGAAATCCTGAAAATCCTTTTTCTTGTCACTGGCACCCATATAAATATGTTGAACCCCGAGCATTTCAAATCTTTTCCGGACAGACTCTGTCCGCCCCCCCGTAATAATACCAATAACAAGACCTTTCTTGATAGCCAAATTGAAAGCATAACCATCTTTAATATTGACCGTTCGCATTGGTTCTCCAGAAGTATGCAACGGTATGACATTTGCAGAAAGCACACCATCAACATCGAAAACGACGGCTTTAATTGTAGTTAAATCATGAGAAATAGTGCTCATATTCTATTTAATAAATTTCTTGAACCTGTTGATGAATGCCTTTACTAATTATCTCATACAGAGATTTCCAATCAGGATGATTCTGCAATAGTTCCAGTTGCTTATCAATAATTATTGTATCATAACGGATAGCTGGTCCTGTTTGAGCCATACGCGGAGATAAATCCTGAACCTTACAGGCTGTTTCTTTAATTAGCGGCAACAAATATTTGGGATCCAGACCTTGCTCGTTAACAAGATCTTCAGCAACCATATATAAATAATTGACAAAATTGTTCGCAAAAACAGCAGATAGATGAAGATATTGCCGTTGATCGGAGTTTGCCGGAATAATTATATCACTTAATTTGGACACCAAGCCCCGTATCGTCTCTAAACCTTCAGGCGAAGCAGCTTCAATAAAAAAAGGCACTTCTGAAAAATCCACCTTCCGTTGCTTACTAAAAGTCTGAAGCGGATAAATCACCCCATAATCAGATGTATATGCTTCCAAAATCCGCATTGGCAAACTTCCAGCCGTATGCACGACCAGACCTTTCCCAAAATTAATTTGTGGCAGAGCCTTTGGCAAAACATCATCTTTTAAAAGACATATATACAAGTCCGCACGAGGACTTATCTGATTTAGTTGTGTAACAGCCTCGCAATTTAAAGCATCGGCCAATTTTCTTGCAGAAAGTTCAGTCCGGCTATAGACTTGCGAAAAGGCACAGCCTTTAGATGCAAGTGCAGTTCCTAATTGAGTTGCCAGGTTCCCCGCACCAATTAAACAAATATCCATTCCTTCAATTATTCTGTTTTGCCATATTGATTTAAATGTACCTTCTCCCATTGAAGACGGCTATCATCAAAAGGTTTGCGGATTTCAGTCTTTACACCTATGGCAACAATATCCAATATACGCAAATTTTCAGGGATTTGAAGAAGTTTTCGCACATAAGCCTCGGAGTCTCCACCATCAGCCGTTTGGCGCGAACGAACATGCACCCAGCAAGAGCCAAGTCCAAGATCTTCAGCTTCCAATTGCATAAGAACAGAAGCAATTGAAGCATCTTCTATCCACGCGTCACTGCGTTCAGGATCAGCAACTACAACAATAGATAACGCAGAACCTGCAATTAGTTGGCTGCCACTTTTCTTACATTCAGACAGGGACTTAAGAGTTTCACGATTATCCACCATAATAAACTGCCAGGGAGTAGAGTTTTTGGACGATGGCGACATAAGTCCGGCATGTATTATTTGTTCAACCAATTCCGGACTGATTTGTGTTTCTTTAAAATTGCGAATACTTCTTCGCGTACGCAATAATTCTAAAAGGGTTTCCATAATCTATTACAAATTTTAAGTCCAAATATACGGTTAATTCCTTATATTTTAAGTACAGAAAGATCTCGTTCATCTCGTTGACAATTTTTAGAAGAAATATTCGTTTATTTCATTAGATTTGTAAACTTTCCTCCCTATGACACTGGGCGGATCCTTGTTTTAGCCGGTATTATATGGATTTAAAAAGAACATTCTTTCCGCTCTTCCTTTTATTTCTGATTTGTTTTCAATCTATTTTGGCACAGGAGGCAATCACTATTTCCGGATACGTAATGGATGAACAAAGTCATGCATTGGAATTAGTTAATGTATCTGAGTTTAATGGTACAAAAAAAACATTAACCGATAAAAATGGCTATTACTCAATACAACTACCACTAAAAGACACGGTTATTCTAAAATTCACATGCCTCTCCTATCAAAAAGCAACTCGCATAATTCCCGTTGAAATGAGGAATCTTCGGGTCAATGTTGTTCTAAGTAATTCCAGCAAAACACTTAATGAGATAACTATTAAGGGTCAACAGAGGCAAACCAATACCCTCGAAACTGTTGATGCCTCAAAAATCCGGATGCTTCCAGATGCATCAGGAGGAAATATAGAGGCCTTGCTTGTGACCTTTGCGGGTGTAAGCTCAAATAATGAACTGAGCTCTCAGTATTCGGTTCGCGGTGGAAATTATGACGAAAATCTTGTTTACGTCAACGGCATCGAAGTTTACAGACCTTTACTCATTAGGGCAGGACAACAGGAAGGGCTCAGTTTTGTAAATCCGGAAATGGTTGAAGATATAAAATTCTCAGCTGGCGGTTTTGATGCACGTTATGGTGATAAAATGTCATCCGTACTGGATATTCAGTACAAGAAACCAAAACATTTTGAAGCAGTCGCATCCATGAGTCTGTTGGGTGCCAATCTTTATGTGGGTCAATCATCAAAAGACGGAAAATTCACACAAATTCATGGACTCCGTTACAAAACCAATGCCTATTTGTTGGGAACCCTTGATACAAAAGGCGAATACAATCCCTCTTTTTTAGACTATCAGACTTATTTAACCTATAAACTTACACCCTCGCTGGAATTAAGTTTTCTTGGCAATTTCTCACAAAACAGCTATCAGTTCATACCAAAAGACAGAGAAACACAATACGGCACATACAACCAAAGACTTAATTTATCTGTATATTTTGATGGACAGGAAAAAGATCTTTTCCAAACTGCTTTTGGAGCCTTAACGCTAACCAAAAAGATGGATAACAACATCAAGTTAAGTCTTCAAAGCTCCGCTTTTCAGACAAAAGAAAATGAAAATTACGACATTACCGGGCAATATTGGCTAAGCGAAACACCTATTGGCAACAACAAGACTGATGCAACCAACTCCAAGCTTCTGGGCATAGGGACCTATCACGAACATGCCCGCAATTATCTTACAGCCAATGTCTTTAATATTTCGCATCTTGGAAGTTGGAAAATAGACCAACATGAAATGCAGTGGGGTTTAGGCTATCAGCGCGAACGGATCAACGATGATCTGCATGAATGGGAAATGCGTGATTCCGCTGGATATTCTCTTCCATACAGCAGCACCCGGATCAATACGGTTTATAGTTTGCGCTCATCGGTACATATGGAAAGTAACCGTTATACCGGCTATCTTATGGACACCTGGCGTTTCAGAAAGCAATCAGGCCTTTTTATCATAACTGGCGGTCTTAGAGGAAATTACTGGGATTATAACCATGAAATGCTGACAAGCCCAAGAGCTTCCATCGCGTTCTTGCCATCCTGGGAAAAGAACTTCACATTCAGGTTTGCCACCGGTATCTATTATCAAGCCCCATTCTACAAAGAATTACGCGATACAATCACGAAAAATGGACACACGACAGTGGAACTTAATAAAAACATCAAAGCACAAAAATCCATACAATATATCGGCGGAATGGATTACTATTTCGTCGGATTGGACAGACCCTTTAAATTCACGGCAGAAGTATATTACAAAGACATAAGCAATCTGATCCCTTATTTGGTTGACAATGTACGCATTGTGTATGCAGGAAAAAACATGGGTGACGGTTTTATGACCGGATTGGACATGAAACTTTTCGGAGAATTTGTACCGGGAGCCGATTCCTGGATCAGCTTTTCGTTGATGAAAAATCATGAAACAATAAATGGGGTGACCGTCCCAAGTCCAAATGAACAACGATATAACTTTTCCATGTTCTTTCAGGATTACTTCCCAAATAATCCCAAATTCAAAATGAATTTAAAGTTGGTTTGGGCTGACGGATTGCCTTTTGGTGCACCTAACAGTGGCTGGAGCTCTACGACCTTGCGAATGCCTGCCTATCGCCGGGTAGACATCGGTATGTCAAGAATATTGGTCGGCGGAGAAGATAAAATCATGAAATCAAACGCTCTTAAATATTTCAAGAACATTTGGGTCGGCGTTGATTGTTTCAACCTTTTGAATATCTTGAACGTAAACTCCTATTACTGGATCACCGACATTTCAAACACCCAATGGGCTGTACCTAATTATCTAACCGGAAGACAATTAAATTTCCGTCTGACAGCGGAGTTTTAAGATCAGACAGCATACCTGATTTATTCTCATGAAACAAAACCGCCACGGATTGCAAAAGCACTATTGCGGGTTGTTGACTGTCGATCTTTGTCTTTGTGCTACCGGAGTAAGTCGAATCACAAGATTCAGGTCATTGACAGGGTACTTCATTTGCCACTTGTAATCCTTGTTATAATAATCTGGTCCAATCTTATCTTTCCATATACTGGTAAATGTATCCTTCAATTTATTGGTAATTTCCGAATTCTTCAAAGCCTCTTCAACCATTGGAGATAATACGCCTGAAGATTTTACAGAAAACTCATGAATAAAAGCATCAATGTTCTTAAAAAGCTCTTCGCATTTAATATCTGCGCTATCCACAAGATTTTCATTACCACAATAATGCGCCAATAAAAGATCCGTACCACTTGTTGTAAAATACTTCAATGCCATTTGGGTAAGTACCTGCTCATCCGGAATTTTGATAAAGGAAGCAGCAAACTTTGGTATCGCTTTTGAAAGTCTTTGATAATTCCCTGCAATCAAACCGGAAATTATCACAGGAATTTCATTCTTCAGCCTGTTGCGCGCATACGTTTGAAAATCGACTCCATCAGGCAATTCAAAATCAATATGTTCAATATGTTTCGTTTCAATTCTCAAAGAATCACCTGCAAATTCAATTAAACGATATGGACAAGGATACGTAACAGTTGACCCTGTCTCAACATCATAAAGATAGTTGCCCTTTTCATCATCAACCCGCGCAATATCCGTCGCATGAAAATGTCCCGTAAATATTACATTTAATCCGGCAAGCATAAATTCCTTTTGAACGTTTCTATAGTTATCCACCATATAAGGAGTTGCAAATAGCCCCTCATAGTCAAAATGCTCCACAATATTATGGTGTATCATACCTATAATATGTTTTCCTTGTTGTCTGGCCTGGGCAATTTCATTTTTGGCCCACTCCATCGTTTCAGGTTTAATCATTCCGTTCGTCACCCTGCTATCCAAATCTGCGCCTTTTGACTTGAACGTATTATTATAATATTCACAATCATCTATACATAGTACTCTTAAACCCTCAACGGGCTCACTCACGTAACTCAATGAATTTTTATCCGTACTTATGGCCGTTTCAAATCCATACTTTCCATATATTCTCCTAAATTCGTCTGCAGAAACAGTTGGGGCAGCCTTTGTGTAGTTTCCGTAGAAACTTACAGAATATGGATTATTGATATCATGGTTTCCCGGCACCACCAAAACTTTAACCCCTTTGTCCAACAAAGGTTTAAGCATTTCCACCACCCCTTCATGACTGGCCAGCTCTCCGTCCTTGGTCAAATCACCTGTTATAAATACAACATTCACCTTTGCAATTAATAAATTTTGCACTGTGGCTTTTAGGATAGCAGGACTTTCCAACAAAAGTTTTCTGTCGCTTTTTGCATAATTATCAAACGCCGTTCCTTTTTCAACAAGTAAAGAAGGAGCCATATAATGAATATCTGAAATAACTCCGATTTTCAGGGATTGCGCATGAGCAAAGGAATGGAGACAAAAGAAAAAAGATAGAACGAAAAATAATTTTTTCCACATACTGAAATAAATTATAAAATACCTACTTATAGCTGATATCCGGGTTACTTTTATACCGATAAATCAAATCTGTTTGATTCCAAATTTACATATATTTTAGCAATGAATCTATTATTCTATGTCTTATCTGTTACAAAAAATTAGTAGCTTTGGCATCAAGAAAAAAACGGCCTTATCGCTCATTTTATACTTAGCTATATTATTACTGACAATCAGGGAAATACAAATATGAGCACTTTTAAAATATGGATTAACAGCTTAAGAAAAAACATCTTATTGTCTATAATGAAATACATTGGTGCTTCCAATCATCAGAATGGCAAACCGATAGATAAAGTTCAAATTAAGCGGGTTTTAATTATCAGGCCGAATCACAGATTAGGAAATCAATTAATGATGACTCCTGTTGTTCAGGAAGTATTGGAGACCTTCTCCAATTGTCAGATAGATTTGTTCGCCGGAAAAGTATCACCTATTTTGTTTAAGAATTATGAACGAATTGACCGGATCATAAAATTACCCAGAAAACCTTTCAAAGAACTGTTCAAATATCTAAAAACGTGGTTGAGTATCCGAAGCAGACGCTATGACATCGCAATAAACACTACAGGAGGTTCATCATCCGGCAGACTTGCCACAAAATTTGCACGTGCAACATATAAAGTCTACGGTAACGATGAGAACACCCTTCTTTATAAACATGCTGATTATTATCATTTGGCAAAAACACCGGTTTATAACTTCCGATATTTTTTATCTGAATTAGGAATTGCAGATGAAAATAAGAAAATTCCATGCCTGGATATCAAATTAAGTGCAGCAGAAATTGCAGAAGGGAAACAAAAACTTAATTCGCTCATTACTAAAAAAGACGAGAGGACACTTTGTCTGTATACGTTTGCGACAGGTGCAAAATGTTATTCTGAATCATGGTGGATAGAATTCTATGAAAAATTAAAAACCAAATACGCCGACTTCAACATTATTGAAATCTTGCCTGTGGAGAATGTTTCAATGATAAAATTTAAAGCACCCTCATTTTACAGCAAGGACATTCGTGAAATGGGGGCTGTCATGGCAAATACAGCTATCTGGATAGGTGCAGATTGTGGAATCATGCACCTGGCAAGTGCTTCAAATGTACCTACGCTCGGATTCTTCTCTGTAACCAACGCAAATTCATATGTCCCTTACAATAAAAACAGCAAGGCTCTGATAACGACAGAGTCAACAATGGATGATATTTTCAGTGAAATAGATAAAATTCTTACTATAAATTCACAACAATGAAAAAAACTTTAACACTTACAACGTGCTTGTTGTTCGCAATATTTATTAGCGCACAGTCCTACAAGACAATAAATGTCATGAACGGAGGTGGTTTGTCTGCAGCCATAACAGCTGGAGGATTAGATCTTAAGACTGTGGTTAGGCTTGCAATAACCGGCATAATTGATTCTTCCGATTTTGCAACAATGCGTGATAATATGCCGGCATTAACCGAATTGGATTTAACCAAGGCAACTATTGCCCAAAATGCCATTCCAAATAATGCATTTTACAATTTGCGCAACGGAATTGGAAAAAGAAATTTAAAAACCATATTACTCCCCAATTCTATTAAGTCTATCGGAGAATATGCTTTCTGGGGCTGTAGTGGACTGTACAATGTAACACTTCCTGATTCAATCACATCGATTGGACGATCTGCTTTTGCCCGCTGTTCAAGATTTACCAGAATAGAGATTCCTAACTCTGTCACTTCTATTGGATTTAACGCTTTCGGAGATTGCAGAGGCTTAATCATGGTAGATTCAGACAATCCAAATTATTCAAGCAAAGACAACGCATTGTTCAGCAAAGATGAAAAGACTTTGATACAAGTCCCCACTTCCAAATTCGGAAGTTATACCATTCCTTCAACTGTTGATTCTATTTGTGATCTGGCCTTTTGGAACTGCAACGGACTATCAAGTATAATAATACCAAACTCCGTTACATCCATTGGAAATGACGCTTTTTTACTTTGCAGCGGACTTGACAGTGTTATAATCCCCGAATCTGTAACGTCGATTGGAATGAACGCTTTTAGCTATTGTACAGGACTTTCCAAATTGACAATTCTTAGTTCATCCACACCCATCGGAAATTTCGCATTTAGCTATTGCACCGGACTTATCAGCATAAAAATGCCTAATTCGATCGATTCTATCGGAAACGGAGCATTTAGCAATTGTTCCAGCCTTACAGGTTTGGCACTACCAAAGTCCGTAAAAACAATCGGAGATCAAACCTTTTATGGTTGTACCGGACTATCTGATGTGGTACTTCCCAATTCGGTTATATCTATTGGGAATCTGGCTTTTGGGAATTGCATGAATCTGACAGATTTTGTAATCTCCAACTCTATCACCACCATTGGGCCTTTAGCATTTAATGGCTGCATTGGATTAGCCAGCATTACTATTCCAAAATCAATCAAATCGATTGGCATTGATGCCTTTTTAGATTTCAACGGTTTAATTGCAGTTGATCCGGAGAACATGAATTATTCAAGCCAAAGAGGTATTTTATTCAACAAAGATCAAACAACTTTAATTCAAGCTCCTACCTCTACAAATGGGAATTATACGATTCCTTCATCTGTCGTTTCAATTGAAAACGGCGCCTTCAAGTATTGTGTAAATCTTACAGGAATAACAATTCCTAATTCCGTCAAGTCAATTAGCATTTCAGCTTTTGATGGATGCACCAAACTTACAAGCATAACCATACCAAAATCGGTCACTTCTATCGGGGACGGCGCACTAAAAAGTTGCAGCATACTTGCTGTAGATCCTAAAAACCGGAATTATTCGAGCAAAGACAATGTTTTGTTTAACAAAAAACAAAAGGTTTTGATTCAAGTTCCTTTTTCCAAATCAGGAAACTATGTTATTCCTTCAACTGTCAAATCCATAAATGAATATGCCTTTTACGGTTGCTCCGAACTTGACAGCATAACAATACCAAAGTCCGTCAAAACAATTGGTGATTTCGCTTTTAGTAATTGCCGAAAGCTCTCTTCCATTTACATATATGCATCAACACCGGCAACTTTAAAATCGGATGTCTTTTTCAGAGTGGATAAATCCCATTGCACAATATCTGTTCCAAAAAGTTCCATTCGCATTTATCAGTTGACATCAGGCTGGAATGATTTTTTAAGTATTATTGAATTGCCAAAGTAGACTTTAAGTTCTGAAAAAACAGTTCTATGTTAAAAACGATCTTGATTATTGGTTCGGGTAGTTTTATTGGTGGCGTGCTACGTTTTCTAACAGCACGTTTTGTCCAGAATAGTATTATATCCTCATTCCCTTATGGCACATTCGTTGTCAACATTCTGGGTTGCTTCCTTATCGGTTTGTTTTATGGAATTTCCGAACATGGCAACCTAATGAGCTCAGAATGGCGAATATTTCTCACCGTCGGCTTTTGTGGCGGATTTACGACCTTCTCAACTTTTGCCAACGAGAATGTATCACTTCTTAGAGATGGCAACTTCTTTTATTTTGCACTTTACACAAGCTTAAGCGTTTTTCTGGGTTTAACAGCAACCTATTTGGGAAATCTAACCACTAAACTTTTTTAAGTATGGAAAACAAGGGTGAGGCAAAAATATTACGGGTTTACATCAGCAACACGGACAAATTCAGACACGCTCCGCTATATGAAGTGATTGTTTTTGCGGCAAAACGATATGGAATGGCAGGAGCAACCGTCTTGCGGGGATTTATGGGTTTTGGATCAAGCAGTGTCATCTACTCGACAAAATTTTGGGAAATAACAGAGAAGCTGCCTGTTGTTGTTGAAATAGTGGATGACCCCGATAAGGTCGAACATTTCTTCGAAACCATAAAACCATATTTTGAGAAGCTCCGTACCGGATGTCTCGTAACTATAGATAAAACCCACATTGCACTATACAAATCCGGCACAAAGAAAAATAAATAAGAAGATATTCTGTTGATTACATATCCGTAATATCCCAACAAGCAGCGTCGATAGTATACTTGCCGAGTACTTTGTTTTTCAATATTTCAATCTTATTTTCAAGAAGTTGAGGTTTGAAATTCTTTATATAAACTTTAAAAATCAACTCATCAACAACACAATAAATATCGCAGACAATTCTACATCTGCATTTTGAACAAAATAGGCTTTGATAAAACGCAATGAATCCGATATGTGACTTTGGACTGTATGCGGCGACAATCCCATTTTCTCTGCTATCTCTTTGTGCGACAAACCTTCTTCGCGACTCATCTGGTATATTTTTCGTTTTTGTTCAGGAAGGTTGCAAATTGCTTTTTCCAACATTCTCTGGTACTCATCGAATATCAGTTTGGTATCAGGCGTGTCCGTTTCGTCCATCTCCTTTTGCTGGCACAAAAGCATATTTTCCATTAACTCCTTCCGTTTAGCCGATCGCAATTCATTAAATGACTGATTCCGAGCTAAAATATAAATATAATAGGAAAATGACTGCCCTGTATTCAATTGCTTCCGATTCAACCATATTTTTATAAAAACCTCCTGCACAATATCCTGAGCCACCGTTTCCGATTTCAATAAAAACAGACAAAAAGACCTCAGTTTTTCCTTATATCGGATATACAATTCCTCAAAAGCTTCGGTTGAATCCTTTTCTAACTGAGCCAGCAGATCCTCATCCTTCAACTTGTTCAGTTCTTGATGCTCTTTTATGTTCATTTTTAATGATTCCATTCTCTTTTTTAAAAACTATTTCGTAACAGGACAACATCTTCTAAATGCCATTTTCTGAATCTGCAAGTATACGCCAAATTTAGAAAGATAAAAGAACTTTCGTATGTATAATTTATTACAATTAATCTATGATATTTCATTACTATTACAAACATGACAACCATATGAAATGTGCGAAATAACGTCATAGACATCCCTGTTTGAATTGTGTTTATTACGTAATCGAAAAACAAAATACAATTCCAACCGTGTTGCTAAGTACCGGCTGGTAAAACTCTGATACAACAAGCCATCGCATAAAGTAGCATCTCTGCCACCCTGTCTATAGATAATCTATCAAAAGGGATCTCCCTGGTCAAATACACCGACAACGCGAGCAAACTTGCCACCGTGAAAATGATTAAATAAATTGGCGCACCCACTTTCCAAACGGTTAGACGGTTGGAAAAGTTATAACTCAAAACCCTGACTAAATGGACTAAATATCATATAGTCATGGTTTTATGTCTGCTATAGTGATCCTGATAAATTTAGTATACAAGATGTTACTTCATCATCGAAATAGACATAGCCATCACAATAGCCGAATAAACTTTCGAAGGATAAAGCGGCTTGATCTGTTTCTTGACTGACTCCAGTGCCCAGTTATACCGAGCCCGAACGGTTTGTTCACTTATGCCAAGTTGTTGTGCTGTTTCGGAGGTAGAATGTCCTTCTTTCCAACGGCGAATAAAAATCTCCCGTGTCAGTTCCGGCATATCCGCTATTGTTTTATCCAGTAGTTCCAGCACTTCCTGCATTTCCATTTCCTCGAGCACATGTGAGTAACTAAGTTCCTGAGCTTTCTGATTTAGTAAATTTTCGGTACCTCCTGTTTGCCGTCCTGCAGCCGATTTAAAATAATCGAACACGCAAAACGAGAAATGCTTATACAAAAAACTTTTTGCAGAATCATTTGCATCCGTTTTTATTACCGTGGGATTAATCCAGATAGCTATCCAGAAAATCTGACTGATATCGTCCGACACATCTTTATCACGCGTGTACGAGTAGGACAAATCATAGAACACACGCCGATACCGCTTATACAATTCATTGTAAGCTTTTTGGTCTTTTTGGATAATTAAAGCCAATAGGTGTTTATCGGATGTGTCCATTACAAATGAGTTTTCACTGCAAAAGTAGAGTAAGCATGTTACATACATATTACATCTGGTAAAAAAAATAGTCTGTAATATAAATGAAATATTCTCTTAATGATTTTGTATATAACATTCAATCAACTCAACTCTTTTTATATATGAGGGCACAATAATAATTACAAAACAAATTCAATAATACCAAAAAGGATGAATGAAAAAAACAAAAAGATGAATGGTAACGACACGGAGAGCAAAATAGAACGTTTTCGACTTTTTGTCGGTTTACTGCAGCGTTATTTTACCGGGCAAGCATCCGAAAAAGAAAATCAGATAATTGATGTTTGGGATGCACAATCAGCATGGGAAAAACACCGAAAAAAGGTGGATAACCGCAAAATGGATACTGCCTGCGACGAAGTGTGGGACAAAATTAGTACCCAACTTCATTTTAAGAAAAAACATAGAATATTTCAGTTATCAACTTACCTGAGTCATTACGCTGCAGTCGCTGTCATTTTTATTCTCCTCGGTGGAAGCATTCTTTATTACACCCAACATGATTTTACACAACAGAAGTCAGGGTTGGTAGCCCAGGCCAAAACCCTTTTCCAAACCACCGATGCACAAACAAAATCAGTAGTACTGCCCGACGGTTCCCGCATACAGATGAACCGGGGTACTAAGTTTAGTTATGCCACTCATGCCTTTAACCGCAGGCAGCGCGAAGTTTGGCTCGAAGGAGAGGCATTCTTCGAAGTAGCCAAAAATAAGGAGAAACCCTTTATCATCCATACCGGTACTATGACCACTACCGTACGCGGAACATCATTCAACGTGAAAGCCTATCCGCAGTTAGCCGAGAATGTGGTATCGGTACGCACGGGGAAAGTGGAAGTAAGCAACCACGATCAAATGTTAGCCGTACTTGTAAAAAACAAACAATTAGCCTACAATAGGCTGACGAATAAAGTAGAAACTTCCGATGCCGCCTGGGAAGATGCGGCAGGATGGAGAGAAGGGGAGCTTATGCTGAACTATGCAAATCGCGATGAGTTAAAGCTGAAACTGAAACAATATTACCAGGTAGATATTCAATTTCGGGACAATGCTCTGAACGGTATTAAAATAAAATCCACCTTTCTGAAATCCACCTCGTTATCCGATGTATTGAGCACCATCAAAGCACTTTACGGTATTCAATACAGCACGAATGGCAATCAGGTAATAATTCATAATTGATAATTCACAATTCACAATTCATAATTAACAGTTTACTTGTCTACTCGTAAACTAGTTTACAAAAAGCAAAATGAGAAAGAACAACATCTATTATTTACTGGCAGTGTTTGCGTTACTGAGCGTTATGCTACCCCTGTCGGCACAAAACATCACGCAAAGTTTTCCACAGCAGACCCTTGAGAGTAGGGTGAAAGAATTGATAACGCTGAGTAAAAAAAATATCACATTCGACTCCAAAGAAATTGGTGCAACTGTACTACCTGCTGTACAGATTCAAAACAGCAGCCTGGAGCAAACGCTGGAGAAAAGCCTTAGCGCAACCACTTTCAACTATAAAAAAGTATCCGGCAGTTCCTACATAATTATCCGAAAAGAAAGCACACCCAAACCTCAAACTGGTAAAAGTGCCAGGCTCTCCGGTCGTATCACCGACGAAAAAGGCGAATCCGTACCCGGGGCATCTATTCGGGCACTGGGTACCGACAAAGCCACCATCACTGATATGAACGGAAACTACAGCTTAACCTTACCCGGTGGAATCTATAGCTTCGAAACCAATTACGTATCCTACCAAAAGCAACGGCTCGACAATGTAAAGGTAGTGCCCGACCGCGACAACACACTGAACATAACTCTCAAAGAATCATCTATTTCTTTGAAAGACGTAGTAGTTACCGGACAGCAACGCGCCTCCTCCACCAACGCACTTCTGCTAAAACAAAAAGAAAGGACCTCCATGACCGACGGGCTCAGCGCCGACCTGATAAAAAAGACAGGCGACAACAACATGGCCCAGGTACTTAAAAGGGTAGCGGGCGTAATCATACAGGACAACAAATTTGTGACCGTGCGCGGCATGAGCGAACGCTACAACAACGTGCAACTCAACGGAACCGCCATGCCCAGCACGGAGCCCAACCGACGTAATTTCTCCTTCGACATTATA
>Ga0302288_1001614_pt1 | contig 14373 bp, 11 predicted proteins | sample III_Fen_N1_1_FD_194549 | JGI IMG/M metagenome (GOLD analysis project Ga0302288, IMG submission 194549) | Peat permafrost microbial communities from Stordalen Mire near Abisko, Sweden - III_Fen_N1_1 | ecosystem: Environmental > Terrestrial > Soil > Wetlands > Permafrost | place: Sweden: Abisko...
ATCTTCATTTTTTTCATGATATTTAAAATAAAATCCAAAAATAATACTTAAAAGTATTTTATTGTCTAAAGTTTCAATAAACTTCGCAGATCCTTTTTTTCGGCAAAAAATACAACAACCAAAAATACCATTAACAAGCTGAAGTTTAGTATGTATTGTAAAATTAAAGCTGAAAAATGAATATTTCCGGAGAGAAAATATAACCCTATAGCTACGCTAAAATAAAAGAAAATTTGTTTCAGATCGTACTCTACCCGGTAATATCTCTGGCCTACGACATACGAAATTACTGTCATCAGCACAAAACAAATCAAGGTGGCATAAGCCGCGCCCATGTAACCCATCACCGGAATTAAAAGCACACATAGAACAATGGTAAGTAAAGCCCCAATTCCTGCAATCAGCGCACCCATCCAGGTTTTATCGGTTAATTTATACCAAAGGGAAAGGTTAAAGTAGATTCCCAGAAATAAATTGCCCATTAAAACCGACGGAATTACCTTCAGTCCTGAATGATATTCAGTCCCAATGATAATTTTAAAAACATCAATAAACAAGGTAATTCCCAGGAAGATGACTAATCCGAAAATGATAAAATATTTCATTATCTGGGCATAAATTACACGCGAATCGCTGTTTTTCTGATGATTAAAAAAGAAGGGTTCGAACGAATACCTGAACGCCTGAATGAACATGTTCATCACTACTGCCAATTTATAATTTGCACCGTAAATGCCCAGTTGTTCCATTGGTTTCTGGTTGGCCGGTATCAAATCAGGAATCAGAATTTTATCCAGATTTTGATTGATCATTCCTGCAATTCCAACCAATAGGATAGGGAAGGAGTACCAAAACATATCCATGAAGATTTTCCAGTCGAATTGCAGTTTTATCTTGCGTATTTCAGGAATAAGCATGACCAAAGTCACCACAGAAGCAAGTAGGTTGGCAATAAAAACATAGCCTACACCAAACTCCGAATGGTATATCAAATGAATAAAACTGTCAGGATTCGATTTCAGGATATAAGGACAAATAGACAGGAAAAAAACATTGAAGAAAATATTCACAAAAATATTGACCAGCTTTAGCATTGCAAAACGCTTTGCTTTGCCTTCGTGGCGAAGATTTGCAAACGGAATGGCTGTTGCGGCATCGAGCGCAACGATAACAGCGAGCCATTTTATGTAATCCTCACTGTTGGGATAATTCAGAAAACCCGAGAAAAAACCGGAAAATAGATAGGTGATTAATACGAAAAGTATTGAACTTCCAAAAAGCGAAATTGCACTGGTTGAATAGATTTTGTCGTGATCACTTGTCTTGTTGGCAAATCGGAAAAAACCGGTTTCCATTCCGAAAGTCAGAAGAACCAGCAAAAAGCCAACATAAGAATAAAGATTTGTGACAACGCCATATTCTTCGGGAAGAAAAATACGCGAATGATACGGAACCAGCCACCAATTAAGGAAACGTCCGACAATACTGCTCATGCCATAAATGGCGGTTTCGCCTGCAAGTTTTTTTAATGCGCCCACTATTGTAAAATTTTGCCAAAGATATAAACCAAATCCTTTAACAATCGCTAAAACTAATGTTGAAAGTCAATTGATTTTTATTTTGTTTTATCTTTGAAGCCAGTTTTTTGATTAAAATGATTCGAATGAACATCAGACTATTTTCCACTTTTATTGTACTATCGGTTTTTATAAGCTCTTTTTCATGCTCAAACAATGCAGACCGTTCGCGAAAACCGGCAGTTCGCATCACAGCAGAATCGATCCATAAAAAAATCGTTTTTGGCGACGATATTAACATTTCTATAGCAGTAAAAGTGAAAGATGGCGAGCTTAAAGAAACCAATATTTTTGTTGATTCGGTATTGGTAACTTCTGATAAAAATGCTGAATTTAACTATACTTTAAAGGGATTTAAAAGCATTGGAAAACACACGATAAAAGCACAGGCAGTAAAAACTGATGGGGTAGAGGGCGTTTATTTCAAAGCGTTTGAGGTTTTATCGGATATTGTTCCTGAAAAATATAGTTATGAGCTGGTTCAATCTTATCCTCACAACGAAACTTCATTTACTGAAGGGCTTGAAATTCACGACGGATTTCTATATGAAAGTACTGGTGAAAACGGCAAATCGCTTCTTTTGAAAACCAATTTGAAAACGGGACAAATAGTAAAGTCAGTGAAACTTGCTGAGAAATATTTTGGCGAAGGAATTACCATTTTTAAGAATCGCATTTACCAACTTACCTACAAAACCAAGGTTGGATTTATTTATAACCTTGAAAATATGGCTTTAGTCGACAGTTTTCAGTTTGAATCTGCTGAAGGTTGGGGAATGACTCATGATGATAAATATTTAATCATGGACGATGGAACAAACGTTCTGACCTATCTGGATCCAACTACATTGAAAACGGTCAAAAAACTTCAGGTTTACGACGATAAAGATGCTACTGTGTACCTCAATGAATTAGAATATTCTGATGGATATATTTACGCCAATTTGTGGACAACTAACCTGATTGTAAAAATTGATCCTCAAACGGGTAAAGTACTTTCGAAAATAGATTTGGATGGAATTCTCACAATGTCTAATCCAAACAAGCAGGTAGATGTATTGAATGGAATAGCAATAGATCCGGTAACGAAAAAAATGTATGTCACCGGAAAATTATTTCCTAAATTATTTGAGATTAAGCTTGTTAAAAAAGGGTAGGAGCGTCGCCATAATGAATTTTGCCTAAATGTTTGTAAGCTAATTCGGTAACTTCACGACCTCGTGGTGTACGTTTCAAAAAGCCTTCCATAATCAGGAATGGTTCATAAACTTCTTCAATTGTCCCGGTATCTTCACCCACAGCTGTTGCAATAGTCGATAATCCAACAGGTCCGCCTTTGAATTTATCGATAATGGTAAGTAGAATCTTATTGTCCATTTCGTCCAGCCCAAATTTATCGATATTAAGCGCATCGAGGGCATACAAGGTAATTTCTATATCGATGCTTCCATTTCCCTTCACCTGTGCAAAATCCCGAACACGACGCAAAAGCGCATTAACAATTCGAGGGGTTCCACGGCTTCTGGTGGCTATTTCTACAGCTGCCTGATCGTTAATTTTTACATTCAGAATATAAGCCGAGCGTTTTACAATTTTAGTAAGTATATCAACATCGTAGTATTCGAGATGCGCTTTAATGCCAAAACGAGCCCGTAGAGGACTTGTTAATAAGCCTGACCGCGTAGTTGCACCAATTAATGTAAAAGGGTTTAATTCGAGCTGTATGGACCGTGCACTAGGTCCTTTGTCAATCATGATATCAATTTTGTAATCCTCCATAGCCGAATACAAGTATTCTTCGACTATCGGACTTAAGCGGTGAATCTCATCAATGAACAAAACAGAATTTGGTTCCAGATTGGTTAATAATCCGGCTAAATCGCCTGGTTTATCTAAAACTGGTCCTGAAGTTAATTTAAGAGAAACACCCAGTTCGTTTGCTATAATGTTTGACAGTGTAGTTTTTCCCAGTCCTGGTGGGCCATGAAGTAAAACATGATCTAGAGCTTCACCTCTCATTTTGGCTGCTTTGACAAATATTTTCAGATTTTCTACAATTTTATGCTGACCGCTAAAATCATCAAAATCTAGTGGTCTTAATTGTTTGTCAATATCCTTTTCATTATCCGAAAAAGATTCATCTCTGAAATCAAAGTGTTCGCTCATTTTTAGCTTTTAAACCTAGCCAAAAGTAAAAAAATTAAGGTGGAAGTTTTAAAATAAATCAGGGAGAAATTCAAGAAGGAATTTTAAGCTCATCGAATATTGAATTAAGCTTTTCTATATCAAAAGGTTTAGCCATAAACTCATCCATTCCATATGAAATACATTTATCGCGGTCATTGTCCATTGTATTAGCAGTAAGAGCAATGATTGGAGTTCTTTTTTCTATCATATTCTTGTTTTCAAACTCTCTTATTTTGATTGTAGCTTCGAGTCCATCCATGACTGGCATCATAATATCCATCAAAATTACATCAAACTTTCGTACGCGAAACTGTTCTATTGCCTCAACACCATTGTTGGCAATAACCACTTCGTGATTAAACTTCTTTAAACTAAACGTAACTATACGTTGGTTTAAAAGATTATCTTCTACTAGTAATATCATTAAACTCTCTCCCATACCATTCAATCAATTCAACGAATATAGTATATTTCACGAAACATTAAAAGGATACCCTAATCTTTTGTTTATTTTCAATCAGTATTATTATTATATATTTTATAAATCTAATTAAAAAGAATGAATATGTATATGTACTGTTCATACACTTGATATCTTTTTAAGGTTATGCTTGTTTATATAAACAATAGGTTTTTATTTTATTTTTTGAACCACTTATTAACAATATAATACTTTGATTTTTAAGTTTTTAAGTTTTAGATTAACAATTGTTAGTTTTGGCTTTTTCTAATAAAATAGTATGGAAAATCTATCTTATTTATGTTTAAATGTTGGGTGAATAGAATTAATTAATTTGTCTTGTATGAACCAAAATAATATCTAATACAATTTTCAAACTATATCTTTGTCTGATTTTATTATTTATTTGGATGAACTTATAAACAAGAAAATATTTAGAATGTTTAAAAAGTTATATTTTAATTGTCTAAAAATGAATTTATTATAAAGATGGATAAAAACTATAAACAGTTTGTTGATAAGCTGAATTCATACATCAGAAAATTTTATCTCTATCAGTTGATAAGAGGTTTAATACTGTTTATACTCTTAATTGTAGCTTATTATAGTTTAATATCTGCTCTTGAATATTTCAATTACTTCAATCCAAATATTAAATTGGTGATTATTATTATTACCCTACTTTTTACTCTTTTTATATTTATTTACTTCTTGGTAGTACCTGGAATAAAGCTTTTAGGTATTGGCAAACGTTTGACGTATTATGATGTATCAAAGCAATTAAGTGTTACTTATCCTGAGATTAAAGATAAGCTAATTAATATAGTTGAACTGGAAAATGAATCTAGTTCTATTTATTCAAATGAATTAAAGAAAGCAAGTATCGATCAGAAAATAGATGAACTTAAAATCTTTAGTTTTTCTGAGTCGATTAGATTTAAAGACTTAAAGGTAGTTTTTGCTCTTTTTCTGAGTGTATTAATTTTATTTTTTGTGGCTTTTATGCTGGCTCCTGATTTTTTTAGAGAAAGTTCAGTCAGGCTTATTCATTTTCAGCAAAAATTTGATAAACCGGCACCTTATGTGTTTAATTTAGAAAATACTGATTTAGAAATTATTACCGGAGAATCTATTGAGTTGAAATTACGTTGTTCAGGAAAAGAATTGCCAGAAATGATATACATCAATTTCAGTGGAAATAACTATTTGATGACCAGAGAGGATGGATTGTTTAAATATACCATTGAAAATGTGAATAGCTCTATTTCTTTTTATTTCAGTGATAAAAAATATGTGTCGGATATATATAAATTAATAGTACTTAATAAGCCTTTTATTTCTTCTTTTAGTGTTGTTCTTCAACCGCCATCCTATACAAATCTTAGTTCAGAGAGTCTTCAAAATATTGGCGATTTAAAAATTGCTTCAGGAACAACCATAAAATGGAGTTTTACTGCTGTTGATACCGATAGTTTGGTTATGCTATTGAACGATAGCTCAAGAATTGAAGGAAAAAGGAATGGAATTATTTTTGAGATAGAAAAGACTTTTTATTGTGATGTTGAATATCGAATATCTATTAAAAATTCAAAACTTAGTGATCAAAACAATTTGGTTTATAAAATACAGACCATATCTGATCTTTACCCTGAAATAAAAGTTGTTCAGGTAAGCGATTCTACCGATTTCAAGATATTTCATTTTAAAGGGAATATTGTTGACGATTACGGCTTTAATAAGCTCGATTTTAACATTAGCGCTGAAGGAAAGGATAGTTCAATTAGTATACCGGTTACGCCATTTCTATTGAATCAGGATTTCTATTATACTTTTGATTTTGAATCGGTTAAATCCTTTGGAAAATCATTTAAGTATTACTTTTCGGTTTATGATAATGATTTTGTAAACCACTTTAAGAAAACGATTAGCGAAACATTTGCTTTTACTTTTCCTGATTATCAGGAAATTTTAGCTAAAGAAAATTCTGATCAGAATTCGATTGATCAGTTATTTAAGAAGAGCGCAAAAATTACAGAAGAAATTCAACAGGAGTTTAAAGATTTTAAAATGAAACAGATTAATTCTGAATTGTCCGAATGGGAAAAATTTCAGACAGTAAAGGATATCATGAGCAAGAAAACTGATCTCGAAAATGTTTTGAATCAAATTAAGCAACAGAATAAAGATGCTAATAACTTTCTGAATTCTTTTTCTGAAGAAAAGAGTGAGATATTGAAAAAGCAACAACAAATTGATGAATTATTGAAAGATGTATTTAGTGATGATTTGAAAAAGCTTTTTGATGAATTTAATGAGTTGGCCAAGCAATTTGATCCGAAGAAGTTTGATCTGTTGTCAAAGCAAATGGACACAAGTTTGGATGATCTGGCTAAACAATTGGATAAAAACGTTCAATTACTAAAAAAGATGAAGGTTGAACAAAAAGTTGAACGTGTAATAGAGGAGTTGAAGAATTTGGTTATTTCAGAGAAGACTAACTTTGAAAAGTTGGAAAAACGTTCCGATTTAATGCAGATTAAGGAAGTTGAAAAGGAAAATGAAACTCGTTTGAAAAATCTTGAAAATAATTATAATGGAGCGCTTGAAATTAACAAGGCTCTTGAAAAGCCAATGAATTTATTCAAATTTGACAATGAATTTTCAACAATTAAAGATTCTTACTCTAAAGTTTTGGAAGATTCAGAAAGGGGCAATAAACGAAAAACGTCGTCAGGGATAGAGAATAACAGTAAAAGTATAGATCAACTTGTTTTTGCTATGGATCAGATGCTTAAGAATACTAAGAATAAACAAAATAAGGCTAATATTGAGGATATAAAGCAAATTCTTGATAATCTTATCATTGTATCATTTGACCAGGAAAAGATATTAAATAAATTCAGCACTGTTGATTTTAATAATCCATTAGTAAACGATTTGAAAATCAAACAAAAGAATCTTCTGGGTCAGGTCGTATTTGTTAAGGATTCTTTATATTCTTTGGCAAAACGAACTCCTGAAATTGGTCCAGTAATCAACAAGGAAATGCTTGGTCTTGAAAGTAGTGTTGGTTCAGCTTTCGACAATTTAGAATCGGGTAATGTTGGTGCTTCACGCATGTACCAACAATACGGAATTACAGCTGCGAATAATTTGGCTCTGTTTTTAAGTGAGGCTCTCGAAAATATCAAGGCGCAGGAAAAGAATTCGATGCCTGGCGATGGAGATTGTGATAAGCCCGGTGGAAAGGGTTCGAAACCGGGTATGAAAAGCTTAAAAGACAGTCAGAGTTCAATCAAGGAACAATTGCAACAAATGATTGACCAGATGAAGAAAGGAGACATGGGAAAATTGAGCAAAAGTATAGGTCAAACTCTGGCTCAGCAAGAAATTATGCAACAATTAATTCGGGATATGGTTAATAGTGGGTCTGTAGGATCCAAAGCTTCAGATCAACTCAAGGCAATAGATCAGTTATTGGAGCAGTCAAGAAAAGACCTTATAAATAAAAATGTTACCAACGAATTAATTAATCGGCAAAATTTGATTTTATCAAAATTACTTGATGCTGAAAAATCTGAAATTGAACGCGATTTTGAAGACAAGAGGGAATCCAAAACTGCAATCGACATAAAGAAGGGAAACCCTGAAGGTTACTTTGAGTATAATACAAAGTTTAAAAATGAGAATGAGTTAATAAAAAGAGGCAATTTTAAATTGCGTAATTTTTACGATCAGAGATATAGCAACTTTTTAAACCATATAAAGAACTAATTTTGGAACGTGAATTAATCATAGCTTCTGAACTCAAAGAGTTGAATAATTTGAGGTTATTTTTGGATCAGATTTTTACTGATACAAATTTGAACCGGGAGTATTTTAATCGGGTTTTTTTAGGAGTAAGTGAAGCAGTAAGTAATTCAATTATTCATGGAAATAAAAATGATAGTTCAAAAAAGGTTTTTATCAGGTTTTTATATGGTGAAAACAAATTTGTTATAAACGTCAGAGATGAAGGATCAGGTTTTTCTTTGAATAATGTTGAAGATCCGACTAAACCTGGCAATCTTAAAAAGGAGAATGGTAGGGGGATATTTCTTATACAACAAATTGCTGATGAAGTGTACTTTTATGATGGAGGTAATGAAATACAGATTTTATATAGTTTAGGTTAATGAGTATACAGTATTTTAATGAAGATATAGCTTTTCCAAAAGTTAAAAAAAGGATTACTTCGAGTTGGATTAAGCAGGTAATTTCTATAGAAGAAAAGAGGGTGGGGGACATCTCGTTTGTTTTTTGTTCAGATGAGTATTTGCTTGATGTGAATAGAAAATACTTAAATCACGATTATTTTACTGATATCATTACTTTCGATGATGTAGAGGGCAACGTGATTAATGGAGATATTTTTATTAGCGTTGATCGGGTTAAAGAGAATTCAATTGAATTTGAAACTAGCTTTGATAATGAAATTCATCGAATTCTGATTCATGGTGTACTTCATTTATTAGGCTATAAGGATAAGGCAAAAAAAGATAAACATTTGATGACTGAAAAAGAAGATTTATATATTAAGTTGTTCAATGACAGTTATTTACTAACTAAAAACGTTTAGATGTTACCGTTTTACGATGTAATTGTAGTTGGAGGTGGTCATGCGGGATGTGAAGCGGCTGTAGCAGCAGCAAATTTGGGTTCAAAAACATTGTTAATTACAATGGATATGACCAAATATGCACAAATGTCTTGTAATCCGGCCATGGGAGGAATTGCAAAGGGACAAATTATTCGCGAAATCGATGCGCTTGGTGGTTTCTCTGGAATAGTAACTGATCGGTCGAGTGTTCAGTTTCGTATGCTAAATAAATCGAAAGGACCAGCAATGTGGAGTCCACGTTCGCAAAGTGATCGTGCGCGTTTTACTGAGAATTGGCGAAATATATTAGAGAATACAGCTAATTTGGATTTATGGCAAGATGTGGTGGTATCGCTTCACATTAAAGATAATGTTGTTGGTGGAGTTAAAACTAAGATCGGTGTAGACTTCTTTTCCAAATCGGTTGTTCTTACAAATGGTACTTTTTTGAATGGCTTGATGCATATTGGTCGGTCACAGATGGAAGGTGGTAGAATTGGGGAAAATTCATCGTATTATATTTCAGATCAGTTATTTAATGTTGGTTTTAAAACAGGTAGGTTAAAAACAGGTACTCCTGTTCGAATTGATGGTCGATCTATTGATTTTTCAAAAATGGAAGAACAAAAGGGTGACGAAATCAGTTCTAAATTTTCATTTCTTCCTGAAATTAAGACGGAATTAAAGCAGAAAAGTTGTTGGATTACATATACAAATTCTAAGGTTCATTCTATACTGGAAACTGGTTTTGCAGATTCTCCAATGTATAATGGGACCATCGTGGGAAGTGGTCCTCGGTATTGTCCGAGTATAGAATCCAAAATTGTTACTTTTGCTGAACGCACCTCACATCAATTATTTCTTGAACCTGAAGGAGAGAGCACCATCGAATATTATCTAAATGGATTTTCTTCAAGTTTACCTTGGGATATACAATTGAATGCATTAAAAGAAGTTCCTGGGTTAGAAAATGTCAAGATTTTTAGGCCTGGATATGCGATTGAATATGATTATTTTGATCCTACCCAGCTGACGCATTCTCTCGAAACAAAGCTAATTACTAATCTTTTCTTCGCAGGCCAGATTAACGGAACCACCGGATATGAAGAGGCGGCAGCACAAGGTATTGTTGCAGGGATAAATGCGAGCCAAAAGGTACAGGGATTAGAACCTTTTATTTTGAATCGCGATGAGGCTTACATTGGAGTTTTGGTAGACGATTTGGTAATAAAGGGTGTTGATGAACCCTATCGAATGTTTACTTCAAGAGCGGAGTATCGTATTTTATTGCGACAAGATAATGCCGATTTTAGACTAACGCCTCGTTCTTTTGAATTAGGTTTGGCGACAAAAGAACGGTTCGATTTTTATGCTGAGAAGAAGATTTGGGTAGATAAAATTGTCGAATTTGTATCTAATTTTTCAATTAAACCTCAGTTTGTTGATCATATTTTGGAACAAAAAGGTTCTTCAAGTTTGAAACAAGGAGTGAAGTTAATTGACGTTATTCTTCGTCCACAGATTTCTATCTTTGATTTAATCGAAGACATTAAGCCATTTAATGTGTTTCTGAATGATGTTCCGAAGGATCGATTTATTGAAATTTTAGAGTCTGCTGAAATATCAATAAAGTATGCCGGTTATATTGATCGTGAAAAATTGGTGGCGGATAAGTTTAGAAGGCTAGAAAATATTACTATTAAAAATAAATTTGATTACCACCAGATTCATACAATTAGTACGGAGGCAAGGCAAAAACTTACTGAAATTCAACCAGATACTATTGGTCAGGCTAGTCGGATTTCAGGAGTAAGTCCATCAGATATAAATGTGTTATTGGTGTTGTTGGGAAGATAATGTTCCACGTGGAACTCTTAAAAAACTAATATGGAATTGAAAAAATATGTTCGGACGGTGGAAGATTATCCAATTGCGGGTATAAGTTTTAAGGATATCACCACATTGTTGAAGGAGCCGATGGCTTTTAAAAACGTTGTTGATCAGATTTCCGAATATTGCCAAGGCAAAGGAATTACTAAGATTGTCTCGCTTGAATCTCGCGGATTCATTGTTGGTGGGGCGGTAGCATATTGCGTTAATGCGGGTTTTGTGCCTATTCGCAAAAAGGGAAAATTGCCTTCGGTCGTCATTAATGAGTCGTATGAATTAGAATATGGAGTTGATTCCATTGAAATGCATGTGGATGCCTTGACTGAAGATGATGTTGTTTTGATTCATGATGATTTGCTAGCAACTGGTGGAACAGCACTCGCGGCTCTTAATCTCGTTAAGCAGATGAATGTAAAAAAAATCTACTTCTCATTTATTTGTGATTTGACTTTCATTCAAACTGAAAAGAAAAATGAATTGGCGAATTACGAAACTCATTCGGTCATTCAATATTAATCTGCAAGTTTAGATCATTTCTGATGGTTTTAAGAAATGCTGAATATCTGCGGTCTTTAGTTTCTGTTCTTCCTGACCAGCCTGGAATATATCAGTATTTTGATCAGAGCGGAAAAATCATTTATGTTGGTAAAGCGAAGAACCTAAAGAAACGGGTTAGTTCGTATTTTAAGAAGACGCATGAAAACCGCAAAACAGAATTACTTGTTCGGAATATTGCCGACATCAGGCACATGGTTGTTGAAACCGAACAGGATGCCTTATTGCTCGAAAATAATCTGATTAAAAAATATCAGCCTCGATATAACATCCGGCTGAAGGATGACAAAACCTATCCATGGATTGTTATCAAGAACGAACACTTCCCACGAGTATTTCAAACCCGAAATGTGATCAAAGATGGATCTAGCTATTTTGGTCCTTATACCTCCATACTTACAGTTCGCACACTTCTCGAGTTTTTTCGCAAGCTTTATAAATTGCGTAATTGCAAACTAAATTTAGCCGAGGAGCAAATACGGCAAGGAAAATTTAAGGTTTGTTTGGAGTTTCACATTGGAAATTGTTTGGGTCCTTGTGTTGGAATGTTTGAACACGATCAATACATGAAAAGTATCGATCAAATAAAGGAGATATTAAAAGGTAATATTTCAGGAGTTATTAAATATCTCAAGGATTTGATGCGACAATATTCTGCGGAGATGAAGTTTGAAGACGCGGCACTTATTAAAGAGAAACTTGATTTGCTTGAAAAATTTCAATCGCGTTCAACGATTGTTAGCAATACGATTAGTGATGTGGATGTTTTCACGATTGATCAGGATGAAAATTTTGCGTATGTCAATTATCTGAAGATTATGAGTGGAGCCATTATGCAAACTTATACCATGGAAATAAAGAAAGTGCTTGATGAATCTCCGGGAGAGTTACTCGAATTTGCTATCGTTGATATCAGGCAGAAAATATTCAGTAATGCAAAGGAAATTCTTGTTCCCTTCAAATTAGATTTTGCCTTAGAAGGAGTGAAGATGCAAATTCCAAAGCAGGGAGATAAAAAGAAACTTCTTGAATTATCTGAACGGAATGCTAAATATTTTCGATTGGAGAAAATGAAACATGTAGTCGTTTCGAAAACCGAGCAGAATGCAACCCGGATTTTGGATACGATGAAGAAAGATTTGCAACTCAAAGTTCAGCCAACCCACATTGAATGTTTTGACAATAGTAATTTGCAAGGAACGAATCCGGTTTCCTCATGTGTGGTTTTTCGAGATGCCCGACCTTTCAAAAAAGACTACCGGCATTTTAATGTGAAAACAGTGGAAGGTCCTGACGATTTTGCTTCAATGGAAGAAGTGGTTTATCGGCGTTACAAACGTTTGCTTGATGAACAGAAATCGTTGCCACAATTAATTGTGATTGATGGTGGAAAAGGACAATTGGGCGCTGCGTTGAATTCGCTGGAAAAATTGGGCCTTCGGGGTAAAATCTCTATCATAGGAATTGCAAAACGCCTGGAAGAAATTTATTTTCCAGGAGATTCTGTTCCACTTTATCTCGACAAAAATGCAGAGACTTTAAAAATTATTCAACAATTGCGCGATGAAGCGCATCGGTTTGGAATTACTTTTCATCGAAACAAAAGATCAGGCGAATTTTTAAAATCGGAACTTGAAAGTATTTCAGGAATAGGAGAGAAGACGCGAACTGCACTTTTGACGCGTTTTAAGAGCGTTGAGAATCTCAAAAACCAGGCCTTCCGTGAGGTTGCTGATGAAATAGGCGATTCTAAAGCACGTTTGATATTTGATTTTTACAAGCTAACCTATTGAAATAAAAAATCTTAAACCGGTAAAGTTTAAGCCTTTTTTGTGTCTTTTATTCTGTTGAAATAGATCAATTTCGGTACTTTTCTTCTCCTTCGAGCAAACCTAGGTACGAACTGTACCTACTAAGTGCAATTTTTCCTTCTTCAACCGATTTTTTCACTGCGCAATGAGGTTCATGTGTATGGGTGCAATTGTAATACTGACATTCATTCAGAAGTCTGAAAATTTCCGGAAAGTAGTGTGAGATTTCTTCTTTTTCCATTTCGAGGACACCGAAACCTTTTATCCCTGGAGTATCGATTATGTAACCACCAAAATCAAGTTCATACATTTCTGAATTTGTTGTGGTGTGTTTTCCAGAAAAATGTGCTTCTGATATTTCTGCGGTTTTTAAAATAATATTTGATTGCAAAGAATTGATGATTGTCGATTTTCCAACTCCCGAATGTCCTGAAAAAACATTGGTTTTATTGGTCATTATTAGTTTTAATTCATCAATTCCAATCTCATTTTTAGCTGATATTTTCAGACATTGGTAGCCTGCCATTTCATAAATTTCGATCAGCGAATTCATCGTTGCCGTTTGTTCTTTATTGTAAAGATCAATTTTGTTGAAAATAAGGTGGCAGGGAATTCGGTAAGCTTCAGCAGAAACCAAAAAACGATCGATAAAAGTAGTGGTTGTTACCGGAAATTGTATGGTTACAATCAGAAAAGCCTGATCAATATTTGCCGCAATAATGTGTGATTCTTTGGATAGATTGGGCGATTTGCGGATGATATAATTGTTCCGGGGTGAAATTTTGTGAATTAGGCCAACGACTTGGCTGCCAATGTTACTATCTTCGTTTGATTCAACTATTTCAACATGATCTCCAACGGCAATGGGGTTGGTACTTCGGATACCTTTTAATCGTAAATTTCCTTTGATCCTGCTTTCAATCAAGTTGCCATCTTCTGTTTTGACGGTGTACCAACTACCTGTTGATTTAATAACAATACCTTTTTTCAATGTATTTTTTTGCTTTAAATTAATTCGTTATACTTTCGCAATTCATTTAATATGAATCAAAAGTAGTAAAAATTGTGAAAAGGATTTTAAGCTATAACGTAAATGGAATCCGCTCGGCAATCGGGAAGGGTTTATTCGATTTTTTGGTAGAAGTTAATCCCGATATCATTTGTTTTCAGGAAACAAAGGCCCAGCCAGGGCAAATTCATGAATCTGATTATGAAAAATTAGGTTATTATGGTTATGCTTTGTCGGCCGTAAAA
>Ga0302288_1001618_pt1 | contig 14332 bp, 15 predicted proteins | sample III_Fen_N1_1_FD_194549 | JGI IMG/M metagenome (GOLD analysis project Ga0302288, IMG submission 194549) | Peat permafrost microbial communities from Stordalen Mire near Abisko, Sweden - III_Fen_N1_1 | ecosystem: Environmental > Terrestrial > Soil > Wetlands > Permafrost | place: Sweden: Abisko...
AAGCAACAAATACGTGAGAATGGCTTGTCGGAAGGTACTGTCTTTTTGGCACATGAACAAACAGCTGGTCGCGGACAGCAGAAAAATGTATGGGAAAGCGAACCGGGCGAAAACCTGCTTTTTTCGATTGTTTTATGTCCCGATTTTCTGGAAATACGGCGACAGTTTATGCTGTCGAAAGTGGTTGCTTTGGGTATATATAAGGCTCTGAATAAGTATGTTGATTCGTTGAAAATAAAATGGCCAAATGATATTTATGCCGGGAATCAGAAACTTGGTGGTATCCTGATCGAAAACTCGGTTATGAGCGGATTATTGAAAAGTGCTGTAGTTGGCATTGGCCTGAATGTAAATCAAACGACTTTTTACAGTGATGCACCTAATCCGGTGTCCTTACAACTACTGACAAATCAGCACTACGATTGTGAAATCATCTTGTCTGAAATCTTATTCGGAATAAACGAATACTATACTCTTTTGCGCGAAGAGCATGAAGATTTAATTGATCAGGAATTTCTTTCTGTTCTGTTCCGATTAAACGAAAAACATTTATACAAATCCGAGGATGAAATTTTCGAAGGTGAAATCGTCGGAGTAAATGAGATTGGACAATTACTTATCAGAAAGAACAATGGAGAAGTGTTGGAATTCCATTTTAAGGAAGTTGAATTTCTACAAAAATGATAAGAATTGAATTTCTGAATTATTGATTTATCACTTCTTCGGACTTCTGTCTTCTGTCTCCCGTCATTCCTGTAAACTGCGACTGAATACTGGCAACTATTTGTACGGCAATGCAGCAAGTGTATCTGCCAACTTGTTAATTCCTTCTTCCAGTTTTTTGTTGACCATCATTTTTATCATCATGCTCATGTCAGCATCGAGTGTCAGGCGAAGTTTGGTTTCATAGGCCGAAACCGGAAGTAGCTGAATCCAGAAAACAATACCAACCGGCATGCCGCCGCTACTGCTTATTTTAATGGTTTTGTGGGGTTCACGGTCAATGATTCTGATTTCTGCCAGACCCATTCCTGCAATCTGGAAACGGCATGAATCAGCATCCGACTCAAAATTCGAAATCTTAATCTGTGGAATCTGTTCAGTCATTTTTGACAATAACCCATCGTTGACATACTTTGACAGGTTTTCAAAGTTTGACAGGTAATTGAAGATAATCTCCTGATTATTGCTGATGACTTTTATGTCGCTGACATATTTTGTGGTACTCATTCCGCGTAGTTTTTAAAAAGAAAATCCCCTCTTCCTCGCAGAAAAGGGGAAATTATATGATTTGATAAATAATCTATTTGCCCCAACTTTCAGGCTCTTCGCGCCATTTGTTTAGTTTTTCAACTTCCTCTGGTTTAACATCGCCCAATTCCAACGCTTGTTCAATTAAAATCTGATAACGGCTCAATGCGGTCAATTCAAGACCTGCGTCAGCAAAATTTTTGCGTGCCTGTGGAAAATTATAAGTAAAAATGGCTACCATACCCAAAACATCGCCACCAAAATTGGTGATTGCATCAGCTGCTTTCAGGCTACTAAGGCCGGTTGAAACCAGATCTTCAATGATTACCACTTTCTGACCAGCTTTCATGTCGCCTTCAATCAGGTTTTCAAGACCATGATCTTTTGGTTTTGCGCGAACATAAATAAATGGCAGGCCTAATTCCTGAGCAACCAACATGCCATGAGCAATAGCTCCCGTAGCAACTCCGGCAATTACCTCAGCCTGAGGATATTTTTCACGAATGACTTCGCAGAACTTCTCACAAATAAAAGTTCGTTCTTCGGGGTAAGACAAAATTTTGCGGTTGTCGCAATAAATTGGAGCTTTCCAGCCTGAAGCCCAGGTAAACGGATTATTGGGCTGTACTTTTATGGTGTTGATGTGTAACAGTTTCTTTGTAACTTCGATTTGAATTTGTTCAATCATGATTATTTTCTTTTATCTTTTAATACTGGCAAATGTACAAAGTTTTTTTCAATGGTTCTACCATTCAGATAGGTTCAGAAATGAATAAATCATTAAATAATAACATTGCTAAAACCTTTGATTTGGCAAGTTATGATGTTGTAAATCAGATAATATTGCTAGTTGAATCAACTGAATGTCCATCTGAATTTTTTATCATAAATTCAGACATTGATCTTGTCCTGAAGCATTTTAAAAGTCACTTTGTTGAGATTCCTGCTGCCGGAGGGTTGGTGAAAAATGCAGATGGATCGTTACTGTTCATTAAACGTTTGGGCGTTTGGGACATTCCGAAAGGGAAAATTGAAAAAAAAGAAACTCCGGAATTGGCTGCTATCCGTGAAGTTGAAGAAGAATGCGGTTTGTCGGGACTGCAAATCATCAAACAACTTGATTCAACATTCCATATCTATCGGTCTCCATATCTGTCGTTTCCGAAGGATTTGGTTTTAAAGGAAACGAAATGGTTTTTAATGTCTTATTCAGGATCCGAAACACCGGTTCCTCAGACCGAGGAAAACATTGAAGAAGTTGTCTGGTTTTCGCCAACCGATTTGGATCAGGTCTATTCAAATACTTATTCGAGCCTGATTGATTTTCTGGAAAAATCGTTGCTAATTATTTAACATCCGGATGGTTCGATTTCTGCATTCCTTTGTAGTAATCGCTTTTAAACAGTTGTCCCAATTGCCGGTCGAGCCCGTCGATTGGATTTGGTGCCGGCGAAAGCAGCAACTTGCCGTCTTTACCAATAAGGAATGAATTCGGGTAGGTTTTTACTTTGTAGCTTGTTTCTATGTTGCTGTCGGTTGTCGTAAATATTCCTGCCCATTGGCTGTCGTTTTTAAATCCTATCTTCTCCGGAATCACATTAATGATGACCAGTTTTTCTTTGTATCGGGCCGAAATCGTTTTCAGGGCATCCAGATGCTGGCGGCAAATGGAGTTCTTTGGATCGGTGAAATGAATATATATATAAGTATTAGGGTAATCTGAAATGTTTACTTTTTGACCACTTAAATTTTTTAGGGTAATGGCAGGTGGATTGGTTCCACTGGCTAGATAAGTGAGTTTTGATGAAATCAATTGTGCAGTTTTCTGTTCATATGCACTCCATTCCTGAGATTTTACCTGATCGAGCAATTTCAGGATCAATGCTTTTGAAAATTGTTTGCTGTAATAGGCGTCATTCATCGATTTCAGTAGCACCAGATGCGAAAGTTCTTTGTTGAAATGCAGTTTTTTCTGGAAATAATCATCAATTTTTTGCAGGTTAGCCGCATTGATTAAATTCCTGATTTCAGTACTGTTTGATGCATTGGTGAGCATGCTGAGGTAGTTCATAAAAACCTGGTTGAATATAACCGAATAAGCCGCCAGGTTGTACATGGGTTTAGAACTACTGAAATAGGTTTCCATAAATTCAGCCGACTTACCCTGATTGAGTGCAAACTCAAGATTGGCTTTCCTGAAAAATTTGTGGGATTCAAAAAATGCAGAATTTGTTTTTGGAAATTCCTTACTGAGCTTCAGTTTAACGGTATCAACCAGTGATTTGGATTGATTTGTGAATATCTGGTTGAAATATAGATTTTCAAGTTTGGCATATTCCTGCTCGAACTGTTGTATTTTGACATTCAATTCATCTTTTTCGGGAGATAAAATTCCAAACCAAACCGGCTCTGATTTAGCAAACGGATTCCTTTTTTGTGTTTCGGTCATCGTTTGTTTGGGCGGAAATACGATCTGGTACGATTTTCCGGGTTCAATGTATATCATGCCATGATATCCGTCAAAATCGGCCAGGCAGAGATTGGTCTCAGCAATTTCAAACTCCAGGTTAAATGCACCTTCAGCATTAAACCGTATGGTGCCGAGTTTTACTTTTTCTTCAGAAATCAGGTCGTGAAGAACGTAAAGTTCGATTGAATTCAAGGCATATTCAGGAGCTTTTCCTGAAATTTTGACCTGAGCTGACCACGACTTTTCAGTCGTGAGCAATCCAAGTAAAATGAAAATGGATAGTAGTATGCTTCTTTTTATCACAACAAGCCGGATTGATGAGAATTTTGTTCAGATTCATACTTCAAAACGCATGAATCCAACAATAATTATTGGTCGAGTTTAAATTCTGACATGTTTAATGAAGCGGGCAAAAACTGACTTGCATCGCCGCCATGGAAAATAATGTCGCGAACAATCGTTGAGTTAATCGGAGTGTGTTCGGGCATGGTTAAAAGAAACACCGATTCGATTTGCGGGTACATTTTTTTATTCACCTGGGCAATTGCACGTTCGAATTCAAAATCGGCTGAAGTACGCAATCCTCTAAGAATATATTGTGCATTTACTTTTTTACAGAAGTCAACGGTCAGTCCTTCATGGCATTCAACTGTAACTTTGGGTTCGTTTTTGAAAACTTCATTGATCCACTTTTCTCTTTTTTCGACCGGGAAAAATGAACGTTTATTCGAGTTAAAGCCGATCATGATAATGATTTTGTCGAATAACGGAATTGCCCGTTTTACAATGCTTTCGTGTCCAACAGTAAATGGATCAAATGACCCCGGAAAAATGGCAACTCGTTCCATGTGCTTGTTTTTTCTGGAAATTTTAGAGTTGTAAATATAGCGCTTATTCAAAATAAGCAAACAAACCAGCTGATTTAATTCACTTCTGAATCGCTTCTGCTGCTAAAAATAAAGATGAAAACCAATGCGACAGCTGCAATTAAAGTGCTAAACACCATTTGGCTCGATTTACTGCTTTGGAAAAAGGAAGTGTTTTGCAGTTCATTCGAAAATTGAATACTTACCAATACCAGTCCATTGTTAATCGCGTGCCCCAAAATACACAGATAAATGTTTCTGGTTCGAACCATCAGTATCCCAAGTAGAAGACCGAGAATAAAGGTTGCCGGGAATTGCCACGGATTGAGATGGAACAGTGCAAACATCAATGCAGAAACGAAAACCGCCGTGAATTTTGAATAATTTCGCATCAAACCGTGCATAATTACACCCCTGAATATCAGCTCTTCAACAATTGGAGCCATAATGGCGACTTTTAGGATTGCACCGTAAATTCCATAGTCGCTTTCAAAAATTTTATTGAACAGCTCCCAGAACCAGGCAGGTGGTGGCAATACTTTGTCAACAGCAATGTTTATCTCTCCAATCAGATTTTGTGCTGCCCAAAGAAAGACCAAAACCGGAATCAGGATCAGAACATTAAACGATTTTGCTGGAAAAAGTTCGTTCAGTTTTACGCCCGCTTTTCGGTAGGCATAATAGAAGATGAAAACAGGAGATCCAACACCAACCATGATTTTCTTGAATGGATTATAGAGATAATCTGTTCCGTTGTAATAATCGAACAGGGCAAGTGGAAAATCGATGATGGTTTGAATAAACGTATAGAGAACCACCAGATGAATGGCTCCCACAATGGTTGGATAATATTTTGATTGTTGTTCGTTCAACTTGTTCTGAATTTTGTTAGCCGAATATAGTCTACTTTTTTTGGAATAAGAAATAACCTGCAAATTTTACATTTTAAAATTCATTTAATGCTGATTTGTTGATGTTCGGGATTAATGCACAATTCACTTTTTAGCTGCGAAACCATCCATTCTGAAAGTATTTCCGAACCTTTGTCATTCAGGTGACTGGCGTCCATCCAGTTCGTTGGGTCGTCAAAAACAGATTGTGGTGGAATAAGCAAAGGTGCGATATCTTGATAGTATTCAGCAAGTTTTGGACTTCTAAGTTTCGATCCGGATTCAGGCAAATAAACAAAAACTAAGGATACATTTTTTCCCTTAATTAGTTCAACCATTTTATTTAGATAAGTCAGCGGATACCTTAACTGAAGATCTTCCACTGATTTAATCATTTTTCGATCAAGCCTTCTTTGCCAAGCTTTTTCATTGTCGTTCATTTCCTCTTTGATGGCTGTTCTTTGTGATTCTCCATATCCATAAAGGCCATTATCGGGTTCCGGAAATTTTTCATCAAAGATGTAAGTTGCTTTAAAGCACTCCAACCGGGTAGAGGCTCCGTAATAAAGATCGGAAAAGTAATCCCGGTTAATCAGAATAGGAGTGAAAAGTAAATCGGTGGTTTCGGCCAGGTATGGAAATATGTCGTGACTGTTCTTTTCTTCATCTTCACTCACTTCCAGTACAATAAGTTTCGGCGATTTGTGCTGGAGAAGTAACTTGAGAACTGTGTATTGCAGATTTCTGCCATACCGGCAATATCCAAAATTAGCTAAATGGTAATTTTGCCCAAGACTTTCTTCCATCTTTTTTTCCTGAAAAGCATGAATGGTATGCGATGAGCCAATAAAAGCAACGTCAATAGGAACCTTGTTTTTCGTAATCCGCTCGAAAAGCCAGGCTCCATGGTTATAACAATCGTTTTTGATGTAATGATAGGCGAACTCCTTTGAATAGGGCATAAGAAATATTGCCACAATCGGAATCATCATTAAACTGAAGAACAGCGCTATTTTCAATAGAATTTGTTTCATGGTTTAAAATTGAAAATAGATGAATTGTGGTGCTGCAGTTAAAACTCCGAAAGCCAGAATGTTAATCGCCAGAATAAGATAAATGCCCCATCGTAAAATAACTCCTCTTTTCACAATCAGGCTGTTAAAATCGTTCTGATTGATCAGTATCTCAAGGATAAAAAACAATGGAAAACTTGCCAGTATTGAAATCGAAAATTCTCTGAATTCGTTATTTGCAGCGAAAAAGCCTAATCCTTTTGATACAAAGTCCAGATTCAGATTTTTAAAGCTTGAAAAAATGAACATGCTTTGTTCGAACGTATGTGCCCGAAAAAATACCCAGGCCAGGTTGATCGTCAAAAATGTAATGACGAACCCAATCCACGAAAAGTTCTTTGATAGCGTAACGATCTTTGAAGCATAGTGTTCCAGAACTAAAAAGAATCCGTGTAAAAATCCCCATATTATAAACGTCAGTGAAGCTCCATGCCATAGGCCTGACAAGGTGAAAGTGAGCAGAATATTGAAAATCCACCGGCTTTGTGAAACTCGGTTGCCCCCAAGTGGAATGTAAACGTAATCGCGAAACCAGGTTGACAGCGAAATGTGCCACCGTCGCCAAAAATCCCTGAAACTATTCGAAAGGTAAGGAGTTTTGAAGTTTTGGGTCAGATCGAATCCCAGTAGTCTTGCCGATCCAATGGCGATGTCGGAATAACCTGAAAAGTCACAATAGATTTGAAATCCAAACATGAAAGTGGCCACCAATAATACTGTTCCATCAAATTTTTCCGGCGAATCGTAGATATGATCAACAAAGTAGGCCAAGCGGTCGGCAATTACCATTTTCTTGAAAAGGCCATACAGAATATAGCGAAAACCCGAAACCAACTGATCGCGTTTAAATGTTCGTGCTTTCAGAAATTGGGGCAATAAATCGGAAGCTCTTTGAATCGGACCAGCCACCAATTGCGGAAAGAACGAAACAAAGGCCATAAACGATATGAAATTGTTGGTTGGCTGAATTTTTCCACGGTAAATGTCAATCGAATAGCTTAACGATTGAAAGGTGTAAAAACTAATCCCGATGGGCAGGATGATGTGGAGTGTTGTCAGGCTGGGCTGAAGTCCGAAATTTGCACTCAGGCTGGCAAATGAGTCAACAAAAAAGTTATAATACTTGAAGAAACCCAGCATTCCGAGGTTAATTAGCATACATAACCGCAGCAAATGAAGTTTTTTCTTCTTGACAGGTTGATTGAAAATGGCTCTTCCCAGAAAAAAATCAACTGATGAGCTTATAAAAATTAGTATTAGAAATCGAACGTCCCACCATCCGTAAAAGCAGTAACTTGCACCCAGCAAAAATAGATTTTGCCACCTGAAATTCTTCCGTAGTACTGACCAATACAAGGCAAAAACAAGAATGAAGAAGAAAAAATAGGTGATTGAATTAAAGAGCATTGTACGGATAAAAGGGTTTAAACGAATGTAATTTTTTTTGTTCTAAACGGATACAAACGGGAGTCTTATTATTTTTGAACAATGTGATGTTGAAAATTATCGAAAAAACTTCAAAAACTATTTGATCGTTTGAAGAAAATGTGCTTATTTTGCGGTCTGTTTGAAAAATGTGAGATTCTGATTAAAAAATAAGACAATGTCAAGAGTTTGTCAAGTAACCGGTAAAAAAGTGATGGTGGGAAACAATGTTTCGCACTCAAAGCGTAGAACAAAACGGAAGTTCCTTCCTAACCTGTTCAAAAAGAAGTTCTATCTTCCAGAAGAAGATCGTTGGATCTCGTTAACTGTTTCAGCCAACGGAATTCGTACAATCAACAAGAACGGATTGAACGCAGCATTGAAAAGTGCTAAAGTAAAAGGTTTTATAACAACTATTTAAAGCTTTAAGAAATGGCTAAGAAAGGAAATAGGATTCAGGTAATCATGGAATGTACCGAACAAAAGACCAGTGGGGTTCCCGGAACTTCAAGGTACATTACTACCAAAAACAGGAAGAACACTCCTGAACGTTTGGAGAAAAAGAAATACAACTCTAACTTAAAGCGAGTTACTGTACACCGCGAAATTAAATAACAAATAGTATGGCAAAGAAAGTAGTTGCATCATTACAAAAAGGTGCCGGTAAAGGTTACTCCAAAGTAGTAAAAATGGTAAAATCCGAAAAAACCGGTGCATATACATTTCAGGAAGAGATCATTCCGAATGAAAATGTAAAAGATCATTTTAAGAAATAGACCAAAATCTCTCTATAAAGAAAAGCTTTCATCATTGGTGAAGGCTTTTTTTATTGAATTTATATATTGCTTTATTACAGCCATTTAAATCCGGTTCTTATGGGTATCTTCGGAATTTTTAACAGCAAGAAAAAAGAAAGCCTTGATCAAGGGCTTGCAAAAACCAAAGAAAGTGTTTTTACAAAGATTAGCCGTGCCATTATTGGGAAGACCAAGGTTGATGACGAAGTACTTGATAATTTGGAAGAAATTCTGATTTCTTCGGATGTTGGTGTTGAAACTACTCTGAAAATCATCGAACGCATTGAAAAACGTGTTTCGGCTGATAAATACATGGGAACTTCCGAGTTGAACGGTATGTTGAAAGAGGAGATTGCCAGTTTACTTGAAGAAAATAACAGTAACGATATGGCAGATTTCGATCTGCCTGAAAGTGATGAACCATACGTAATTATGGTTGTTGGTGTGAATGGCGTGGGCAAAACTACAACTATTGGAAAACTTGCCTGGCATTTTAAAGCAGCCGGTAAAAAAGTGGTTTTAGGCGCTGCCGATACGTTTAGAGCTGCCGCCATCGATCAGCTTCAGATTTGGGCCGATCGTGTTCAGGTGCCATTGGTGAAACAGGGAATGGGTGCCGATCCGGCTTCTGTGGCTTACGATACACTGGCTTCGGCCAAGGCTCAGGGTGCCGATGTGGTAATTATTGATACTGCAGGCCGATTGCACAACAAGGTGAACCTGATGAATGAACTGAGCAAAATTAAATCGGTAATGAAAAAAGTGGTGCCAACAGCGCCCCACGAAGTTCTCCTGATCCTTGATGGTTCAACCGGACAAAATGCCTTTGAGCAAGCCAAGCAGTTCACAAAAGCCACCGAAGTTACAGCATTAGCGCTTACCAAACTCGATGGAACTGCCAAAGGTGGCGTGGTAATTGGAATTTCAGATCAGTTTAAAATTCCGGTGAAATACATTGGAATAGGTGAGAAGATGGACGATTTACAGATTTTCAGGAGAAGGGAATTTGTGGAATCACTGTTTAGTTAGGAAAGAGTCAGGAAACCGGAAACTGAAGACCGGAGAATGAAAATGATATGGCTGGCTTTTGCTGGCCTTTATTTTGGATCGACACTAACTCAGAACTTTAATTAGGATTTACTGTTTTAAGTCAGAATAGAGTGAAAAAACATTGGCGTTAACTTTGTGCCTTAGAGCCTTCGTGGCTATAAAATTAAAAAATGAAGAAGCAAAAAATAAACGTGGTGACCTTGGGTTGCTCAAAAAACTTAGTTGATTCGGAAGTGTTGCTGAACCAGCTCTCGATGGATGGTTTTGAGGTTGTGCACGACTCAAACGATACCGATTCTGATATTGTAGTCATCAATACCTGTGGATTTATTCATGATGCCAAAGAGGAATCGGTGAATACCATTTTGCAGTTTGTTGATGCCAAAGGTCGCGGCGATATTGATAAATTATACGTGATGGGCTGTCTCTCGGAACGGTACAAAACCGATCTGGAAAAGGAAGTTCCTGAAGTAGACAAGTTCTTCGGCAAGTTTGATCTGAAAGCTTTGGTTGGCGAACTGAAAGCAACTTATCGTCCGGAGTTTATTTACGAACGGAAGATCACCACACCGTCGCATTTTGCTTACCTCAAAATATCTGAAGGCTGTAACCGTGTTTGTGCCTTTTGCGCCATTCCGGGCATGACTGGGAAACATCAGTCCAAATCGATGGAAGAACTGGTTAAAGAGGCCAAATATCTGGCAAAAGGAGGCGTAAAAGAAATTTTGCTGATCGCGCAGGATTTGTCGTATTACGGCATTGATTTATATGGAAAAGGAATGTTAGCCGAGTTAATTCAGAAAATTGCTGAAGTTGATGGGATTGAATGGATTCGTCTGCATTATTTGTATCCAACCAAGTTCCCGATGGATATTCTGCCGTTATTTAAATCGGTTCCGAAACTCTGCAAATACATTGATATTCCGCTTCAACACAGTTCGAACAATGTGCTGAAACACATGCTTCGGCATGTGACTACTGAAGAAACAGAGGCTTTACTTCAGAAAATTAAAGAAGAGATTCCCGGAATTGCCATTCGGACAACCATGCTGATTGGTCATCCGGGTGAAACAGATGAAGATTTTGAGCAACTGAAGGGTTTTGTCAACAAGCATCGGTTCGACCGTTTGGGCGCTTTTTCGTATTCACACGAGGAAGGAACTTACGGCTACAAAAAGTATAAGGACGATGTTTCGGAAATTGTCAAACAAGCCCGTGTCGAAGAATTGATGGGCGTTCAGCAGATTATTTCATCGCAGTTAAATGCTGCAAGAGTTGGACAGACGTTAAAAGTGATGATCGATCGCGAAGACGAAGAATTCTATGTAGGTCGCACAGAGTTCGATTCTCCTGAAGTGGATGGCGAAGTGTTGATCAGCAAAGAAGTTCCATTGAAAAAAGGACAATTTTGCAAAGTTGAAATTACCGGTTCTGAAGAATTTGATTTGTACGGAATTGTGGTGTAACCCCTTTTGCAATTATGGTCACTTGGCTTTCGATTGGATTCTGTTTTCTATGTTAGTAGATGACTTGGATAATCTAATTTCAATACTAACTATTTTGAGTAAGAAATTTTTAGAAATACTGTTCGGTAGGTGAATTTCTGCCTGATTTGTTATTGATATATTTATCCCAATCACTTATTGGCAATGGTTTACTTCTTTTCATGGCGTATTCCCTGAGTCTGCTAACAATGATTTTATTGGTATAGTCAATCTCAACTATTTTTTTTGCTGGCATTGGATGTTTGGCAAGAACATAATATTCCCAGGTAGACCGATATTCCGGGGCTTCTATTAAATTCCAAATAGTGTCCATCACAATGATATTTGCTAATTCCTTCGATATTTGAAGAGATTTGATAACAGGTTTTCCAAAATATAGTTTATTCACAGGTATTGAAGATACTCTCAACGTATCAAAATCAAGGTATCCGGTTTGCAGAATTGTATCCTTGACAATTTCGTTGCAATGATTCAGATAAATCTTATAGCGTAATGCTTTCGTACTGGATACTATAATTTCAGGTATGGTGTCATTGGTAATCATATTATCATTATTCACAGATATCTGAGGCTTCCTGTTTGTGAAAGCATAAAATGATATAAGTAATACAATGGTAATTAGTATTCTGGGCATTATCTGAAATTTTATTTTTGATGCGTTTTTAATACTATAGTTAGTTGTGTTTGTCAAAAAATAGCCGAACCTATTCTATGGCAGATTGGTAATTGCCTACCTGTACCGCATTCAATTCAGTTACAAGCATGTGAAATTCAATTTTTTGTTTTTACAGACTGAATGCTGAACGTTTGATTCCCAATAACTATTTTCTATTTTTCCAGAAGAGGATATAGAACTTAAAAATTTAAGATTGACAATATAATATATGACGTAATTTTTTAATATTGATGTTGTTATACGATTGTTAAAATTAATAAATACAATTATTTTCAGGATGAAAATACCAACTAAAATTAGAATTTCCAATATAACATTTTAAAATATTATTTGTTCCTCTAAAATAAACAATTATTAGGGATTTAACATAGTGGATAATGTAGGAGCGGGAAAGTTATTATGTATTACACAAGTGTCTCGTTACCTATGTAATAGTATAATTTTACTAAATTTTGTTGGTGCTAAATTTTTTTTTCAATAAATGAGCAAAATGCTGAGGAAGAATTTTATTTAATTGCTACCAATCCTAGTTTTTCCTCAGCAAACTGAAAGCTTGCCTTTTCAACATCCTGCCACGATTTTGAAACCAATTTGCAGCCAATCGGATGTTCTCCGGCTTCAGGAAAAGCAACTTTTTGTTTGAGATTTTCAGGAGTACTCAATTGATCAAACATTTTCAGCATTGCATCAACTTTAACCACTTTGTCCTGTTTTTCTTCGTCTTTGTAGTAATAGCCAAGAAAAACAGGTTTATTGATCTTTGCAAATATTTCTTTCTTCATAGTCGATTCAACCAATTGCTGAAGGTAAACCACGGCTTCCAATCGGTATTTACAGTTCCAGTATTTGCAGTCATCCGAAGCAAAATCGGTATTGGTAACCCGGTAATTCCCTTTATACACATTTCGGGCGATTTGCAATCCCCATGGTTTACTGAGTAGAAAAGCTGCCGGATTATTTATTGCCACATTCGGCGAAAGTAAAATCAGACCATAAACCAACTCAGGAAATTCGGCTGCCAGTTTCAAACTTAATGTTCCTCCCGTCGAAGTGCTCATCATGATCACTTTTTCGCCCAGCGATTGCGCCGCAACCAAAGCTTCTTTGGCCGATTCATATAGGCGGTCTGGAGTCATGTCAATCAAGGCTTCAGAGGTTTCAATCCCGTGCGAAGCTAGCAACGGAATATACAAATTCATACCGTAACGACGTGCAAAATCAATATGAACAGGATTCCCTTCGTACCACGATGCTGAAAAACCATGCAGATAGAGTAAACAGTAAGGAGTTTTATTTTTCAGGCTGTCATTGGCCCAGATGATCCGGCTTTCATTGTCTGGCTTAATTTTAAGTGCCGAATTCATAGCTGTCAAATAAGCCTCAAATCCTGATGCCTGAACTTGTATCTTCGGAAGTTTGCCAGATAATTCTGGTTTAGGAAACGATGGCCCGCAAATATAAATTAATGCCAGGATACCAAGGATTGAAGCGGAGATGAGCAATATTTTTTTCATACCAATTCTTTTTACTTGAAGGTTGCGAAATGATTTTCGCTAAACTACTGAAAATTGCTTTATCGGTCAAAAATATTAAACAACTGGGGCATTTATTGGTTAAATGGTGGAGCCTAAACAAATTCGATTTAAACTTTAGAAATTGCTAATTGTTACTTTATTGCTTACTTTAAATAACTGATAACCCAATCATTCAACAATGGATAAATTTTCACAAGTGGGTAACCAGGAAATTGCTGCTATCGAAGAAATGTATTCTTCGTATATTACTGATCCTGAGTCTGTCGATCCAAGCTGGAAAAATTTCTTTGCCGGATTTGAATTTGCCCGCAAAAATTTCGCTGATAACAAAGTTTTAGCGCACGATGAAAAGATTGATAAGGAATTTGCGATTCTGAATCTTATTCATGGTTATCGCCAGCGAGGTCATTTATTTACCAAGACCAATCCTGTGCGGTCTCGCAGAAAGTATTCCCCGACATTGGATATCGAAAACTTCGGATTGCAGAAATCCGACCTTGATACAATTTTTAAGGCTGGGAACAGTATTGGAATTGGACCGGCATCGCTTCGGGCGATCATCGAACATCTGGAAGCGACTTATTGCGAGTCGATCGGCGTTGAATATGTTTTTATGCGTGATCCGGAATTGATTGAATGGCTTAAATTTAAGATGGAATCGACCCGGAATTCAGAGGTTTTTACTCCTGAAAAACGAAATCATATCTATTATCACCTGAAACTCGCCGTTGGATTCGAAAATTTCATTCATAAGAAATTTGTTGGTCAGAAACGGTTTTCACTGGAAGGTGGAG